>Ga0302137_1000849_pt1 | contig 13614 bp, 11 predicted proteins | sample CBN3_SCM_MG_FD_203127 | JGI IMG/M metagenome (GOLD analysis project Ga0302137, IMG submission 203127) | Marine microbial communities from Western Arctic Ocean, Canada - CBN3_SCM | ecosystem: Environmental > Aquatic > Marine > Oceanic | place: Canada: Western Arctic Ocean | collected 2017-09-15 | reverse complement strand
CACAGGCAGTTAGCAAATGGCTGGAACGTGCTGCCGATCAACCACGAACTTTCTATGGCATGCTAGCTCGCCGGCTGCTCGGCCAGCCCCTTGAAGTCCGATGGGCAGACTCCAAAGAACTTACAAGGCTATCCAGCAGGGTTGCGGCTACACCTGCCGGACGCCGGGCGCTCGCCCTTTTGGAAATTGGTGAGACCGACCGCGCCGCCGCCGAGTTTTTGGGACTATCTGCTTCGGCTGATACCAAGACGGCGCAGGGCATTCTAGCCATCGTAGGGCATGCCGGCATGCCAGCCCTAGCTATCAAACTCGATAGCATGTTTCATCCAGATAGCATGGAGTTTGATGGTGGTGCCTATCCCCTACCCGTTTGGTTACCGGCGTCAAGTTTCAGCGTAGATCGTGCGCTAGTATTCGCTCTTATCCGACAAGAAAGTCGTTTTAATCCAAACGCCCGCAGCCATGCCGGGGCACGTGGTCTTATGCAATTAATGCCTGCGACAGCAAGTTGGGTGGCGGGCGACCGGACGCTACGTGGATCGCGGCGCGATAAACTGCTGGATCCCTTCTATAATCTCGAACTCGGCCAGCGTTATATCAAGATGCTGCTTTCCGAGAATGATGTTAGCGGCGACCTACTCCGCATGCTGTTAGCCTGGAACGGTGGTCCCGGAAACCTTTCCACGTGGCTGCGCAACACCAAGCACCACGAAGACCCCCTGCTGTTCATCGAGGCGATCACCCGACGGGAAACGCGGGAGTTCGCCGCTAAAGTGCTTAGCAATCTCTGGATCTATCGTGATAGGTTAGGGCAAGCGACGCCGTCCCTCGATAACATCGCGGCTGGCCACTGGCCAGCCTATAAAGCACAGGACGGCAACGATAAGAAAGTGATGGATATTGCCCCCCTCTAGCGCTAACCGGGAGTTCCTGCCCGTCAATATTACCGTCCTGACGGTTTCCGATAGCCGTACAGAAGCCAATGACCGTTCCGGGGATATTCTCGTCGAACGCCTAACGGCGGCCGGTCACAATTTAACTGCCCGCACCATCGTCAAGGACGAGTTAGGCGCCATCATCGCTCAGCTTTACGCCTGGATCCTCGACCCGAGCATCGATGTTATCCTGGCCACCGGCGGCACCGGGGTCACAGGACGCGACGTAACTCCAGAAGCATTCGCAGCCGTCTGCGAAAAAGAAATCCCCGGCTTCGGTGAACTATTTCGCTGGCTTAGCTATGGGAAAATCAAGACCTCAACGATCCAGTCCCGCGCCACGGCGGGTGTCGCCGGCGGCACCTATCTGTTTGCCCTTCCGGGCTCGCCGGGTGCGTGCCGCGATGCCTGGGATGATATCCTGGTGCATCAGCTTGATATACGGACGAAGCCATGCAATTTCGTTGAATTGTTTCCCCGTCTGCAGGAACACATACCGCTCTAAAGCGGTATTCGAACCCGCGCCCTAAGCCCACCGGTTGGCGAATCATCGAGCTGGATATCGCCGCCATGTCCGCGCGCCACATCGCGCGCAATCGTCATGCCGAGCCCTACACCGCCAGTTTCTGAATTGCGACTGCCTTCTAAACGGAAAAAGGGACGAAAAACCTCCTCACGGGATACCGCGGCAATGCCGGGTCCATCATCATCAATAATTATTTCGACGACGTCGCCGCGCCAGTCAGCGCGTACCAAGACATGCTCGCCATAGCGGGCAGCGTTCTCCACCAGATTGGTCAGGCAGCGACGGAATGCGTCAGGCCGGATCGGCAAAGTAATCTCGCCCTGGCAATGCAGATCAATGTCGTTGCCGTTGCGCCGGGCACGAACAACAACTTCGTCAAGAATTTGGTTGAGGTCCGAGGGCTGTGGCAGCTCAGTTCCTTCGCCGCGCGCGAAAGCAAGATAGCCTTCGAGCATACGTTCCATGTCTTGAACGTCCTGACGGAGCTCACCAGAGCCGTCCGTATCTTCCATTAGGGCAAGTTGCAGCTTCATACGAGTCAACGGCGTCCTGAGATCGTGAGAAACACCGGCCAACATCTCCGTCCGCTGGGTAATCTGGCGCTGAATGCGGTCGCGCATGGCAAGAAAGGCTGCGGCGGCTTGGCGAACCTCAATCGCACCCTCAGGCTTGAAGCTGGCAACATTCTGACCCTTGCCGAGGCTGTCAGCTGCATCGGCCAACCGGAGGATAGGCTTGATTTGGTTACGCATGAATATAACAGCTAGACCAAATAAAATCATAGCTGTTCCAGCCATCCATAGGACGAATATGTAAGTAGTCGAACTATACAGGCGCTTATGCGGGACGATTGTATGCAGCACCCCATCTGAAAGCTGCACTTCGATCACGGCATGCCTTTTGACGCCCACCAGATCAATGCGGAATGGCTTGCCAACATATTCTCGAATTGCCTGGGCCATGGTACGGGCCAGTGTGCTGCCGCCCGCATTCGAGAGGTTGGGAAGAATTCTGCCGGAGCGAAAATCAGCACGTATCTGCATCTTGGCCTCAGCCAGGTCGAACACAGATCTCAGTTCTTCGGGTGTGTTGTTTTTACGCATCAGGGAAATAACGACGGCTATATCGCCAGCAACGCTACGGGCCAGACGCAAGGCAACTTTGTCCCAATGGCTTTCGTAAAAAACAAAGGCGGAGATTACCTGTAATAGGACTAGCGGCATGAAGATAATCATCAATGACCGGCCCAGCAGGCGGCGGGGTAAAATGCGCTTGATCCAGGTGTCTACGTACATCGCCGGTTCCGTTTCGATTTAGTCAGTATGAAGGACGTAACCGCGCCCACGCACAGTTTGTAAATATCGCGGCAGGCGTGAGTCAGGCTCAATTTTTCGGCGCAGGCGTGTCACCTGAACGTCAATGGCGCGACCGCCTCCCGCCGCACCAGTGTGAATCATGAGGGCATCGCGATCAAATATGGTTCCAGGCTGGGCGGCCAGAACAGATAGCAGCGCTGCCTCCACCGTCGTAAGGTGGACGAGCTTGCCGCCATGGTGCAGAGCGCCACGGAGTGGGTCAAAGGTGAACGCGCCAAGGCATATCTCGGATGCCGTCTCGGCAACAATAATAGGAACCCGCCGCAGAATGGCCCGGATGCGTAGCAATAACTCACGCGGCTCGAACGGCTTGGTCAGGTAATCGTCAGCACCGTGTTCAAGACCTGAAATACGGTCTTCGGAAGTATCCATGGCTGTCAGCATAAGGATCGGCACATTGCCGCCGCGGCGCAGATCCCCAGCGAGGTCGAGACCGCTTTCTCCCGGCATCATCAGATCGAGGACGACGAGATCGAAGGCCAACAATGACAGGTGCGCCCGTGCTTCTGCGGCGTCCTCAGCGGTGGCAACCAAAAAACCGCCTTCACTGAGAAATTTGCGCAGCAACTCGCGCAGGCGATCATCATCATCGACAACCAAAATGTGCGGCAGATATTGAGGTTCTAAATCGTCCATGCGCTGCTCCATCGGCGCGGCCAACCCATCCTAACACAAGCGGCCGGGTATCACTGATTAATCAGAAATAAGCACAGCTTATTTCAGTCGCAGGCCTTACAGGCAGGCAAAACCGGCACTAACGAAAAGGGCGCGGTCTTCCTCGTTGATGATGCCGCACATTACACGGCAAAATCCAGCCACTGCCTCTGCCGCCTCGGATCGATAAGCCCGAGCGATGTGGGAACTCTGGCTCGCGGCAAGGCTGGCTTCGAGTGTCACGCCCCTTGTTGTGAGATGCAGAATGCACCGGCGGCAATCCTTAGGTTCCAGCCAACGAAACAAATTACCCGGTAATAATCTCGGCCAAAGATATAATGAGCAAGGATTGCCTCTGGCTCATCAGTAAAATCCCGGTAAACGAAAAATAGATGCTCCATTGCCTCACGCAGGTCCTCCTCATGGAGAAACTCGGCTTTCAACTGGGTCCATGGCGGGGCCATAACGGTGGTTCCTGCTTTTAAAAATAAGCGGGTTAAGCATTTGTTATGTCAGGGTTATTGACATATATTCAAGGATTAGGTACATGGAGAAAGAAGGTTCCACCTGGCGGCCATAATTGCGTAATCTAATTACTGGAATCTGTTTAATAGGGACACAACATTCCATGGCGGATCAACCCTTCGACGATCGGGATGGCTCCATCTGGTACAATGGAAAACTGGTTCCTTGGCGGGAGTCCAATCTCCATATCCTCAGTCACGGCCTCCACTATGCATCCTGCGTGTTCGAAGGCGAGCGCGCCTATGGCGGTACTATCTTCAAGTTGACCGAACATTCCAAGCGGCTGGAGCTGTCGGCGCAGACGCTTGGAATGGCGATGCCTTATACAGTAGCTGAGATTGACGATGCCTGCATCGAGGTTTGCAAGGATAACAATATCATCGACGGCTATATCCGTCCCGTTGCGTGGCGCGGCAGCGAGATGATGGGCGTTTCAGCCCAGGACGCCCGCATCAACATCGCGATCTCTGCCTGGGACTGGCCATCCTATTTTTCACCTGAAGCGCGCATGAAAGGCATCAAGCTGCGAACGTCAAAATGGCGTCGCCCAGACCCGCAGACTGCCCCCGTACATGCTAAGGCTTCTGGCCTCTATATGATCTGCACAATGTCTAAGCATGATGCCGAGGCTGCCGGCTTCCATGACGCCCTGATGCTCGACTGGCGCGGCCGCATCGCCGAGGCAACCGGAGCCAACATCTTCTTTCGCTTCGACGAAGCTAACGTCCTACACACTCCTACGCCAGATTGCTTTCTCGACGGCATCACACGGCAAACGGTCATCTTCCTAGCTAAGAAACGCGGCATCAAGGTCATCGAACGCACCATCATGCCAGAAGAAATTACCAAGGCAAACGAGGTATTCCTCACTGGCACCGCCGCCGAAGTCACCCCGGTTGGCCAGATCGATGATGTGAAATTTACCCCCGGCGAAGTAAGCCAGGTGCTGATGGATGATTACGAGCGCGAGGTCGGCAAGGCCCCGGCGACAGCCGCCAGTGCTGCTTGAGCGAATCCACTTCGTGTTCTGGGACCCGGCATTTCGCGGCCATAAGTTTTTGACGCCGCGTGGGCATTGGTCTCAATCCAAGGTACTCATCAAGGCCTTTCAACCCTGATCATGAGTCGAATAGAGGGCCGGCCTCAATTCCGATGACATCGACATCGCCACAGGGGACATAAATCGTTAGGGCATTAGGCTCACCGCGCGCTGCCCAGACACTGATGACTGTTAGTTTGCTCTTACGTAGGTTCCCCTAAACCCTTGAAAGATGCGTCCTCCTCATCATCTTTTTAATTGGTAAATAGGTCCCATGCTGCACGGAGCTAACAGAACGGCCGGCAATTACATCCAACGTTCTTTCCCCGCCGAGCGTCAGCCATTAAGAATTAGCATTTGATGGGGATTAACAGAAAACTACGAATACTTTCGTTGCCGAGTTTCACGCGGCCGACCACTACCAATCGTCAAAACCCAGAAATTTCATTGTAAGTTATTGCGTTATTACCGGCGCCGCTATTTTCCTTCATCAGAGCACATATGAATAATCCTTGTTTTTTTATTGATGTAGCGCCACTTTAGAACAGTCGATGGACGGTCAGACGACTTGGCCTTGCGCAACTATAACTTGGCGCTGAGCTTACCTTCTTCTTGCCCGAACGTGCGATCTCAACGGCCCACGCTGTGTGGGCTTGCCTAACTCCTATTCGTGAAAGGAATTCCCATGACGACGGGAACCGTAAAGTGGTTTAACGCTCAAAAAGGTTTTGGCTTCATCGAGCCAGAGGACGGCGGCAAGGATGCCTTTGTCCATATCAGCGCCGTAGAGCGTGCCGGCCTCAACGATCTGCGCGAAGGCCAGAAGCTTGAATACGAGCTCGTCTCTGACCAGAAGAGCGGCAAAATGTCAGCCGACAACCTTCGGGCAGTTGACTGATAGCCACGCCGGGCGCCCAACACGGCGCCCGGCAGTCTATCTCCACCGCCTTCTGAAGGCAGTAGGATACTTCGCCTAACGCCAACCGCACGACATAATGGTTCCGGCGAAATTAATAACCTCGCAAACATCACGGATACGTGGTGACCGAACCTTCGGTCGCAGCCTTAGCCTTTGCGTGGGCCCAGAGCCGGACACGTTCCCACTTTGGCCGCGCCGATCAGGTATTGTAGGCTCTTCGGAACCCCAGCAGCGATTAACTTGCGATGCCCTCTCCCGAACACATTCTAGCATCCGTCTTTGGCTTTTCTGCCTTCCGCCCCGGGCAGCGGGAAATCGTCGCTCGACTACTTACCGGCACACATACTCTTTGTGTCATGCCAACTGGCGCCGGGAAGTCACTGTGCTATCAAGTCCCAGCTATAATGCTTGATGCGCCAACCATTGTCGTCTCACCCCTAGTGGCGTTGATGGACGATCAGGTGGCTGGTTTGCGGGCCAACGGGGTGGCGGCAGCATGCATCCATTCAGGGCGGTCGCGAGATAACAACATTGCTGACTGGCGGCGCGTCCAGGCTGGCATCGTCAAAATTCTCTACCTGTCGCCGGAACGGCTTATGACCGAGCGCATGCTTGCTGCGCTAACAAGCCTGCACCCAGTAATGTTTATTATCGACGAGGCGCATTGCATTTCCAAATGGGGAACGAGCTTTCGGCCCGAGTACGAGGCATTGTCCGGTCTGCAAGCGCGCTTCCCCGGCGCCACCCTAGCGGCCTTCACAGCCACCGCCGATGCAGCCACTCGGAATGACATTGCAGCAAAACTATTCGGCGGGCGCGGCGATATCGTTGTCCATGATTTCGACCGGCCCAACCTGTGGCTCGGCGTCACGCCCAAGACCGACTGGCGGCGCCAACTACTCGGCTTCGTCGAGATGCGGCGGGGGCAGTCTGGCATCGTATATTGCTTATCACGGAAGTTGACGGAGGAAGTGGCAGGTATCCTGGCACGGGAAAATTTTTACGCCCTACCTTACCATGCCGGGCTAGCGCCCCAAGTGCGCACCGCAAACCAGGAGGCCTTCATGGCCGAAGAGGCCGTGGTGATGGTGGCGACCATTGCCTTTGGCATGGGTATCGACAAGCCAGATATCCGCTATGTCTTTCATCTCAACCTGCCAGGCAGCATCGAATCTTATTATCAAGAGATCGGCCGTGCCGGGCGCGATGGCTTACCCGCCGAGGTGCAGATGCTTTACGGCCTTGACGACATCCGTATGCGCCGCCAATTCATCGTCCAGGACGATGCCAACGGCGACCACCAGAGACGCGAGCATCAGAGACTCGATGCCCTTTTGGCCTATGGCGAGGCAAGCCGCTGTCGCCGCATGGCGTTGCTCGAGTACTTTGCTCAGGAATCTTCACCATGCGGCAACTGTGACGTCTGCCAGGACCCCCCAGTCGTCATCGACGGGACGGCGGAAGCGCAAAGGTTACTGTCGGCCATTACCCATACCAGAGAGAGCTTTGGAGCGGCACATATCGTCGATATTTTGCGCGGCGCCGACACGGAAAAGATCCGCATGCGCGGACATGAGCGGTTGTTGTCGTTCGGCTCCGGGCACGCGCACGCTAAACCCTATTGGCTGGCATTTATCCGCCAGGCGGTGGCCGGTGGATACCTCATCATCGACATCGAACGCTATGGCGCGCTGAAATTGACCGACAAAGGCCGCGCAGTGATGAGTGGTGAGGAGACTTTTTACTTCCGGAGTATCCCGCCGACCAAGGCAACCAAGAAAGCGGCACGCAAGGCCGAAGCAGTGGATATGAATATCGACGCTGGCCTGCTGGCGCACCTAAAAAGTTTGCGCCGCGAACTGGCCCTGGCACGCGGCGTGCCAGCCTATGTCGTCTTCTCTGACTCGACACTAATGGAGATGTGTAATGTACGGCCGGACTCACTTGAAACTTTCGCCGACATCAGCGGGATCGGCCCGAAGAAATTGAAAGATTTTAGCGCGGTGTTCCTTGAGGCTATCCGGGAATATAAGGGGACTTGAGGAAAGGCGCCGCCGAAGCGATGCCGGTCACCGTTAGGGCGCTACACCCCGCGGATCCGGGTGCAACCGCGGTATGATTCATCTGGATTCAGGGGTCATGGAATTGGCCCTGTCGAACACCATCACGGCGGCATGGCTTACTTCGACATTCGTGCTCGCGCACATTAATCACCGCATCGTCTTGATCCAGGCCGGTAATTTCCAGGCCGCCGTCGCAGACGAAAAAGCCATTGTCGGTAATTACAGAGGGCTGACATGAAACACGCTGGGCGAAAACGCCCGAACAATGGCCGACTTCAACGAGGCGACACGCCACAATCACATTTCGCCACCGCCTACCTAAACCAGGGAAACACCGCTTAAATCAAGGAAAGTTCCTCTGCGCGTTCACCGGATTGACAGCTTGGCTTGGGCTAACTTGAAGTGGATGAGAGGGTAATAACGTTCCTAAACTACATATTCGGGTAATTCGGCCCCCCTCCACCCTCGGGAACGACCCAGTTAATATTTTGGGTTGGATCCTTGATATCGCAGGTTTTGCAGTGGACGCAGTTCTGAGCATTAATCTGCAGGCGCGTTTCACCTCCGTCTTTAACAAATTCGTAGACCCCCGCAGGACAGAAGCGTTGTTCTGGGCCGTCGTAGACCGGCAGGTTCGTCGCGGTCGGCACAGCGGCATCCTTAAGGGTGAGGTGGACCGGCTGGTCCTCCTCGTGGTTGGTGGCAGAAATGAACACCGAAGACAGACGATCGAAAGTGAGCTCGCCGTCTGGCTTAGGATAGATGATAGGCTTACTTTCCACGGCCTCTTTTAGAGCCTCGTGGTCGGGCTTATGGTGAAAGGTCCAAGGAGCCTTGCCGCGCAATAAGAACGTATCAATGGCCGAATAGGCGAGGCCGAACCACAGGCCCTTATGAAAACTAGGGCGGATGTTGCGGGAACGATAAAGTTCGTCCCATACCCAGCTTTTCTTTAGCGCTTTGGGGTAGGCATCAACGATGGGTGGTAGCGTTTCCTGGACCAACGCATCGGCCACGGCCTCTGCGGCGATCATGCCGCTCTTCATCGCGGTGTGGGAGCCCTTAATCTTTGCCACGTTCATGAAGCCTGCGGTAGCGCCGATTAATGCCCCGCCAGGGAAAATTAGGTTGGGGATAGACTGGTAACCGCCTTCGTTGAGAGCACGGGCGCCATAGGCAACGCGACGGCCAGCTTCGAAGGTCGAGCGGATAGCCGGGTGGGTCTTGAAGCGTTGCATCTCATCAAAGGGGCTAAGAAAGGTGTTCTCGTAATCCAGCCCTATAATGAAGCCAACGGCAACCTGATTGTTGGCCTGATGATAGAGGAAGGAACCGCCGTAGGTCTTTGAATCCATCGGCCACCCGATGGTATGGACGACCTTCCCAGGCTGATGCTTAGCAGGATCTACATCCCAAAGCTCCTTGATGCCGATGCCGAAGGTCTGGGGATCGCAGCCGTCGAGCAGATGGAATTTTGCCATCAAGCCCTTGGTGAGGGAACCCCGGCAGCCCTCGGCGAAAAGGGTGTACTTAGCATGCAGTTCCATACCCGGTTGGTAATTGGGGCCGGGCTCGCCATTTTTGCCAACTCCCATATCGCCGGTGGCGATTCCTTTGACCCGGCCGTCATCGCGATAAAGAACTTCCGCCGCGGCGAAGCCCGGATAGATTTCGACGCCCAGCGCCTCAGCCTGTTCCCCAAGCCAGCGGCAGAGATTACCAAGACTGACAACATAATTGCCATGGTTGTCCATCTGCGGCGGCGTTGGCAGGCGGATGGAGCCGGTTTCCGTAAGAAACAGAAAGCTGTCTTCGGCGGCGGGGGTATCGAGTGGCGCGCCCTGATTTTTCCAGTCGGGAATTAGTTCATCCAGCGGCCGCGGCTCGAATACTGCCCCCGAAAGAATATGGGCGCCTACTTCAGAGCCCTTCTCGACCACGCAAACAGAGATATCGCGGCCTGTTTCTGCTGCAATCTGGCGCAGGCGGATCGCCGCACCCAGTCCCGCAACGCCGGCGCCGACAATGACCACGTCATATTCGATAAATTCCCGTTCAACCGCTTCCATCACATCCTCGACCGACAGTTAGAAGGCACCCAGGCAGCAACTCAATTTAGCAAACTTATAAAGCACTATGGCACCAGAATGAAACATTTGGCAGGATCAAGTCCCAGGCGGCTAGCAATGTCGGAGGCGAGGCACGTCAAGCCATAACCATACCGACTGCTAGCGCGTCGATCTATTGACGCCCGAAACCTATACTTGGTCTTTACCAGGTGACTTTCTACTTTCACGATAGGCAATATAACTTGCCGATGCGACAACGATTGTGCTGCCAATCCAGGTGAAAACTGTTGGCACTTCGGCAAAAACAACATAGCCAATCATCGCGATCCAGATCAGGCGAATAAATTCCATTGGCATGACGACTTGGGCATCCCCCCACTTCAGGGCTTGCGCCACCAAGGTCTGACCAATAGTGCCAAGCACGCCAATGGCGATCAGCCAAGGTATGTCGCTAAGCGACGGCCAAGTCCAAACGAATAAAGCGGGAATCAAGGACAGGGGCATAACTAGCGTGACCATATAGGCGGATATGGTTAGCGCTGATTCCGTACGCCCTAGACGCTTGATGAGAATCAGTACGATAGCCCAGATTCCCGCCGAGGCGAAGGCCGCCATCGCCCCGCCGCTGATGGCCTGGACGCCAGGCCGTAAGATAATCATAGCGCCGACAAAGCCGGCAAGGATAGCAAGCCAGCGGCGAATGCCAACTTTCTCGCCAAGCATTGGAATGGCTAGGATAGTGGCAAATACCGGAGCGGCAAAGCCAAGCGCCGTAACCTCGGCTAGGGGTGCGGTTGCCAACGCCATAAAAAAGAGCAACATCGCCGCGGCATTGAGAAGGGCACGCAACAAGTGCAATGGCAGGCGGCGGGTTTGAAGTAGACCTCCGTGGCTGCGCAGAATCAGTGGTGCCAGAAGCAAGAAGCCAAACATATTGCGAAAAAATGCAATCTCGAAAGGATGTATGTCGACCGAAACGTGACGGATGATGCCGTGCGAAGTGGCGAATAGGATGGTGCTAGCCAGCATAAAAAATATGCCCCGCACGTTCGCTGGTAGGCTGTTGAAACCCGGAACTAATCCTCTTAAAAGCACGGCAAGCCTTCTTAGCGGTGACAGAATCAGCGGGTCACATCGGCCGCACTGGTGGCGGTTATCATCATCACACCTAACCGACTGAACTGGAAGGTGAGATGGCTCTCACTAGAAACACCTTCAGAACAGGCCCTATTAAAGCGATCCATCCTTCGTTCATACCGTACCTTGGCATCTAAAACCTTACGCTTTGTACTTTAGGCGAACAAATTGAACGGCAGCGCCGGACCTCCAGGACGCCGGCACCGGAAGATTATTTGGAAAGCCCGTCTACCGCTACCCGTGCCTAGATTCAAGACGGGCAAAGGTTTCGGAAAACCACGCCTTCGCCTTGGGCAGTGCACGGGTTTGGCTGAATTGATAGTCTTTAGTCGCCGACATTTCCGCACTATTCTAGGATCAAAGTACGGACGTAATCTGGAGGCTCAAATACTCATGTCCATCACCGTCAATCCCATCAACCCGAAACGCCCCAGTTTCGCCGGAGTGGTCAGCGGCATCGATCTGCGCCAAGCCGATGCCGGCATGCGGGCTGACATCGAGTTGGCGCTGGACACATACGCCGTCCTAGTGTTTCACAATCAGCCGTTCTCTGATGAAGAGCAGCTTACCTTCAGTTCACCCTTTGGTTTTCTCGAATCAAGCCGCGGCTCCGTGCACCCCAAACACACGCATCGCTTCGACAACCGGCTATCCGATATTTCGAATCTCAGGGCCGACGGCAAAATCCGGCCGACTAACGACCGGCGCTGGATGTCGACGTTAGCCAACCGGCTTTGGCATTCCGATAGTTCCTTCAAGCCAACTCCAGCCAAGTATTCCATGCTGTCTGCACGCATCTTGCCATCCTGGGGCGGCGAAACCGAATTCTCCGACTTACGCGCCGCTTACGACGCGCTACCCCCGCGTATTAAAGCCAAGATCGAAGATCTAGTGGCAATGCACTCTATTAAATATTCACGCGCCAAGCTTGGATTCGCCGATTTTTCGCAGAATGAAATTGCACTGAACAAACCGGTGCCACAGACAATTGTCCGCACCCATCGAGGCTCAAAGCGCAAGACCCTCTACCTCGCCTCCCACGCTGGTGAGGTTATTGGCATGTCCGTACCGGAAGGCCGCATGCTACTGCACGACCTGATCGAACACGCAACCCAGCCCGAGTTCATCTATAGCCATACCTGGGCAGTCGGTGACTTTGTCATCTGGGACAACCGCTGTGTCATGCACCGCGGTCGTGATTTTGACATGAGCGAGGTCCGCGACATGCGCCGCACCACGGTCGGCGACATTGCGCCGACCCTTGAACAGAAGAAGGTGCAGGAAGAAACCGCCTAGAAAAAGAGGCTGACCATGATGGCATAGCCGCGCCATTTGGCCTGCTGGGGGGAAAGCGTCACATGAAACACACCATCCCCCAGCATCCTAGCTGAACGTCACCGCGCTCTTGCTGTCCGACGCTTTGCGGATGGCATCGATCAGGTGATGCAAGCCGACGGCGGTATCGAAAGTCGGATGGCTCTCGGCCTCACCGCGGATTGCCCGGTTGAACCGGGCATACATCTGCCCGACGTTGAAGGCCTCCTCTTTCGGATGCCCTGCCGAGGTAATGGTAAAGCGGTCGGGCACGCTCAGGCGCTCCAGTTTATTGTTTCCCTGGGCTCCCATGATCACGACGTCGTTGAGCTGCGGCGAATCCGGGCCAGCAACTGTCAGCGTCCCTTCCCGGCCATAGACTTCCATACGGTAGCCATTACCGGCGAAAGGCACGACGCCGACGTGGATCGAGGCAGCGGCACCGTTGACTAACCGCCCACCAATCAGGACATGGTCGGGTGAGGTGACATCAACCATCTGATGGGTGCCAGTGTCGAGCCACTGTTTTACCTGGGTCGATATGACCGCATTAAAGCGCCCAATTTCGCTAACAGTGAAACGCATGGCGTCCAGGGTATGGCCGTTGGCGATGGTCAAGGTATTTGCTCCGAGGGTGGCGTCGTGCTGCCAGGTGCGGTGCGACGGGCGTTGCAGAACTCCCTCGCGTATCAAGCTGACCTGGACCGCCATAATCTCGCCTACATACCCCCCTTCGAGCAGTTCCTTCACGTACAGCATGCCGGGATTGACCCGGGATTGCAGGCCAATCGCCGTTTTTAGCCCCTTTGCCTTGGCCAGCGCCGCCAATTCTTCGGCCTCCGCCGTCGTTTGCCCCAGAGGCCATTCGCAATAGACGTGCTTACCAGCCTCCAGTGCCGCTTTAACAGGGCCGTAATGGGACGGGACACGAACAACCACGGCGACCGTATCGATCTCGGGCGAAGCAACCATCTTTTCATAGTTGCTGAAGGCCAGCTTGGCATTCCAGGCGTTGCGCGCCGCCTCGGCTGTTTGCACCTTGGTAGTGCAAACAGCG
>Ga0302137_1000847_pt1 | contig 13621 bp, 11 predicted proteins | sample CBN3_SCM_MG_FD_203127 | JGI IMG/M metagenome (GOLD analysis project Ga0302137, IMG submission 203127) | Marine microbial communities from Western Arctic Ocean, Canada - CBN3_SCM | ecosystem: Environmental > Aquatic > Marine > Oceanic | place: Canada: Western Arctic Ocean | collected 2017-09-15 | reverse complement strand
GGATGGGATTCTATCATAAGCAGACTTGACAAGCAAGGAGCTATTGAAGAGAACGTTGTCTTTGTTAACCGTAACTTCGGATTCCAAATTGACGATATGTTAGCTGCACAAAACTCTTACGGAGCGGGTGGTACTTCATATGGTCTATTCGATAACGATAAGGAGATGGCATTAAACCTCGGATTCACAGGATTCCGTCGTGGATATGACTTCTACAAGTCTGATTGGAAATACCTCAACGACCCAACTATGCGTGGTGGATTGAATGGAGCAGCAGGAAGCGGAACCGTTGACGGTCTCTTAGTCCCTGCAGGTTCAACTTCTGTGTATGACCAAATCTTAGGAAAGAACGCGAAGCGTCCATTCTTACACGTGCGTTACCGTGCGTCTGAGACTGAAGACCGTCGTTACAAGACTTGGATTACAGGTTCTGCAGGAGGAGCGTCTAACAGCGGGCTTGATGCTATGGAAGTTCATTTCCTTTCTGAGCGTGCAGTATGCACTTTAGGAGCGAATAACTTCTTTATCTTCGAGCAATAATATATATATGGTAATTGGACGAGGGTTTAAACCCTCGTCCTTTTATTTTTTTTAATTTTAATCTAATCTTTATGAAAAACAAATCAGTTTCAAAAACTAGGGCTTATAAATTAACAAATAATGCAGCCCCTCTCTCCACCTATATTAGTCCCGGAGGAAACAAACGACAACCTATGCTTAAGTTTGACGATGTCAAAAAAGAGAATAGAGAAATTCGTTATGCAGCCAACCAACAATCTATCTATGTAGATGAACAAGACGGACACGTAGTAGTGGAACCTATTGTTTTTATTGATGGCATGCTAACCGTACCTGAAAATAACCCTGCTTTACAAAAGTTTCTACATCTTCATCCTTTAAATGGGAATAGATTTTTAGAAATTAATCTTGAACGCGATGCCGCTAAGGAGATGGAAACTTTAAACTTCGAAGTGGATGCTTTGATTGAGTGTCGTGGATTAAGCATTGAACAAGCAGAAAATGTTGCTCGTGTAATGTATAATGTAGACCCATCACAATTAACTACATCTGAGTTACGAAGAGACCTTTTAATTCACGCTCGTCATGACCCACAGAGATTTTTAAATATTGTTAACGACCCACACCTAAAGCTACAGTCTACTATTCAAAACTTTTTTAGTAACAAGCTTTTGACATATAGACGCAACAAATCTGAAGTGTGGTTTAACACTGCCACAAATAAAAAGAAGATGCTAACTGTTCCTTTTGGAGAAGATGCTGAGGCTACATGTGAGTCTTATTTCCTTACAGACGAAGGCTTAGAAGCTTTAAAGGCTCTTGAGTCTTACCTATAGGTTTACTACATACAGAACTAAAGGGGACGCAATTTGCGTCCCTTTTTTTATGCGTATATTTGGTTTTTATTAATCATCTAATTTTTTAAAGATGCAAAAGTACCTTAAATTTAACACTGCCGCAGGTGTTCATAACGTTCCCGTCGGGAGTGGCTTATTTGCGGATAAGGTAGATGCAACAGAAACAAGGCTTTATAACCAAAATGCTTTTCTGTATCACTACAAATTGGTAACAACAGGAAATAATGTAGATACAGCAGTATTGCTTGTAAACATTAACACAGCTTTAGAAAGAGCTTCTGCAACTACTTGGCAAAACTCTGAAGTTGAAGTTCAAATACCTTCAGGAGTTGTCGTAAGTTCAATCGCATTAACTGTATTCCCATGATAAAATATATTCGTATACAAACAGGCGCTTCTAAGCAAGCGCTAATACCTGTAGGCCAAGGATTATTCGCTGAACTTGCAACCGCAAGTGAGGTTAAAATCTATAGCTCTGATGACGCTACCTATCACTACTCTGTTACTAACAGCGCTAATTTTACTTTTGCCATGGTTTCAGCTATCCAAGCTGCATGTGTACAAGCTGCTCAAACAAGTTGGACACGACCTGTATGGGATGTAGCTGTCCCTATGGGAGAAGAGGTTGATGATGTTGCAGTTACTGCATTTTAAGAGTACTTACTGACAATACATATTAGAAAGGAGCTGCTATTAGTGGCTCTTTTTTTTTGTCTATCTTTGAGGAAAGGTTTACTCATGATAAATTCCGTTAGAAACACAGTGTTGTCCGTACTCAATAAGAATAATTATGGGTATATATCTCCGGCAGACTTTAACTTGTTTGCTAAACAAGCACAGCTTACAATTTTTGAGAACTATTTCTCAGACTATAATAACGCTTTAAACAAAGAGAATGCACGTAGGTCAGGCACTGAGTATGCCGATGCCTCTAAAGGTATCTCAGAGTCTATAGATATCTTCTCTGTTACAAATGACTTGTCTATTGTTACTGCGGGAACTAATGTATATAACCTTCCTTCTATAGCAACCACTTCAGATGACTTCTATCTTTTAAACAAAGTCTTATGTTTTACAAATGCAACTCCTGCGGTGTTTACAGGAGAAGCCGAGGCTGTTACACATAGTAAAATCACTATGCTAAATAACTCTATGTTACTAGCACCTACTACAGTTTTTCCTGCTTATACTATTGAAGGTAATCTTTTAACTGTTTTCCCTGCTACTATTAATGCAGCTAATCAAGTTCAAGCGCAATATATCCGCTATCCTTTTGACCCCAATTGGACATACACTTCAATTACAGGAGGAGAGCCTGTGTTTGACGATAGTCAAGCTGACTTCCAAGACTTTGAGATTCCTATTGATGATGAACCACAGTTAGTAAATTTAATCTTACAGATGTGCGGTATATCTATTCGAGAGATGGATGTGTATACATACGCACAGACTGAAGAAACTAAAAACCTTCAACAACAAGCATAATGCCGTATATCACAGATTATAGTTATTACGAGAATGAAGGTGCTATGCCTACTAATGAAAATTGGGGGTCGTATCAATTCGTCTCTCTCTCGGATATTGTAAACAACTTTATGTTGATTTACAGTGGAAACCACTCTCTTGTAAATAACGAAGACAGATTTAAAGTTCTCTTCCATGCTAAGAGAGCTATCATGGAGCTCAATTACGATGCCTTTAAAGAGGTTAAAATCCTTGAGCTATCCGTAGGTGAGGCTTTGAGGTATATCCTCCCTCAGGACTACGTTAATTGGGTTCGTATTTCAGAGTATAGAAACGGCTTGTTATTTCCTTTAACGGAAAATATTCAAACCAATTGGAGTAATGCTTATATACAAGACAATGCTTCAAAGATTTTATTTGACCAAGATGGAAACGTCTTAAAGCCTGAGTTCTCTGATATGTCTTATCAGCGTATTACAGGAGGTAAGAGAAGTATATACCTTAATTCTAATAGTCCTTACAACGGAACGGAAGGATGGGAATTTGAAGGTAATTGGTATTTCTCTTATGGAATAGGTGCAAGATTTGGATTAAATACCGAAACGGCAAATGTTAACCCTACTTTTTCTATAGATAAAAAGGGAGGTGTAATTAATTTTAGTTCAGGTATGAACAATAAATTGGTAACGCTTGAGTACGTGTCTGATGGTATGGAGAACGGAAATGACGCTAGTGTAACTATTAACAAACTGTTTGAGGAATTTGTATATGCTTATATTCGCTACTCTATACTTAACTCTAAGTTAGGTGTTCAAGAGTATATTGTATCGAGAGCACGTAAAGAGAAAGCTGCGTTACTTCGCAATGCTAAAATTCGTCTAAGTAATATTCATCCGGGCCGTTTGTTAATGAACATGCGTGGCAAAGACAAATGGTTAAAGTAATATGGCAAATACTATAAGGAATTTCATTGCGGGTCGCATGAACAAAGTCGTGGATGAGAGACTTATCCCGGACGGAGAATATATTGATGCTTTAAATATCCGACTTGGTTCTACTGAGGCTTCGGAAGTCGGGTCTGTAGAGAACTCTAAGGGTAATGACAGGCTTACTACTCTTGAGTATATAGACGGAGCACCTTTAAGCGATGACGCTACATGTATAGGAGCTTATGCTGACGGAGAGCAAGAGACTATGTATTGGTTTATCCACGATGATAATTTTTCATCTGTAGGAGCGACAGGAAAGTTAGACCTTATTGTTTCTTATAACACCGAGACTTTAATTCTTACCTATCACATTGTTAGTATTAACGATGGAGGAGACGAAAACACTACTCTTAATTTCTCTAAGACATATCTTATTACAGGGATTAATTTAATAGATAACCTGTTATTTTTCACTGACGATTTAAACCAACCACGCAGGATAAACGTTAATAAAAACTATGCTGACCCTGTATCGAATATAGATGGTTTTTCTGCTGAGGACATCCTTGTTATAAAAGCACCCCCTATTGCTGCACCTACTATTATTCCTTTTAATATTCAAGGAGAAGAGAACTACTTAGAAGACCGGCTTATCTCTTTTGCATACAGATATAAATATGAGGACAATGAATACTCTGCTATATCACAGTTTTCTGCTCCCTCTTTTGTCCCTGAGCAGTATCAGTTAAGCAATGAGTCTTACTTGAATGAAGGGATGGTAAACTCGACCAATGCTTGCCAAATAACCTATCTCACCGGAGGTCCTTTAGTAGTTGGTATAGACCTTCTATTTAAAGAGATGACTAGCGATATTATTAAAGTTATTGAGAAGATAAATAAAGTTAATAACGGTATTGCTAATAATGTTTTTGAGACATTCTCATTTTCTAACAGTAAAATTTTTACTGTACTTCCCTCTTCTGAAATACTTAGACTGTATGATAACGTTCCTCTTTTAGCTAAAGCACAAACCGTTATGGGGAATAGGCTTATGTACGGGAACTATGTAGATGGGTTTGATTTAAAGAGACGGAATGCCCCAACTCAGTTCACCTATCGCACAGACCTTGTTAGCGAACCGATTGGACTTAAAAATCTTAGTTATACCCGCTCCTCTTCTGACTATACCATTGGTAGTAGCACTCAAACTATAGTTAATTCACAACTAAACCTTGACCTTACCAACGCAGTGGGTAATTTAAAAACGGGGTCTACTATAGACCTTACACTTGCTTTTAATCACTCTACCTTTGCAAACGGAAATCCTACTAGTCCTCCTATTGAAGAGTCTACAGACAGACAATTAGACTTCTTATATAGCCTCACTCAAAATTATAACTCGGTATCTGAGCTCTTTGCAAGTGTTGACTTTCAAGAAAAGATAGGTACAGCCTTAAATATACTTCCTGTATATAGCGCTACTGTCCCTACTTCTTGTAGTGGGTTGACTTTAACAGACTTTTTTAACTGTACTATAACTGACAGCTTGCAAGGAGGAGACCCAACTCCGATGTACAAGTATGCAAGTGGTATTACCGCTGCAGGAGAGCCTGTACTAACTACTCATGTAAACGGAACTAACATTATTAGCTTTCAGTTTCCTGCTATGCAGTTTGTTTCCAATGTTCTATCTCCCGGTACATATACATATGAATACTATACCGTTAGTGCTATTAGCACAAATTTCTCTAATCTTGGAAGCCCTAAGAGCCTCCATAGTAACCGAGGATATGAAATAGGTATGGTATACATGGATGAGTTTAATCGTGCCACTACAGCCTTAGTAAGCCCCGATAACACCATTCATGTTGGGTGCAGCAAGTCTGCTGATAAAAACTCCATTAAGGTTACTATACCAACAACGCAAGTAGCTCCTGATTTCGCCAAGCGATATAAGTTTGTTATTAAACCTGATGAAGCGTCATACAACACTGTGTATACAAGTGTATTTTTCTATGACCCTGTAACTACAACTGATTATTTCTTACTTCAAGGAGAGAATGCTGCTAAAGTAGAAGAAGGAGATAGGCTTATTGTTAAAAGAGATGTTGATGGAGCTTTAAATAGTTGTAAATATGTAACTGTCCTTGAGAAAAAATCTCAAGAACAAGATTTTATTGAACCTACAGACTCTACAGGCACGGCTATTTCTGTTCCTCAAGGAGTATATATGCAAATTAGGAGCTCTGAATTTAATAGTTCTCTATCAGATGAGGCTGCTCTTAATCCACCAAGTAGGTCAGGATGTTGGTCAGGCGACCCATTGGGGCAGTGGAAGAATGCAAGACTTGCATATAATTTTTCTGCTCTATTGGATAACCCTGACGGAATAGGAAACTATCCTATTTATCAAATCCCTGTGGGGAGCTCTATACGTTTAGAGTTTGAGTTTTCAAGGGAGGGTGCCAACAATGGAGAAGGGGCATGTGAAAGAAGAACATATACGTTTGATAAAACATATATAGCTAGCGAAAGCTATGGTAATATAATTGATTGGTGGGATGGTGATAATGTAGAACAAACTCTTAATGACGGAGATGCATATGTTGGAGGAGATGGATGTCCTATTGATAATGTATACATTCAACCTACAGCCATTGTTGCAGACCCTACTTATGGAGTTTATTTTTATGGAATGATTCCTCAGCTATGTACCAATCAATTTAGGTGGTTTATGGACCCCAATACTAATGAGATACGGTTGGCTATAACAGGAACGTGGGCTTGTGGATGGGGCAATAATGATAAAAAAAAGAGTTGTATTAAGGCTAGGATTACTGCTTTACGGGCAGAGAATACTATTGTATTTGAAACAGAGCCTGTAGATGCTTTACCTGATGTGTGGTATGAGTCATCTGAATCGTATTCTATTGGTGCCGGAGGACTTCATGATGGAAACGTACAGAATCAGACAGCCGCTCAACCCGCAATAATAAACACCGCTTTCTTTAATTGTTTTTCTTTCGGAAACGGAGTAGAGAGTTATAAGATTCGTGACTCCATGTCAGGGCGAGCTCTTGCTCTTGGGAATAGAGTTACTACAGTAGCTGCTCAAGATTTTAAGAGAGCAGACCGATTTGCAGATATGACCTATAGCGGGGTCTTTAATAATGAGTTTAACTTAAATAAGTTAAATGAGTTTAACCTTGGTCTAGCAAACTATAAAACTTTAGAAGAGTCTTTCGGTCCTATCGAAAAAATGTTTGCTCAAGATACCAATATCCTTGTCCTTCAAGAGGATAAGATATCGTATGTCCTTGCAAGTAAGAACCTTATCTCAGACTCTACAGGAGGAGGGGTAGTAGCTTCTATACCTGAAATTTTAGGTACTCAGATAGCTAGAATAGAAGAGTTTGGTATCAGTAATAACCCTGAAAGTTTTGCTCAATGGGGACCGTCTAAATACTTTACGGATGCCAAAAGAGGAGCTGTTATACAACTCACAGGAAGTGGACCTTCTGAATCTCTTGTAGTGGTATCCGAAGCAGGTATGAGAAGTTGGTTTAGGGATATGTTTATCTCAAACTTTACTTCTCAAAAACTTGGCGGGTATGACCCGTATATGAACGAGTATGTTCTTGGAAATAACCTTACTTCTCTACCGAAAGAAATTTCATGTATAAATTGTGGAATAACTAAAACATATGATATAAAAGGTAAAGACATAAGTGCTTGCTACAACCTTGGAGGGACGGTAGGCGATGTAGTAATCTCTTGGCCTGCTCCCTTTGTAAGCAGCTCTTTTTCTTTTACTGCGACATATAACGGTGTTACGACTACTCATGGGGCTTTTAGCTCTGCAGATACTGTAACGATACCAAAAAACTCTGTTGCAGCCGAACAGTTGGATATTGTATTCTCTGTTCCTTCATCATCCGACAATGCTTTAGTTAACTTTTTAGTAGCCTGTCCGGTAGCGGATACCATTAATATTATTTTAGTTACTCTAACTAATAATTCCGATGCAGGCAAAACAATTCATAATCAATATCGTTGGACAGATGTGCCATTTTCTTCTCCTACTCATTCGAATCAGATTCCATTTTTAACCTCTACATCCTCTCGTGTAGTCTCTCAGTATTCTGAGATAACAGGACCTCAAGGAGCGGGGATTATACCTGCTGAGGGAGCTACGGTGTATCTGATTTCGGATAAGCAATCGACAGATGATTACAATTTAAACGTAGCTACAGATAAGTTTTTATGGCTAAGGAGCTCTACTTTATATCCAAATACTGAAGCAGGTATAGGAAATTTACTTACTGCTGCAGCGTCTCTTACCCCTACGGGAACTACGCCTACTTTCTCGGCTAACTTCTCTATGCCCGCAGCAAATGATAATGACTACCTCTACCTTGTTTGGGACTACTCAACAGCTACGGAAGTAAGTTTATGTTACAGTACTACAAGCCCATTCGATGCTTGTTGTGATTGTGCATGCGCTTCCGGAAAGTGCACGCAGTGGTTAGCAAGTAACACCACATCTTCTCAAGTAGTTTTACGATACACAAATTGTGATGGAGTAAAAGGAACAACTATTACTTTGGGAGCTAATAACAGTGCTACCTTCTGTGCCGATGGAGTTATAAGTATTATTTCAGGACCAACCACAGGAGTTAATTTTACAATAACAAAGTGCGATTGCACATAATCATATCTAATGGCAACTATCGGAACTTATTATTTAAACGGGCCTAACCTAGTAACGTCAACGGGAATCTTTACTACCCCTGCGTTTACTACTTCTGCCCCTAATGGATGGTATAGCCAAGAGGGGATTGTACGTCAGTTACAAAACGGCATTCTTCTTCCTAGAGCTCAATGTCCATCTTGTGATAGCCCCTGTGGCTCAAACGTAGTTGACGGTCTTGCAGGCTATGGTTTGTATTTAGTGGCTGTAGATTTAGGTGCGACTCAGGGAGCGGTTAAAGTTACTTTTGACCCTAAAGTTTATCCTCAGGGGATACGAGCGATTTATAATAACACTGTCTTTAATAAATTTAGTTCGGAGCAAGATGGATATCATGGGACTACCGTAACAGATGGGTTAACATATATGGGAAATTCTGCTACTGAACCTAATCTTCCTCTGCAAATATTACTGACAAATGAATGGGAGTATTTTAATGGAGCTTTTGCTCAAAATGGAACTAACGTTGATATATATGTTTCAGAGATTTCTTCCACAACAGGTAAAAGTCCCGACGAGTGTATTGCTTATATCCCAAAACCTTTAAATAGCCCCTCAACGGTTCAGTTGCAAGTAGCACAGGTTATTAATAATCAAAACACTCCTAGTTGGAATTTAACTGTAGAATGCCCTACTAAACTTACACCTATCCCTAGTACTAGATACCTTTCAACAAACCAAACTTGCAATACGCTAGAGGGGTTAGACTTCACGATATATTTAGGTAAAGTTAGCGGAGCTGCTGACGAGCCCGTAGTTCACGATTGGGTTTTTCAAGATGAAGATGCAGTACTCTTTAGAACTCCACCTCCCGGACAGACTATCGGATACTATAAAATAGGAACAGCAGTGCAATATTGGCTAATAGAGACAGACGTAAATGGAGTCATTACAGTTGTTACACCATGCCCATAATAAAAAGATATGTCAGTAACTAAAACCAACTATACTTTAACTTTTAGTCCTCCCGCACAAGGGTGGCCTTCTTTCTATTCCTTTGTCCCTGAGTGGATGCAGGGTATGAATCAATACTTCTATTCTTTTTCAGGAGGCAATCTATGGAGACATAACACTAACGATACAAGGAATAATTACTACGGGGCTCAATACAATTCTACTTTACAAAGTGTTTTCAACCAAGAGCCTGTAATGAATAAACTCTTTAAGACTTTATCTTTAGAGGGAGACCACGCTTGGGCCGCTACTTTCGTAAGCGAGCTGCAGACTACAGGATTTATTAATGCGCCTTTCTTTGTGGAAAAAGAATCTGATTGGTTTGCTTACCTGAGAAACCAAGGCACTACACCCGCCTCTCCTTCACAAGAGTTCCCACTACGCTCGGCTAATGGTATCGGGAATAGCGTAACTGCTGTAGCGGTAGGAACGGTTGTCACCTTCACTTTCCCTTTAACTCGACCTATTGGAAGTATACCTAGTATAGGAGACAGTATCTACTATGGAGAGCCTGTAACGCCCCCGGCTGTCCTTACTCCTGTATACCTAGGTGAAATTACATCTATTAATGTGGATATTCCTTTGGGGACAAATACTATAGTAGTACAGCAAAACACAGCATCAGGTACTTTACCCACCTTACAAGAAAACTACGTCATGTCTCTTAAGAACCTTATAGCGGAGTCTCATGGTATCCTTGGGCACTATGGTGTGTTCACTCTTACTAACACAGATACAGAGGCTGTAGAGTTATTTGCAGTTAAGTCTGAGGTCATGAAATCTTATCCTTAAAACACCGTATCTTTGAATTTATGAGTACCGTCCTCTCTCCCGCTATTGACTTTAAGCATCTCCTCAGCACTTCTCCTGTGGACTTACTTTCTCATGTGCACCAAAATAGGGGGTTGATATGGGAAGAAATAAATACATTTCACAATCAGATTCTAGAAGTAGAAGGTTCTCTTTTACATCATACTGAAGAGATGCAGGAAAATATGCCTGTAACTCACCACTTAGATAACGGATTATATACCCGTGAGATATTTATGCCTAAGGGGTCTTTAGTAGTAAGTTTTATTCATAAGCAAGACCACCCTTCTTTCTTTTTATCGGGAGAGATGTCTGTACTTTTGGATACAGGAGAGGTAAAGCGAATTAAAGCTCCGATGAAAATCATGACAGAGATAGGTACTCAGAGAGTGGCTTATATGCATGAGGATTGTACGTGGGTGTGTGTGCTTAGAACCGATGCCAATACTATTGAGGAGGCAGAGGAAGAACTATTCACATTAAATTTCCGGGAGTTACCGGAACATATAATACTAAAAAAACTTTTATAATGGCAGCAGTAGCATCATCATTAATAGCTCTAGGAGGCCTCGCAATTACTGCGACTACTACAGGTGTCTCTATGCATCAGCAGAATAAAGCTCGTACCGCACAAGGTAAAGCTGAAACAGCCGCGAGAGAAGCTATGGCAACGGCTCGTAAGCGTCTTGATGTAAACTATCAAGAAGCATCGTCTATAAGTAAAGACCCATATACTATGGCTATAGAGGCTTCTTTACAGCAAGGGGCTAACGCCACTCAAGCGGCAAAAGAAACTCAAAGGGGAGCAGCGCAAGTAGGTAGGATTCAAGGAGCACAAAACCAAATGCTAGAGGGGCAACGTGTGGCTTACGGTCAAGAGTTACAAGCGAGAGAGCAGCGTATACTTGATGAGGACAGTCGTTTAAGAGATATCAATACTCAGCTAGATATGGGAGAGATAGAAGGGGCACAGATGGCTGCAGCTGCTGAGGCAGACAATGCAGCTATGGCAGGGCAAGATGTCGTAGCAGGATTGAGCAGTATGGCTCAACAAGGAGTGGCAATGGCTCCGCTATATGCAGGGAAGGGTGCAAGTGTTCGAAAAGGAGCTATGGCGGGGATGGAGTTTTCTCCTGACCAATTTGACGCTTTTGGAAATGCAAAAGTTGGTATGGGCGCAGCAGGTAGTACAGGATTTACAAATATGGATTTTGCAAGTTTAGGTGGTATGAATAATCGTCAATTCCGACAGTTTGAAAAGGGTCTTACTGCTTCTCAATTAGGACAAATAAAAACTAACCCACAATATCAAAACGCTCTCTTTCCCGCAAACGCACTGTTAGACCCAAACCGTTAACCCATGGCTAATACTTATTTTAAATACGCAGAACGTAACGCTGAGAACAGGATAAATTGGGCTGACGTAGGGAAGGATATGACGGATATGCTTGCCGATGAAGCGCGAGTACGGGGAGAGAAAAAAGCTGCTATAGAAACAGATTTTAGAGAGTTTGGGAAAACTCTAGCCGAGTCTCCTATGGGAGAAAGTGAAGGCTTTAATGAGTTTACTACAGAATATGCTGATAGTGCTCAAGAGTATTCTTTGATGGTAAATAATCTTCTTAAATCAGGAGATTTAAAACTGAGAGAGTATAATAATATTCAAGCCAACTTAAAGCAAGGAACGTCTGAGGCGTTTTCTATTGCCGAAGATTATAACAAAGCATACAAGGGTATGTTAGAGCGTGGAGAGATTAACCCTGAAACAGGTCTCCCTTCAGCTCAACTTTTAGAGCAGTATGTATTGGGTACAGTACAGGGTTTTGGAAACTACTCTGACCATCGCTTATGGATTAACCCTACTTCAGGAAAGGTAAGTCTTGGGACTACACGCACGGATGAGGAAACGGGTGAGGTAACTATGGATAGGGATACCGGAAGTTTTATGGCCGTAAACGCTTTGCGTAACCGTACACGAGCGCAGTACGATACATACGATTTGAATAAAACTAACGCTGCAAGGGTAGCTACATTAGGAACGACTATTGATGCGGTTATGAGTGGTGGTGTAAAGACTAGAGAAAATGCTTTAAAAAATGCTTCTGTGCGTCAAGTCTTAGATGATTTTGCTGATGCTACTGTAGCTATACCTACTAACGTTAGCTCTATCCTTACTAACAGCTTAGGAACAAATCCTGCTAATGGAGGGCTTTATGGTTTTACAGACAACCCTGCAGAAGCAGCAGTAGATGAGAACCTAATTCTCCTTATGGATAACCCTCTCCAAAAATCTGCGGGTTTACCTATGCCTGCATATTTGGATAGCCCTGAGAAACTTACACAGTATCTTAAGAAAAATTTTGGTTCGGGAAGCAATATTGCTAAAGATGCAGATAACTACGTTTCGGATGACGAGGTAGCACAGATTGTTGCGAACAATAAAAAGCAAGTAGACGTAGCTAGAGCTACAACAAAAACTTCTCTCGTAAGTATGCTAGATAGGGAAGAGACTACTATGCAAGAGTTCGACCCTAGTCGATATGAATGGAATGCAAATAAAATGGGTGCTGAAGAGGCTAAAAAGGCCCAAGCTGATGCTGTAGGGTTATGGTCAGAAATATGGTACCTCGAACCTGAGGAAAAACAAACGGCCCTTGACGCTATCTTAACTACAAAGTTAGCTGTAGGCAGGAGCCTGAAAAGTATAACTATAAACGGAAACCAACTCGACTTTAAATACTCCGGTAAAAACGCAAAAATGGACCATAGCGTAACGATGCCTGCTAACCCAACAAAAGAAGATTGGATTAGACTAGGTGGTCAGATATACGATGTCAATGAGGCTACTGTAGCTGACGGTAGATGGAAAGATACAGATGAATATACAGGCTTTGAAGAGATGGTAATAGGCACAGACGGAGTTGAAACAAAGACATCGAAGAAGTATAACGTTACAAGAGCAGGGGACCCTGTTGTGGTTGATAAGGTTCAGCAAGTGGCTGACTTATTACCAACTATAATTAAAGCATCAACTTTTAAAGGTAACTATGAAAGTGTAGCGCTAGCAGAAATCAAAGGAGATATGGAATCATTAGGTTTTACTATTGAGGAAACGGACGTGGGGAATACAATAAAAATTACTAATCCTATAACACAATCTGTAATTAAAATTTACACTAATGAGTATACGGATGAAGGTGCTCAAAAAGAAGCTGAAAGTTTAATGAATTGGATAAACTCGCAACTTACTAATGCTAATACGGAGGCTTTCTTACGTATAAGAACAGGTAGTAAAGGTAAATACGATAAAAAAGATAAAGGATAATGAACGAAGAAGC
>Ga0302137_1000844_pt1 | contig 13650 bp, 11 predicted proteins | sample CBN3_SCM_MG_FD_203127 | JGI IMG/M metagenome (GOLD analysis project Ga0302137, IMG submission 203127) | Marine microbial communities from Western Arctic Ocean, Canada - CBN3_SCM | ecosystem: Environmental > Aquatic > Marine > Oceanic | place: Canada: Western Arctic Ocean | collected 2017-09-15 | reverse complement strand
ACCAATTTGTACCACTTGTCCCGCCGCCCAAAATGTGTTTCACATCCCCTAACCCCCATCGCTTCATCCAAAATGAGGCTGTAAATTTCTGTGAATCAGTCGGAGTGCTAGTGAGTGAAGCAAGTTTGAGATAGCTGCTCGGAGTAATCCGCACCGACTTCGTAACCACATCATCCGCTGCGGCGGCTCCGGCTGGGATTATGCTGTTGTTGAATATCGCCATTAAGCGAGGGCTTTAGTTGTGGAGAGATAGGTGTTCGTGCCATCGCACAAGTACGAGATAAGAAACGTGCCAGCCCCGCCAACTGTCGTGAGGAAATCTGAATCAACCTTCGTCGTGCTAGAGGCAGCGAGAGTGTGCGCGTAAGCAGAGCCGTTGATTAGCTTGATGAACCCGCTCTGACCCGACACCTCGTTAGTGAAGTCAATCGCCACCGCAGCCGCAGCCGTACAGAAGAAGTTCTGACCAGCGTTAAGGTCGAAGCTGCCGTCGTTGTCGGTGACAATGGTGGCACGTTGGGAGCCAGTCCAAGTCTGGTCGGCGGTGAGGTCGTAGTCGGCCCCATTAGTTCCGTCGTTTCCGGCTGGCCCCTGTATGCCCTGTGTGCCCTGACTGCCCGTGGTTCCAGTGGTGCCTGTGTCCCCCTTGATTGCTGCTATTGATGATGTTGAAAATGCCATTGTTTAGTTCTCCTCTGCTCCGAACACGAAGTAGTTAATTGTTGTTGCGTCCTCAGCCTCACCCGAGAGCTTAATCCCACTACTGCTGCTGCCGTCCACAACAAGCATATGCTGAAGGCCCCACTCTAGGGTCTCGTACCCCTCAAGCGAGACTCGTAGAATCTTGTCCGCCGCGTTGGCGGTCGTACCGAAGTACACCGTGGCATGCTTCGTCGCGCTGCTCGTGTTGTGCAGCGCGATTGTCTTCACCATCCCCTTTACGGTTGGTGCGTATATATTTCCCGCACTCGCAGCCAGTTGGCCGCTTGCAAGTTTTTTGTGTGTCGTTGCCATTAGATTTACCCATAAAGCCAAGCCGTCTTGGCATCTATTGTTATGTCTGTCGAGTCATCACTGAGATTATCTACTGCAGATACCAGCTCGCCAAGGAAGTCCAGGTTGCTTCGAGCCGTTAGCGCCGTCCCTGATTCGTCTTTAATTGCGTGGCCACCGCTACCGCTACCGCTACCGCCAGCAGCCCACGAAATATCCGTGCCGTCTGAGGTGAGCACGTAGGTGTTGTTGCCGATAACCAACGCCGCTGGGTCTCCACTGCTGTCACCGATAATCACACTACCCCGTGCCAGCCCGGCCATCTTGGCTAAGGAGACTGCGTTGTCTGCGATGGTTAGGGAGGTCGCTCCAGCCACATCGCCCGTGTGGGTGGCGTTGCTAACTTTAGCTGTGTTAGCAGTGATAGCACTTGCTTGACCGGATGTGATTCCCGTCTTAGCTGTGTTCGCTGTGATGGCACTTGCTTGCCCAGAAGTGATTCCAACCTTAGCCGTGTTAGCCGTAATCTCAGACGCCTGACCCGAAGTAATCCCGGTCTTAGCGTTATTAACCGTATGCTCATCGAACATCTCGTCCGACATCACGCCCCAATTATTAGTGTCTACTAACGGTAGGACAGCATTGGTTCCATCACTTGAAACCACGTCCAACTTTGTGCCGTCACGGCTTACGCTTAGGTTAGTGGTGACATTATGATTTACGTCCGAGACCTTGGCGTTGTTGACGGTATGCTCATCGAACATCTCGTCCGACATCACACCCCAATTGTTGGTATCAGCTAATGGCAGGGCAGCATTGGTTCCATCACTTGAAACCACATCGAGCTTAGTGCCATCACGGCTCACACTTAAATCCGTGGTTACATTTGTAACCTTAGCTGTGTTCGCTGTGATCGCAGACGCCTGACCGGAAGTAATACCCGTCTTGGCAGTATTCGCTGTGATGGCACTTGCTTGCCCAGATGTGATGCCGGTCTTGGCAGTGTTCGCTGTGATGGCGGAGGCTTGCCCCGAAGTGATACCAGTCTTAGCCGTGTTAGCTACAATAGCACTTGCCTGACCGGAGGTAATTCCTGTTTTGGCCGTATTGGCAGTGATCGCACTTGCCTGACCCGAAGTAATCCCAGTCTTTGCATTGTTAACCGTATGCTCATCGAACATCTCGTCCGACATCACGCCCCAGTTATTGGTGTCAGCTAGTGGGAGGGAGGCGTTAGTTCCATCACTTGAAACCACATCGAGCTTAGTGCCATCACGGCTTATGCTCAGGTTGGTCGTGACGTTATGATTTACGTCGGAGACCTTGGCAGTGTTGGCCGCGACAGCAGCTTCTAAATCAGATATATTAGGAATCGCAACTGTACCTGTAAATGTCGGGCTTGCCTTCGGGGCCTTAAGCCCTAACGCAGTTGTGATTGTTGAGGCGTAGCTGGCGTCATCATCAATCGCAGCAGCAAGTTCATTGAGCGTATCAAGCGCTGCAGGTGCGCCGTCAAGAATCTCATCAACAGCCGCTTGCACACCGGCCGGTGTAACCGCTCGTGTCGTGTCGGTCCCGGCGGTAGTCTCAGCAGTTGTGGCTAGCTCCACGATACCCGCAACCGTCTCAGTGGCCGCCACCTCATCGCCTGAGTTTGAACCAGCGATAGCGTCGAGCTTGTCGAACATCTCGTCCGACATTACCCCCCAGTTATTGGTGTCAGCTAGTGGTAAGACAGCATTAGTCCCGTCACTCGAAACCACGTCGATCTTTGTCCCGTCACGACTTACACTTAAATCGGTGGTGACATTTGTGATCTTGGCGGTGTTCGCCGTAACGGCAGTGTTCGCCGCAACCCTTGCTTCCGTGTAATAAAGATTCGTTGACCCCTCTGCGACGTCATCAGTATCAAGAACAACTGTTCCAGTAGCTGCGTTCACTGACTGAATGGCATCAGTGTGTGAGAAAACGCCCGTGGCGGATGTATAGGTAATATCGCCAGTCGCACTGAGGGAGGTGCGAGCTCGGGCATCTGTGAAGTAAAGGTTTGAAGAGCCCTCAGTAAGGTTGTCAGTGGTCTTGGTAGCCAGGCGGGCATCCCATCGCGCTTCTGTGTAGTAAAGATTAGTTCCCTCCGCTAGGTCACTGGTTGAGAAGTCCCCGAAATCTACCGAAAGAGTGTATGTGTTGGCCGCGTCATCATAGACGTGGTTGATTCCGGTGCCTTCCTGAATCAGCAAGGACAACCGGTCGTCCACGCGCTCGTCCGTGTAGTAAAGGTTAGTGCCTTCCGTTATGTTGTCGGTGGTGGGCGAGAAGTTCTCCCAGTCTGAGCTGGCTGAAACGTACTTTATGAACTGCCCATCTGCCGGAGACGATATAGTGACATCAAGAAGATTAGGAAGGACGGTCGAGCATGCCTCCACCGCTGCCCACTCCTGGTTCCCTTGATCCCACGCATATACATCTCCATTTACGGGCGTCTGATTCCCGATAACCCTAGACATTAGGTGGCTTGCGTTCCAGTGAGGGAGATTAGACTCAACTGCCACCGGAGTGACGGTAGTGTTGATGGTGACATCCTGTGACCAATCCACACTACTCACAGAGCCGGTGGCGTCACCAGTAAGGTGTATGCTGCGAGTGGCGTACAGCTTGTTGGCGGAGGTGGCGTTGCCGGTTAGATCACCGGTTAGTCCGGCACTAAAGGTATTGTGCAGGGAGAAGGTGTTGGCGGCATCAATCAGAGGAACAGTTGCAGGGAGCTTAGACAGCGGAAGGTCGCCGCTAATGTTTGCTATCGTAAAAGCGCTCTCCACTGAATCGAAGTAAACATTTCCACCCGAGCTGGTGATGCTTAGCTTTGGTGAGCCTGCCTGCAGCGACAGGAGATCTGTGGTGGCAATGAAGTTACCAATGGGAACCCACTTCAGGTACACAGGGTCCGCTGTTGCAACGGCCTCATCCCAGAGGTATATAGACGTGGAGGTTCCTTGCCCTGCCTCCCTGTTTCTCCGCCACAGGATTGACCGCCATTTTCCGGTAGCATTGGCGTTCGGCACATTAGGAGTGCCGTCGCTTCGATCATTACTGACAACAAATGCAGACATTAAGCTATGCGAATTTTAAGGGTTCCGGCGGTGTGGTACATGGCTCCGAGCATCACCCCTCCGGTAGCGGCAGCAGTGTCGTCGGCGTAGTTACTAAGCTGATCAAACTGAATAAAGTTACCTATCTTCTTCCATTTCAGGTAGGTCGTGTCGGCGGTGGCAGTGTCATCCCATAAGTACAAGTTAACATCTGAGCCGGTGGTATTGCGCCGCCACATATAGCTTTTCCATTTGGGGGTATCCTCCGCGTTGGGCACGTTTGGGTCTCCGGCAGGCTTGTCGTTGGAAACAATTATGCTCATATCTAGCCGCAGTTGCTTGTCAGCGTGGTGGTGGTGTCAGTACTTGCGGTGGTAATACTTCGCCTCCCTGCTGCGTCAGACAATGGAGACGGGAACTGGTACAAGATTCGCTTACGGTCCCTGGCATCAAGGTAGATGCGCTGGCGCTGCTTGGCATAGGATGCGGCATAAGAGCTGTAGAGCTGCAGGTCCCGATCTACCTCACGAGAGAGCTTTGATTTAACATTCTCAGCGACAGCCATAATGATCTCCTCGTCACTGAATGGCACCACGTCCGAGTCAGCAAAGCTTCTATCTATGGATTGATAGAAGATTTCCACCTTATCAGTTGAGGTTACCTGCGGGAAAACAATGAAATTAATTCCGTTGGGGTGGATGGAGATGGCGTGGTGGCCGGATGCCAGGCCGCACATCAGGTCGTAGCGGTTTGCCCAGGACCAGGTGGTCATGGGTACGCGCCGGCAACTGTCATTGATGTCGGACGGCTCAGAGAGGTCGTCCTGCCAGTCGAAATCTTTGTCGCCGTCGATGAAGTAGGCGTCCGTGATCCGAACATCCCCCTCAAGCGCCCCAGTGCTAGCATGCTCATCAGCCGCAAGCGGCTCAGAATCCTTGATGGTGCCATTCAGACTGTAGGTTAGGGCCGAATGAACCCTGTAATAAGGTACATAGGACTGGAGATCAATGACCGTGGAGAGGATCGCCCGGTCAATGTAGTCCTGTATATTAAGCCGATTCCCATCCACCGTGAGGTAGGTACGAACTGCCGTCTTAAATTCGATCCACGTCATAGCTTAAGCTCAGGGCTAACCCCGCTTGAAGCAAGTTATTTTTTCAATACGCTGGGTGCTCCCAGGGCTCCGGGATGGGCTTTGTAATTTTCCCTGCCGGTCGTGGCAGGCTCGATAACTTCTTGTCTTCCTTGCGCAATGCCTTGGCCTTAGCCTTGGCTCTCTTTGCCGCAGATTTCTTAGCTGCCTTCGTTGTCTTTTTGGCAATGCCCGAAATCACTCCACCCATTTTAGACAGCCCTCCCTTAACGGAAGATGCGGCCGCCTTTATCTTTGCCTTAGCCGCCGCCGCCTTTAGCCTGCTGTTTTCCAGCTTAAGCCTATTCACCTCCTTGTCCTTGCGGTCGCCGGGGAGAGGCAATTTGCCTCGGCGGGCCGACCCCTTGGCCCCAATTGCCCGCGCCTTTTTAAGGGCTGCATCCATTCCGGCGGTCCCGACATCCATTCCGAGGCCAGCGGGCGAGAGGCTTCGGAGGGCACTGCGAGCGTAAGGCTTAGCTATCTTCCCCAGGCCCCGTGCGGTGTCTTTGGCGGTGTTCCATGATCTGCGCTGCCCGTCCTTGAACTCTTCCCATCGGCTTTTATTTCTTGGCATGATTACTTTTTCCTTCTCCCCCTCTTGGGTTTAGTGGTGCTGGCTCGGTCAGTGGGGCCGACCTTGAGCGCAGCATTTAATTCTACTGGTTTAGATTGAGCAGCCCTTTCAGCTTCTCTATCAGCCGCCTGAAGCACGCTTTGCACAGGCCCCGCATCCTCCACCCGAGTGAGGGGTGGTAGCTCGGCCTTGGCTGAGGAAAGAGTCCGTAAGGGATTGAACTCTGCTGATGGAGTTGCTTTTTTTTTGAGCTCTGCATTGTATTCCCCTTCCGTCATCTCGGAGACTCCGTCCTCCTCGGAAAGAGCCTTTTGCTCCACCTTGCAGTCTGTGATGAAGAGCCCGTACCAGACCCCTCCAAGGTAAAGGTAGGGCTCAAAGGCGATGTCCCCATTGGAGGAGCAAAAGATTCGGTTGCAGTTAGTTGCTGTGTAGTATTTTGTAGCCATGGGATGGTGTTGGTTTGGGGTTAAAAGTAGCGGCGGAAAGGACCGTAGCCCCCTCCGCCGCTGTGTTCATTCACAACATAGTTGCGTATGCATTTGCTCTTCCCACCCCTTAGGACTAGCTAACGGTGACCGCGCAGTTTACGGCAGTTACAGTCGGGCAAGCATCGGAGAAGTTCTCCAAGACAGCATGCCGGTTCGTATCACCCACACGCACCTCGAAGGTCTTCGAGTTAAGCATGTAATGGGTCACGTTCGGAGTGATGACGCAGTTGTACAGGTTATCTGCCACGTTAGTTTGGCGCTTAACACTGTTAGTGCGGATCACGTTAATGTTGATGTCGCTCCAGTCGAGCATCCAGAAGCTGCGTGAGCGGCTCTTGTTGGTAGTGTCGAAGGCCCCGATTCGATCATCGAAGTAGGGGTCAGTGAACACGGCCAGTTGGACACCCTGATCCGGCAGGTCGTAGACGTTGTACTCAAGGACAGTTGCCCCGTTGTGCGTAATCTTCTGACCAGGCTGGTAGAACAGCGTCGCGGACGAGCTGTACTTAGACTGGTAGTACTTCATCATTAGGTCACGTACCTTGGCGGCGGTGAACCGGTCAGTCATCGCGTCAATCACTTCAATGGAGCCGCTTGTGGCTTCACGGTAGCGTTTGAGCAAGTAGCAGGACTCGAAGATGGAGTCCAGGTTAAGCACGCCGCCAGCTTTGTCAGAGACTTTGCCGCAGCGACCCAGTTGAGTGCGAATGCCTAACGTATTAGACTTGAACTCCATCGGGCATGAGCTGTTAGCGGGATCCATAACCTGAGGAAGGGTAGTGTAACCCTCGACGGTCTGGTTCTCGTTAATCTCTTGTCCGTAGAACACTGAGTTATAGAAGGCCTGCTCCATGGCCATCTCCTGTTGCTTGCGCTGTTGCGCTAACGGGAGCTGACGGAACTTCTTGAAGAAGTTGCTGGTGAGCGGCGCTTCAAGTGCCTTCAAGTACTCATCATTGAACTGATGAGTGTGACGGGTAGTCTGCTGCCAGTACTCAAGCAAGGTCAAATCATTGACCGCTGGCCCTTGGTGGCACCATGACTCGTAGTCACTTACGCTATTCGCAAGCAAGGTGATCGTGCCCCCGTTAGTTCCAGGCTGGTATACAGCCTTCTGAGCTGTGGTGAGAGCAGCGAAGGCTGTAGTGGTGAGGTTAGGCTGCACCGTAACCGTGGCCTTTTCAACACCACCAGAGGTGGCGTTTACAGCGGCGACAACTTCAAACTGAAGTGACTGAGCTGCAGTTCCGTTCAGGTTCTCAACGAGGATATACATCCCTGGAAGGAAGTATTTCTCGAGGTCTTTCAGTGAGGACTTGAACTGTGAGACACCCGTGTTAACGGTAAGGTCCCAGAGGCCGGCATGGTTGGTGCCGCTACCCGCACTACTATTCGCAGCACCTGCTTCGATTAGGAAGTAGTTCGCGTTGACGACGTTCCGGCGAGGAACGAGCGTATAAGGAGCAATTACGGATTGATTGCTGCCCCCACTGGATTGCTTGAGTGACACGTGACGGGAGAGCAGTAGATCCGTAAGGGTCCGCTCCCGAACACCGGCCATTCGAGCCTCCTTGGTTTGGGCAATGATTCTGTCCATCCCGACTTCTTTGAACTGTTGGTCCTCGAAGTCTTGACGGGTGAAAGCCCGGATGCTGGCTCGTGTAAGAGTACACCCGGTTGAGTCGTCCACGGTAATTAGCCGTGGATCGCAGTTATTGGTTGGAAACGTAGTTGGCATATCCCCCCAAGGTATACCCTCTCAATAGGGCATGCCACTTTAGCGTGTTCAGGGGTATATATTAGATGAACTAAATCTTATTCCATCATTTCCGGGAATGGCCCCCTGATGCCAAGTACGTCAATTACGCTAGTGCCTGGGTGGTCTGGGTTAGGGATTCCTGATGGATTTGCTGACCCTGGAGCGGCACTGACCTGAGCCAGGGGTGGGGTAACAGCTTGCGCTTGAGCCTCCTCTTTCCGTTGGGGGTCGGATTCAGTCGGCTTACGGACGAATCCGTACCTGGAAATCTGCTCTTCCATCTGTGAAATTGAAGTTTTTATTTGCTGTCGAGCCGATGCGCCGAGCAATTCTCTGACGTCTGCCGAGTCAAAAGTCCAGTGCCTCGCCTGTGTTTGCTGGGCGTTCTGGTTCATGCTTTGGTTGAACTCAGCCACCGGCAGGAATTGGCGACCCTCACGCACACGGGACTCACCCCCATTCTGCGCAAAGAACTGACCCTGATCTGACAGGAACTTATCCAAGAACTCCATGGAATCGCGGCGCTCCTCAAAAGAGGCCAGCCCACGGTCATAATACATATAGTCCTCGTAGATCTTTGACACCCTTTCAGTCACCTCATTGGCAACAGATGCTTCCATGGGGAACTGCTCTGATGCCTCCTTCATCTTGCCATCCTTAATTAAGGCCAGCGCCTCTGACCCTTCCGCGTCCAGTAAGGAATCCTTGAACTGACTGGACTCTGACTGAATCTTAGGTCGCTCCTCTATGGTGCGGGTCTTGTTCTCTAAGTCACGAAACTTTGCGTCGGACTCTGACCGTATCTGGGAGACAGCTTGCTCACGGATTAGGGCGCGCTCCATGCGTCGCTCGTCCAGTGGGTCGAGCATCGGCTTGTTGTTAGAGATGTATTCTTCGATCTCTTCAGAGTTGTTTTCCATTGAGAAGTCAGAGTCCTCCTCAGTTTGCTTGCCCACCCACTCGTCCATGTCCTTGTAGAACTGAATCGACCGCGCCCTAATGTTAGGATACTTATCCTTCATTTCCTTCTGGGCATGCTCCATCAACTCCAGCTCAAACTTCTGCTCATCCATTAGTCCGTCAGTGTCTGAGACGACTGGGAGCTCATCTTCTGGGGGTAGAGGGAGGCGGGAGTCTTCTACGGGCCTCTCACTACGAACAACATCACGTACTGACTCAACAAACTCGCGAGCAAACTCATCCTTGCTCTGCACTGTTGTCTTCCGGCGTGGCTTCTCGGGCTCAGGCTTCACCTCTTCGGCCTTAGCAGCAACAGCCTCTTCACTTACTGGCTCCTCCTTTGCCTTCTCGTCCTCAACAATCATACCCATATCCTCATATAGGCGCTTGACCATCATGTCCTTAAGCTCCGAGTCATTATCGGATGGCACAAAGCCTGGTGGAGGGCTGGCTTCCCGAGAACGGGATGCCATGCTGAGCGCGGGGTCGACCTCTTGAACTGGCTCAGGAGCTGGCTCAGGGGCAGCCTCGATGCTCTGCTCAGGTGCTATGGTTGCTTCTTCTGCGACGGGGGTAATGTCTTCACTCATACTGTGGTTGGGGTACTAGGTTGTGGTGGGTTTTGGGGTTGTTGACTGGCACCGCCAGACAGGGTTTGAATATCTGATGCGTTCTGCTGAACGGCTTGGATGATTTGTTGCATGCCTTGCTGGATCTCTTGATCCGCTCCGCCTGTAACCGGCTGCCCTTCCTCCCCGGGAGGGGCCTGAAGTCTGAGGTCCGTGGCTCCAAGGAGACGGAATATCTCGTTCACGATCTCGAACAGCTTTTCCTTTGGTATGCTGGGCAACAGCACCTGGCTTTGAGTTATGATCTGAAAGAGTTGTATCAGGTTCTGGGCGCTCATGGTGTTGAGTGAGCGCTCCGACCCGTCCCTGCTTGTGAATACGTAATCATGAACAAGGTTGGATATGGTACCAGTGATGGTGCGCCGAGAACCGATTGAGTTCATTGACTCATCCTCATCTGCCACGTTCTGGAATCCAGCTCGGGTGATGACATCATCGGTGTAGCGATTAACCACAGGTAGGTAGACTGACTTCGACCCAAGAGACACGAGGCCTTCGTAGCAAATTCTCTTTTGAGCAGACCGAGCCTCATCAATAGCCTCAGATATATAGCTATATACCGACTCGGTGGTGTTGTTAATGATAGTAACCTCCGTAGCAGATGTCTCCCTAGGTGCGGGCTGCCCTTGCTCTTGCGGAGAGAGCGCCATCATGCGCTCGGCCATGGACAAGAGGTGAGAGATGGACTGGAAGACAGCGGTGAGCTGAGTGTTGGGCGCTGACCGAACAATCTTGAACACGTTGTCGGCCTTCGGGTCGATACCCAGATCCCTTAACTTCTGGAAGCTGGCCTCCAGCACATTAGTGGTGGCGTAGAAGTTCTTACCGCTGAGAGTGTTGCGGAAATCTTCAAGCACTTTCTGTCCGTCGTCTGTATCTGGGAATATATCTGAGTTGAGAACCGCAACGCTAAACAAGTCAGCCTTAGCTGTTTCAAGAAGCTGGGAGAGAAGGTTCGTGAGCTGATCCTGGTAGGGCATGAGCTCGTGCGCAACGGACAGGTTAAGCATCCGTGAATCATTCTCGTTAAAGGAGAACACGGCGGCTGGACTCGATGGCATAATCTCCGCAAAGATAACCGTGTTGTCTCCAGCTATCTTGAGGTGAATCCATACAGGGTGGGGGTAGTTGCCTATTCCCCAATCCTTAGGCGACACCTTCCAGAAGTACTCACCGACCATGACTGATGCCTCAACCATCTCCCCTGAGTACCTGCCTATGTTATTGTTCCGATCATTGAAGGCGGACGGGTCAGCCGTTGAGCTGGCCGGTGTAATCTTAGTGTAGTATTGGGTGAAGTAGTCGGAGAAGTTAACATACAGGGAGTCAGTTGCTTTGCTGAATCCGATCTGGTCCCTATTAAAGAAGCTGGGGTTATCGCTTATGTCGCCGTACCGGATTACATCCCAGAAGCCGCAATAATTACATCCAGTGTCTGTGTTAAGGGAGGACAGCGGGTGGCTGTTGTCCCAGAAAACTCGACTCGGGTGAGGGAGGATCCACCCAATTCCCTCTTTTGTGACCTTGGACGACTTAGGTATCGTGCCGTCGAATGCCCCATCAACCTTGAACTCTTCGGCGTGTGGGTCCTTGGTCCACTGAACCTCGCGCTCCCAGGATGCTCTTGGGAATGCGACAGAGTGGCCGTAAAGGAACATGTCTCGAATGGCTTGCGTCTGGAAGTGCCTGTAGTCGTACTGGTCCGCCATGATGTCCATGCGCTGAGACAGGGCGTCAGCCCTCAGCTTACCCACTGGGCCTGTGGTGCGGCTCTCGTACTTGAAGAAGGGGTAGAGGTTGTTGTACTTGTTGACCTGGGCCGCGAGGCGGCGCGTAACAAACGAGCGAACAAGGTTGACGTTCACCTCAAAGAACTTAGGGAGATCAATGTCAGTTATCTTGCCGGACTCATCACGCTTAACGTACTGGTTGACAGCCGAGGCCGGCGCTCCTGTCTTATGCATCTCGCGCACACAGCCCTCCATATTGATTCTTTTCTGGGCGTATAGGATTAGTGGAATGGTGGACTTGTTGATAGGGCTGGCATCCCAGGCCAAGTCCACAGCGCTATACAGGTGATGATTCCTTAAGGAATAGGTCACATGCTCGGACATTCGAGAGCCGATCATCTTTTCCACCTTAGCCCGAAGCTTGCCGTCCTTGCTCTCGGGCTTGGTGTTGGTGAGGATTTCTCGCAGCCGCTCATTAGTAGTGCCGGCCTCTTTTAGGATTTCGTAATCAATCATGGGAACTCAATAACAGGGTCTTGTTGGCTAATTCTCTGCTGTGCAACCCAGTTTTCCAGCAGGGCAAAGTGAAGGGCGACATAAGGGGGGAGTAATCCTTTGGTCAGCCATCGCTTTAGTTGTGTATTCTTAATGCAAAACATTGCCGCTAGCTCATAGTCAGAAAGGCGAAGCAGCTTCCCGAGTCGCCTCACCCGGCTTGCGTCCCATTCCCCAGGAACTCCGCGCTGCTCGTAGTATCTCTTAAGGGATACTGAGCCGCCGGTCTCAAGGGGATGCAGCCCTCCGTTTGTGGCCTTATTTGTTAGGATACTTCTTGCCTTTGGACATGAGCATAATGACTGGATGATCGTCGTCATCCACGGGCCCGTCTATCGGGTCCTCTTCGTCTGGCTCGGCGTCCTCAGCGTCCTCGGTTTCCCGGTAAGAATCAATCACTAGATCCTCCACGCTGAACACGGCCTGATTGTCTGTTAGCTCATCTAAAGTTACCCGAACCGTGAAGCTGCATTCATCTCCAGCAGACTTGGTCCCTAGGTAATCTTTTAGCTCGTTATCGTCTGATGTATCTAACACCAGCTTGTCATTGTGCTGTATCATAATAATCTTTTTTCAGTGTATGGATGTTAGGAAACGCCACACCTAATTAAGTTTGGCCTAATCTCCCTTACGGGCAAGTAATTTCTTCCGGACAGTTCCATGCGGAACATCGGATAGGTGATGCTGTCGAACTTGTGTATGTATCGGGATCGCTTTGGTTTTGAGGGGTTTTTCTTATCCCCTGACAGTTGGTGGAGCATTTCCACTGTGTTCCGGCAGGTAGCTGAAACATAAAATTCATCCTGGAAAAGTTTATTAGACAGCAGTCTGACCCTTGCTTCAACGCTTCCTTGCCCTTTTGGGCAGCCTACTAACTTGATCCGACCCTCCGAGTAGCGCTCCACATCCCATGCATCGTAGCTCCCCTCTCCGCCTGGGTGCCACTGGTTAATGGCTGACTCATCAGAGATGTGCATGAACTTAAACTCATGCTCAGCCCTTCTGTTCCAGTAGTCCATCCGTTGGATAATCTCCCGAACTAAATTGCGATAGAGTATCTTTTCCCCAAGATGATCAACCTCATCAAACACCAGCCATACAGCCCCGTCTTCAGTGGGAAGTGATTGAAGAAAGGTTACGCTTGAGAATACTTGACCGAGGTCATACCCAACGATTATGGGGTGCTCCGGGTTTGGTATCAGGCCCTTGCCTGACATTTCGTCCCCTCTCACATGTATCTCTGGGCTGAAGTATTCCTTAAACAGGGCCTCGCCCGATGGCCTATCCACCCACTCGCCAAGGATAAGCCTCCGCTGCTCCACGGGGTCGTGACGCAGGATTTGCTGAAGTGACCTAAGGTATTCGGGCGGCAAGCGGTGAGTGTTCTCAGAGATGGGAACATGAAACACAGAGTAGTCAGGGTCAGCATCGCCAGTCTCCTCGTCCAGTACCTCCTCAAAGAACATCTTGTAGACCCAGTTCGATGGGCCCTCAGGGTTACAGGATGCTGTGTATTGCTGCGGGCCTTCGATGTTCGAGCGGCGGTTTAGCTGCGCTGCTGGATAGATAAAGTACTCTCTTCCGTTACAGTTGGTTAGCTCATCCACATAGATGAAGCTTGGGCTGATGCCTTTGATGCGCGGCTCAACTGCCTCAGCGTAAGGGATAGATACAAGTAAGACTTTTGACCAGCCATTGAATCGGTTGCCTATCCATAGGTGCCGATCCTTGGTGT
>Ga0302137_1000841_pt1 | contig 13668 bp, 10 predicted proteins | sample CBN3_SCM_MG_FD_203127 | JGI IMG/M metagenome (GOLD analysis project Ga0302137, IMG submission 203127) | Marine microbial communities from Western Arctic Ocean, Canada - CBN3_SCM | ecosystem: Environmental > Aquatic > Marine > Oceanic | place: Canada: Western Arctic Ocean | collected 2017-09-15 | reverse complement strand
CCTCTTCTTCTTACTAAACACGTGTTCACTGCGTCCCTTATCATCCCCCACGTGCGACACCCCCCGGTGCGATCTGCAAGCTCGGGTGGAAGCTCCACGAGCGCAGGTCCTCGACGAGGTCGCTGGTCTCGTTGACCGCGTGCACGAGGCGGGGCCCGGCCACGCTGGCGGCGAGGCGCGCGGACTCGGTCACCTGCAGCACGTTCCGCGTCGCCAGCCGCGCGTTTGCGGCGCTGTCGACCGCCATATCCATCATCGTGCTCACCTTGGCGCTGGCGTCGTCGCCGTCGATGTTGTCGAAGACGGCGCTGACGCGCACGGAAAGGATGGCCATCATTACGACGATTGTGGCGATGAATGCGACGGCGAGCACGAGCGCGACCCACTGGCCGTAGCGGAATAGGCGCTCGCGCGGTGGCTCCTCCCCGTAGGCGCGCGCGCGCTCGCGGATGGCCTGCTCGACGTCGTAGGCGGTGTACGGCTGCACCGCCGCCGGCAGGCATTCGCGCACGGGCATGAGCACCGGGCGTCCATAGTTGTGTTTCAGCGGTGCTTGCTCGGCCCGAGGCAGGCGCTCGCTGAGCTCGCGGAAAGCGTTTGGCGAAAAGTGCAGCGTGCGCGCGTTGGTGATCGGCATGCCGCAGGGATACCTACCAGCACTCACCCAACCGAACCAAATGTGAAGTCGCTAGAGGAAGAACAAGAAGCGACGCGTTGAGCCTAGCGAAGGCCGATCGCATGTCGCACATTCCGCTCCTCGCCAGACAGACGATCCCAAAGCTCCAGCCACCGCGACGCGGGCCTCAGGTGGTGTGCCTGTGCCTGCTCATGGGAATCGCCTTGCTGCTGGTGCCGTCGATCTCCCACACGTCGTTTCTGGGCAACGCAACGCGCGCCCACGTCGACCCACCGCCCGCAGCGGTCCGGCGCATCATTGAGGCATCGACACAACACCGATTCGTCACAGAGGACACGCTGCAAGATTTGCTCGCCACTGTGAGCTTTTTAGCCGAACGTGAAATTGGTCCGCGCTAAAAATTGCCTTGGCAAGCCTTGCAACTGGTGGGTAGGGTAATTCGCAGAGAAACCCCAAGCAACGCACCGACGCACCGACGCAACTAAGCAACTAAGCACCTAAGCAAATGACGGACGACGACCACAAGGCACCGACACTCCTGTCCTACCCGCCGGCCAAGGGCGGCACGATGGCGCTCGACCGCTCGCGCCTCAACTTCCTGAATGCCACCAACCTTAACCGCCAAGCGACGACCATCCTTTGGTCCGAGGCGAACAAGTCGCCGCTCTACCTGCAGAAGCGCAAGCAGGGGGAGGACGACAAGGGCAACAAGCTGCCGTACCCGCGCCACCCCATCAGCGGCAAGGAGATGAAGTGGCGCGCCAACCGCGCACTCTCGGGGCACACCCTCAAGACGATGGCCTCGGGCGCGGCCGCAACCATCGGCGCGCAGCTGGCGAATGACTGTGCAACGCTGCGAACGGGGCACGCCAAGGGACCGGAGGACCCAAAGTACCCGCTTCTGCCCTCCTTCACGGCGGGAGGCTCGATGGCCATCGAGGCGGCGTACATTGCGTACATGCAGGAGCTCTTCCACACGGCCGTCGTCATGAAGGACATGGTCGGCAAGCACAAGAAGGTAACGGCCAAGGGCTGTCAGATTGCGGCAGAGATCGTCAACCGCAACATTGCGGCGGGCACGAGCTTTGTGCCGTCGCTGCTAGCCTTCCGCAAGCCGCCCAAGACCATCAAGAAGAAGCGTGGCAACGCGAAGAAGGCTGCCGTGGTCGCCAACTGAGACGCGCGGGCGTGCGGGTTGGTGTGATTGGTTTGTTTGTTTGTTTGAAAATAAATTCTCTAGGGGCATTCCATTCCATTACTAAAAAAACTGTCGCTCACGGATCTTGAGCAAACCCTAGCACTCTCACGCGGCGTTGCGCGCGTCCTTGATCTCGACGCCGAGGAATTCCACGCTGACCTTTGCAATGCCCGAAGGGTACTTGTCGGGGTCGGCGACGATCGCCTTGAGCTCCTGGCTCACGACGTAGCCCTTGCCGAGGACAAAGTACTCCATGGAATCGACTCTCGCCACCGTCTTGAGCCACCGAAGCCCGAGCAAGCCCAGCTCTAACCAACTGGTGTCGTTGGGGAAGGCGATGGCGTAGTGTTGGTTCAGTATGGGGTACATCGGGATGGGCTCGGTCGGGCCGAGGCTGTTGGTGTTGGTAAAGGTCAAGAACTCGTAGGGGCCGAGCATGTTCTTGAACTCGTCCTCCTCGAGCGCCGCGCTCGCGAGCAGCTGTCCCACCGACTTTTCCTTCTTAAAGTAGATGAACTCGAGGTGCGGCATCTGGTCGTGGAGCACGGGGAGCATGGCGGTGAAGGCCAGCGTGGCAGGCGAGCCATCCGTGTGGTTGTAGTTGAGCTTGTCGCCGTCCCACACGACCGTAGTCACCCCCTTGTCATTTATGAGCGCTTTGATCTTCTCAAGCGCCTCGATCATCTTGTCGTAGCGAATGTTGTTCGTCAGCCCCGCAACCTTGAGCACCACGCGCCTGGTCGGACCGTGCATTGTGTGGTCGGCCATCGTGGGCGCCACGCCCGTTGGCATGGACGAGCGCGCGAGGCCGGCCGCAAGCACGTTGTCGAGGCGCGTGCGCTCCATGGCCCTGCCACCTACTCGACAGCTGTGTTGCCCGTCCTTATTCTTAAAAACACTTAAACCCCATTCAAAACCCTAGTAGACTCAAGTGCGCATCGGTAGCGTACGTGTCCTCGCGGATGCGCGCCTTGGTGTAGCCGAGGGACACAAAATCCTTGGCGCGCAGCCCCGTCTCGAGCAGCGTCTCAGGCGGCACGTTGCGCACGTGTTTGTACTGCGCGAGTACCTCGCGTGCGGGCCCAGGCTGCTCGGCGCACATGAGCAGCAGGATGCCGAGGTTGATGCCAAGATGGGCGATGGCGGGCGAGGCGGCGAGGACGACGGCGTCGTTTGTCGTCACCAGGAACTCGTCGAGCAGGTTGGGCGCGCCGTAAGCCGCAACGCATTGGGCGCACCAGCCCTCGTCGAGCAGGTGCAGCGCGCTGAAGCCCAGCTCGGTCAGCTTGGAGACGGAGTTTGTGCCATGTGCCTTGAGTTGCAGCGGCGTGATCTTCGCCGCTCTCAAGAGCGTGGGCGAGATGCGGTGCGCAAGTAGGAAGGCGTGATCAATTTCCGCGTCGCGCAAACTGACAATGCTCTCCGCCGTTGTGTCCGCCTCGAGCACGAGCGACATGCGCTGCCGCAACGTGTACTCCATGGCGCCGTAAGTGCGCGCTTTAGCAATTGGTTACAAAAGTACGTTTATAGCGCAACCTTGCAACTGGTGAGAGCTGCAACAACAGGAAGGGAGGGAAGCAATGCCGAGGATCACCCCGCTCGAGTATTACCGGAGCAAATATCCCTACGAGCAACTAGTTGCGCTGCTCACGTGCAACGGCGACAAACTCTTAGACTGCGAGTTTGCCATCGAGGGCGCCACCGCCGACGGCGGCAAGCTCTACAAGCGGTACGTGCGCGCGTCCACGGCGGCCGAGTTGCGCGCAAAGGTGTCCGCCTTCACGGGCGTAAAGGCCTTCCACTTTGGCGCCTTCTACGACCACGGCGTCGACAAGCAGCTGATCCGCGCGGGCGAGAGCAAGCCGGTGCGGCGCGTGCTCTCCTTTGACATCGACCTGACCGACAAGGAGTTTTTAAATACAGTTGGTGATGACGGCAAGGTGTCGGCCGAGCTGTGCGATGAGGCGTACCCCATATCGGCCATGTCCGCGTACATCCTGCGCGTGCTGCTCAACGAAGCCTTCGGGTACAAGCAGGTGCTGATCGTGTACTCGGGTCGGCGCGGCGTGCACGTGCACGTCTTCGACGACGCGGCGATGCGACTGAGCGACGAGGCGCGCTCGAGCGTGCTTTCCTACGTCAACGGCGAGATGCACGACAACGGCCTGCACGTGCGACCCGAGGTGCGCTCGGTCATGGTCGTGCACAATTTGCGCGGCGAGGTGTACCGCTGCTTCGACCTCTGCGTCAAGAAGCTGCGCATCCTCGACGAACTGAGCGACCGCATCGCCTTTGTAAACCGGCTCGACCTGCTGCGGCGCGAAGAGCACGAGAAAATCGGGGCGGTTCTCACCTCGCTGGCCGAGGACGTCATCGATCCGGAGACGGGCGAGCAGGCGTGGGCGCTGATCCAGGACAAGATCAACTCGGTCGTCTTCAAGGGGGCCGAGTGGGTGCTGGAGCGCCTCGACTGCGTCGTCCTCGCATACGTGTGGCCGCGGCTCGACGAGAACGTGACCAAAACGCTAGGGCACCTGACCAAGGTGCCCTTTTCCTGTCACGCCGCAAGCGGCCGCGTCGCCAGCGCCATGCGGACCGACTCTCGGAGCCTGTTCAAGTATAAGCCCGGACGCGACACGCCGTCGACGGAGCATTGGGACGACGCGCAAATGGAGGCGGCGGTCGCGCTCTTCCGCGCCGACGCGCCGTTGGTGGACGTGGACATGGAGGACGTGGCGGGCATAGCACCCAAGCCGCCGCCGCAGCGCAAGCTGGGCTGGATGCCGCCACACGCCATTGCCAAGCGCCGGTCGCCACTCGTGCCGTCGTCGTCGGCAAAACCCAGCTGGGCCATGGAGACCGAAAACCGCCCCGTCCCCGAGGAGAAGATGAGCGAGAAACAACTCCAAGCAAAAAGGGCAGAGGAGCTGCGCTTGGAGGAGGTGGCGCAGATCACAGACTGCGTGCTGCGCGTGGCGTGCTGCAGCGACGGCGCGCGTCGCGTAGAAACCTATGCGGGTATGCCACTCGCTTCGGCCGGGCAGAGCCTGCCCACGCAGCAAGCGGCGGCGTGGGCAAAGCACGGTCTAGCACCGCCGGCACCGACGCCCAAACACGTGCACACACGCCACGATGCGTTTGGGAATGTGATTGTGGTTTCTAAAGACACGAATTAAACTCACGACACAAACAACGCTGGCGGATTACTTGGGTAGCCACAGCTAGTGTCCTTGAGGTCCGCAGGAACGTACTCCATGTTGTACTTGCACGGTGGCTCCTTGCGCGTCGGCACGGTGAGCCACTTCCCCAGGCGCAGAAGACCCGCAAGCGTGGCGGCCACCGGGTAGACGTAGAAGCCAGCGCCGACAAAGAGCGACCCCACGCCGATTGTGATGTCGAGTATCGACCAAAAGCCCTGCGCCCAGAACGGCGAGTAAAGGCCGAGTCCCTCAAACCAGCCACATCTGCACTCCCATCGATAGTTGCGCCACAACTTCTCGGGCACCTCACGCGCCCACATCCAGGGCAGCGCAACGCACGCAAGCAGGATCCACTTTCCCCCAAACACGGCAATGAATACGTAATAGCCGGCGTCGCCCGTGGGCACGACCTGCGCTGCGATGAGGGTGTGCACAAGCGTCTCCAAAATGTCAACGACGATTGCCCACACGGCAATCGCGTACAGCAGGAGCCTTAAAGACTGAGTCCAACAGATCTGCCTTAGGTCGGCCCAGTGCTTTACATTCTGTTGCATGTACGCGAGCTGGCGTGGGAAGGAGGGCCCGTTTGGCATGTAGAAGGCAAGCCAGCCGCCGTGCCACCAATAGAGGATAGCCGCCATCAGCAGCGGCACCAGGATGGCGATGAGCGGAAGCGTCCAGCCGGCGTCGGTCCATGCGGGCCCGTGATTGCGGATCACAAAGATGGGAAAACTCAGCACCTCAAGCGTCGTAAAGAATTCGCACGCCAAGCTCTCGCAGCCAACAACCGCGCCCCACACAATCTCCTCTGTGGCGTTGGCGTGCACAATGATCCGCACGCTCACGTGGTGGCTTGAGCAGTTGCTTAGCACCGCAGTAAGGTTGAGCTGCCGCGCGTCATCACCATCGGGCAGCAGCTGGTAGTACGCGTGCTGTGTGAATGGCTCAAAGTTGGGACTGTGGTACGTCTTGGGCTGCGCAAGCGGCAGCGAGAGCGGCTCGTCGAAGTTGAAGGGCATCGACGAGGCGCAGCCGCCGCACCCAGCGTACATTGAGAACGTGGAGACGTCGTACGCCCTTTTAAAGACAAAATTTAGATCTAAATAATCGTTCTTCAGGTCGTGTGCTTCAAATTCGACCCCACCGGACCCCTTGAGGTACGCAACCTGCGAGGTGGTCGGCGCGTGTGGCAGGTGGCAACAATTATGGTCGCAGCCGTCGTACTTTGGCACGTGGCCTACGAAAACAGCGAAAAAGGCGATCATGGCTACCCTTACTAAACAGTCCGAAGTAACGGGCTTTACTTGCGTGTGCTTAAGAGTCTGTTGCTGCGCTTGAAGAAAACACACACGCCTGACGCACACACTGAGATGTACTACGGTTAGTCGTCGTCCTCGTCGCTGCTGGCCAGCAGCTTCCTCATACTCAACCTGTGCGCTGAGGGTTTGCGACTGCTCTTGAGTGCCGCCTCCTTCGCCTCCGCCTCCTTCGCCTCCGCCTTCTCCTCCTCAGAGTCGTCATCCGCCACGCCGTCGAACGCGTTTCCCTCCTCCTCCGTGTCCATGGCCATGTTCACTTGCGCCTCCTCGACGTCCATGTCCATCGCAGCTCCGGGCATGAGCATTCCAAATTTGCCAGTCGTCATATCAATCCACTTTTTTAACACGGCCTGGAGCGCCGGCGTGGCCTTCAGCGGACTGTCCTCATCAACCACAGCAAAGTCGAGCGCGCGTTTCGTGAAGCTGACCGCCTTCCAAAGCATGTCCAAGCGGTTCTTGATGTCTTTTCTGAGGGTAAACTCCCAGTTCATCTTCAACCAAAGCACACTGTCCTTCTCTCCCGTCTTTTTTTCCGACATCTTTGACGTATTCCACGAGTCGACGTTTGGCACTCCCGCAAACCGACACATCTTGCTGTGAAACCTGCGTTTGCCATCATTCCATTCCTCCCACACGTGCTGATAGAACCAAGACACAAACTGCATGATGCTGTTGAGCCCACCACCTGCACTCTTCCGCTTTGCTACAGGAAAGCAGATCAGCAGGTCGCTGTAAAAGGCTCGCTCCATTGCCTTTGCGGTAAATTTCGCTGTCGGGGTTTTCTCAAACTGGTCTCCAAACTTTGCCCACATCGCATCGGACTTAAAGTCGTCGTCATGCGCTGTGGCGTACTCGTGATACCTCTTGATCAGGCGCGTTAAAATCGTGTTTGCATTGTTGACCTCGTCCGAGGAGCGCTCGTAGTTTTCAAGCCTGACCTTGGGGTCGGGCCTGCCCACGAGATCGTCTTTCAAGAACTGGTTTCGATGTGGCCACTGCTCCCCTTCATCACCTGTGGCAAGGTAGCCTATCTCTTGTGGTTGCATCTCGTCGAAGAATTCCAAGAGGCGCACCAAGGCCGCATTATACCGGTTCGTTTCCGTTTTGTTCGGCATGTCCTCGTTTTGGGCAACCACACATTGCCGGTAAATCGCAATCCGTCCTCTGATCCTGCCCACACTCATCGTGTCGTCCTCCTCGTCAGAAGGGAGCGGCGTTTCCCCTTCATTCTTCTTCCTTTCCCTGAAGCCCTTAGCATTTGCAATCAGCTTCGCTGCTTTCTCGGGCGCGTATAAGCCTTCCCCTTTCGTCCACGGCGCCTTGCCCTGGCCGCTTTTACCGAGCTCGTACTTCAAACCGTCGGATATTAACGTGCGCTTGAAGTCGGAAGGTGTCCACGTCTTTGGCTTCGTGCTTGCGCCACCACCAGCACCACCACCGGAAGGAGCGGCTGGCGCTGGTTTAGGCGCGGCTGGCGCTGGTTTAGGCGCGGTTGGCGCTGGTTTAGGCGCGGTTGGCGCTGGTTTAGGCGCGTCCATGTCCACGTCCTCGTCCTCGTCCTGCTTGCAGATCACGAAGCTGGCCGCATCGGCTTCGTAAGCTTCCTCGAGGGCGTCTGTGTCGTTTCCATCACCAGGCACGCTCTTGAGCACGTTCATCAACAAGCGGCGCTCGGCAGCCATGAAGTCGGCATACTCGCCATCAAGCAAGTTCCGCTTGGATCCATCGAGCAACGACAACTTGTGCTTGAGATTGGGATGCTCGTGGAGGGGGTAAGTGTTCATAAAATGCAAGGCGGCCTGGCAGCGAAGCGCGTCCGCCTCGCGTCGCTCCGCCGCAGTGGTAGGCGTCTTGCCATTGGGCAGCTTGGGGCGGCGCATGTGACCCTTCATCCAGTTGTTGACCACCATCCGCCTGTTTGCAAGGCGCTCCACCTCGTCGTCGTTCCTATTGCGGATACACCTCTTGTACTTTGGCGGTTGCCGCATGCGGTGCGTCTCGTGCCACACCTCTGCCGCCATCCGGTTGGCCACCTTAGTGTACGTTTTGGTTGGCCCACACTCACCGGGGCCCCTATTTGAGCACTCGTTGCGATGCTCCCACCACGACGTCACACCCCACGGCTTCTCCTTGCCCAGCAGCTGCAGCTGAGCATCTCGTTTGCGTTGATCCGGGTTTTTATATGCGCGCTTCTTCTGTTTGATGTCATCATCTATGCCGTACGCTGTGATCTTGTCCAGAGCCCGTTGCCTGTCACCCTCACGCTCCTCGCTCTGCAGATCTTCCCACGTCCACCGCTTGCTCTCATCGGGCTTGGCGTCGGCCTCCTCCAATGTGCGCGGCTCTGGATATCCGCCCTGTGTCGCCCTTCCCCGATTCCGCCGCGCGCGCTCCACCTGCTCGTTGCTTACGGCCTCTCGCCACTCCGCACGCCGCTCCTTGAGAATAGCCTCCTCCTCCTCCTCTGTTGCGGCGCGAGTCTGCCTGTTCGCCCAGTCGTTGCTTGTGGGATCGAGTGGGCGCAGGTGCACCGCGCCACGCCTCATGAGGTCGACAATTGCCACGTTGTTCTCCGTTGACCCGCGATCTTCCACAGCGCGCCGCGCCTCGCGCAGAGGCGTGAGGCCGCCAATAATGGATACCCGCTTCTCGATTGCTTGCTTCACAGCATCGGTCGTGTCGCCGTCGGCCACGGCCCGGACCGCGTCGTTCTTCACCATGTGCGGAACCGGGTCGTTGAAGAAGTAGTAGTGCCCCTTTCCGTCGGCAAGGATTGCCACACGCAGCAATTTCTCCGACTTCTGGAACGTTTCCACATCGGGACCGTAGATCCGATCGAGCTGTGCGTTTTCCTCGGCCTCTCCCTTGTACAGGTAGATGAAGGCGCGGAACACGTGCGCTGCAATATTCGCCTCCAAGCGGCTGGCTTCAACGCGTGTCTTGTTCGGACTGACCCTCTGAAGGATGTACATCAGCGCCGCGCTTTTGAGCCCCTCCTTGCCCACTGTGTACGGATGCTCGTGGACGTTCTCCGGTTCTGTATCGTTCGTGTGGCGCAAATTCTGCCTCCAAGCGGGGTGCAGAGCGTTGTATAGATGGTACAGAGAGTCGCGGTTGTCCTCGCCACCGAACGGGGATGTGAAGAGTGTCTCAAAGTGCTTGGTCAGGTAAGCCGCCACGCACTGCCGCAGACGCTTTGCAATCGCCCCAACCATCAAGCGGTCGACCTTCTTCTCCAGCGAGCCCACCTTGGCGGGGTTTGGTATGTTATGCTCGGCCAGCGCTCGGTTGACGCTCGCCAGGAGCGTGGCGGCCGCCTTGCGCTCGGTGCCACCTTCGGCCGCCAACCCTAAGTTCTCGAAAAATAAATACGCGTACTGCGTTGCCAGCGCCTCGTAAAAACCATTCTCGTTAGTTTTAGGTGCCCCCTTTCCTTTTCCTACGCTCTCCCAGTCTTTGGCAGAAGGCGCCTCGCGACGGTCCGAACCTTGCTCGTACCGGACGCCGATGCGCGCCACCGGCGCATGGGCAGCCAGCTGCATGCGACCTCCACACCTCCACACCTCCACACCTCTACACACACGCCTTTAGGCTTATCCGCTGGCAGAGGCAAAGCCCCAGCGCGCGCATTCTTTGAACTCGCGCTGGTGCCAGTAGGCGCACGTCCAGAGCGCGCGCAGGACCTGCGCGTCGCATCGGCCCTGCGAGACGCTCGCACGCGCCCGCTGCATGCGCGGCGCCTCCGCAATGGAGCTGGCGTACTTGTCTATGAGCAGATCGACCAATCCGGCCGCCTCGCGCAGGGTGCCGTCAGCAAACGCGTCGACGCCCGCCAGCGCGTCGAGGCGGCTGGCGTGGTCGCGCACGACGTCGCGCACGACGGGAAGGGCCTTGTTGGCGTGCATGCCCTTGAGCTCGACGAAGTCACACCCGCACAGGGCGAGCGCGACCGCGAGCAGCGCAAGCGCGGCGGGCTGCCGCGCGCGCACCTCGTCGGTGAGGCTCTTGGTGCCGTAAAAGTACTTGAGCACCAGCTCGTGAAAGAGCTGCATGTCGCAGCACGTATAATGTGCATTGGTGATGAAGTCGTCGCCCGCCCGCTTGCGCGCACGCTCCTTGAGGCACAAAATCGTCAGCTCGGCGCGGTCGGCCTCCTCGGCGCGCCGCTCGCGCCGGCTCTGCTGCAGGAGCTCGATTGCGAACGAGTCGGTGTCTATGGTGGACACGAGGTTCAGCACCACGCCGTGCACGGGCGAGCCCTCGACGCGCGACGCGTCGTGAACGCGCTGCGTCACGTCGGTGAGCTTGATGTCGCCTTCGCCGATGCGCACCTCGCGCGTCAGCAGCGGCCCCCAGAAGGCCGCGTCGCTCGAGAGCACGCCGACCTCGCGCGGCGCGCCGAATACACGGTCGGCGCCGCGCACGTCCACACCGTCAAAGGTCAGCGACCAGGAGCCGCCGTCCATGCTATTTTGAAAGTGCTTCAGCAGGGCGACGCACACGGCGTCGAAGAAGCGCGGTCGCGCCTTCCGAAATTCCATGAGCAATTTCACATTGCACCCGGAGGCCTTCAGGTCTTCGGTGGTATAGTCGTCGTTCGTAATCGTCGCCATCAAGTCATCCGAGCAAACGGGCACGCGTGCTTGGCGCGACGCGTCGCGGCGGCGCTGCTCGTCGCGCTTGGCCGATGTGATCGCCGCGGGCTCGTCAAAAACCACCACGACGTGCGCCGCCGCCTGGCACGCCTCCTCGAGCTGGTGGCTGAGGATTGCAATGTACCCTTGGAAGGTATCAACGGACGACGGCAGGGCGTTAAGCATGACGTTGCCATCGAGCACCGCGAGCGTCTGCGAGCGCTGCACGCCCACGAGCTCGCGCACGTCCTTCAGACGCGTCACGTCTTGGAAGGCGCCGGCAAACGTTTCTATAAAGAGCGCCTTTGCGCCAGTCTTCCCCCCGTGTAGGCCCATTTGCGCTGGAGCAATATCTTGCATTTGCCACTAGTTGCAAGCTGCAATTAGCGTCGCACTGGAGCAAAGATTCGCTAACCCCAAGCAGACACACTTGGTCCATGCCGAGTATCATTTAGACGACGAAGAATTGGGGCGGCCGTCCAAGCCATGCAACTCACAACCTTGGTACTTTAGAAGCATCGTTGCTGCCACGATTCAGAACGTGTGTCGCAAACTAAATAACCTTGCGCTTGCGTGGATGAGCAACTCTGGAAGTGCCGCCGTCATCTTTGCCGCCGCCGCCGCCGCCGAAAGCAACACCAGCGGCGAGAGTGACACGAGGCGCCACAAGGTGCTGCGCGTCACGACATGCTCACCCGTTGCAATCGACCACGCCTTCTGCGAGGGGTTCGACACGCAGCACATGGCCGTTCTCCCGATGGTGCGCATGAGCCTCCTTTTCGTCTACTCAGAGCTCGTATTCCGCAACCTGTGGAACGTGCGCTTCCACAGCGGCGGCGGCACTGGCTTGCCCGACGATCCGGCCACTGTGCGAACCCTGGCGACGCACCACCTCGACCAGCCGTCGACGGACGGCTGGAACGTCGTCGCCGGCGCCGTGGCTCTGGCGCAGACATGGGCCGTTCCCGCGTCCGAACAGCCGCGCCGCAATGACGATGGCTACGACTTTGCGGTCGACACACGCATCCGCCTCGCGGTCTGCTTGTCCGTCTCTTGGAAATTCCAACGCGCGTTGTCCAGTCACTTCCCGCGCCGGTTCTACACACGCGAGCCCACGCTCACCGCCCCGCACACGCACGAACTCGCTTACATCGGCTATTCATTCATGACGATCGATGAGCAAGGCGAGTTTGGCGAGTGGACAAGTGACAACGCCGTCAAGATTCGCGCTCTCTACAACCGGATGGCCGCGCTCGAGATCGACCTCATCACGAAGAAAAATGTAATGGTGCTTTTGACACAGAACGCGCAGGTCCTGGCAGAGGACCGCATCGCGACGCTTCTCGCAGCAAACGTCGTAAGCGCTCATGCGTCGATGGCGATGCGTGCAATCGTGCCCCTATTTGTAATTGCGGCAGAGGACGGCACGGGAACAGCGCCCAGCGCCGGCGCGCTCGCCTGCGCCGCGATGCTGTGCGTCAGCGTGCCTACCACGGTGCGGCCGTATGTGCTTCACTGCAAGAAAACGCTCTGCGCAAGGTTTACCCTCGCGGAGCGGCGCGGTGCGTACGGTGTTATCGATCAAGCCCTGCATCCCAGGGGCCTTGCGGATGTGACTATCGCAGCGACTTGCTACTGCGATGATGGGTGGGTGCACCACCCCTTTGTATGCCCCGAGGCTTTGCGCATCGCGCTTGGCGCTGCGTGTGACGTGTGTGGGTAGGCAAAAAAATTGCTCGCTATCATTTTCCAACCTTGTGACTTGTGCCCATATAAGGGCAGGGCGCAACCACCAACGACCATAAAATGCCCCCGACCTCGACCAAAAAAAGGTCAATTGCCAAAAAGAAGCGTTCCAAAAAACAGTCGAAACACGATGGCGTCAGCTGGTCCAATGCAAGCAAAAAGTGGCACGGTAAGGTTACTGACCGGAGCGTGCGCCTCGGCGAGAAGGCCAAGCAGGTGCACGTTGGGTTCTTTTACGACGAGCAGGCGTGCGCCGACGCGGTGGCGCGGAAGCGTGCGGAGATCGATGCGAAGATTGCGAAGACGCTGCACGCCATGGCGCAGACGCTGCCGCACACGCGCAACCTGCCGCTGCGCCCGGCCAAGGAGGCCGACGCCAAGCTGCAGGTGGTCTACTATGGCGAGAAGTTCTACAGCGCCCGTGGCGCTGCGGCCAAGGAATTCGGCCCAACGCGCTACTTGCTCATGAACAGCAGCAGCAAAGCGTCGGGGTTTCAGTTCGAAGCGTGCTGCCAGCACAATGACGAAGCGTCGGGGAAGCCGTGCACGCAGAAGGCCGAGAAGGACGGCAAGCACTGCGTCCGTCACGGCGGCGGCCCTCGCCTGGGCGATGCCGGGGCCGACCGCTGCTCCCTTTGCAAGTCCTCATATATCAATGCCAAACGGCAGCTGTGCAACGACGGCAACGGCCTCTGCGCCGTGTGCGAGGCGCACCAGACGGACGAGGCGAATGCCAACGGCAGCGAGGTGCCAGCCAAGGGCAAGCGGTGGGAGGACGTGGTCTTCGACCAGCTGCTGCCGCTGATCACGTACGCCGACGGCACGCCCTTCCCGCCCGAACAGCGCGACGAGCGCAAGGGCGGCGGCCTCGGCACGTCTAAGACCAAGACCCGCGGCCGCGAGTGCGACACGACCACCAACCGCTTCCCCGACA
>Ga0302137_1000838_pt1 | contig 13713 bp, 10 predicted proteins | sample CBN3_SCM_MG_FD_203127 | JGI IMG/M metagenome (GOLD analysis project Ga0302137, IMG submission 203127) | Marine microbial communities from Western Arctic Ocean, Canada - CBN3_SCM | ecosystem: Environmental > Aquatic > Marine > Oceanic | place: Canada: Western Arctic Ocean | collected 2017-09-15 | reverse complement strand
TTCAACGTTTAGCTCAAACTAGATTTGTCGAGGATAATACTCAAGATTTCCTTACTGAGATGACCAATGAGGTTATGTCGATGGGGCCATATTTCCGTGGCGTAATTGACAGTCTTGATTTCTTTATTCAGAGGGATGATCAAACTAGAGTTATTTCGATGTTGCGAATGATGCAAGCCCACACTCAAATGTATCGCGGTTTGCTATTATTGATGATTTCAAGAGATGCAATCGATGCGGCTACCAAACAGGAGATGGCTGCCATCGCCGACATGGTTTTGGAATTCAAAGTCAGAGGAATCGGTTCAGAATTCGAGACCTCGATGATTGTATCTAAATTCAGGAACGCACCTGAGAATCTAGCTGTCATGGTTTACCGTGTGACCGCAGAAGAAGGTGTGACTCCAGAGACAGTCGAGCGTATCGTCTGATATTATTGGATCAGAAGGCGCTCCTTGCGTGTATGTGCATTCAAGGGACTGGACAGAACGCCCTCAATTCTTGACGAAATTTCACACCGTCTCTTGTGGGTTGATACAGACAACCAACATATCATTTCCATGAAATCGCAAGGGGTCATCCGAATCCCCTTTGTATACCCGGATGGACTTTCAGTGAGCATGTTCCAGCAAACCTGCTGCATCGGCTCCTATCAACATCAATGCGAATATTAGCGCACCTAATAGCACGTAGATCATCGCTTTCCTACCAGTCACTGGGTTATGGATGTCAGGCAATGTGTCGACAGTTGCAACATATAGGAAGGTTCCAGCAGAGAATAACATAGTCAACCCAATGATGTGAGTCTCCAAATCTGCCAATGCATAGAAGGCAATCATCATCATAATTGGTGTGGCGAGAGAAAAGACCAACACGTCTCGAATCGAATCATTTCTGTTTTCCCGTTCATGCATTGAAAATATACCTAGACTAAATGCAGCAGGTGCTTTGTGTATCAGAACGGCCATAGCGACAGTTGCAGTAATCGCCGTACTCCCAGTCGCAGCAGCAGCCCCAATTGCTAATCCGTCAGTTGCAGAGTGAAGTGTGAGTCCAAGAACCATCATCCATCCACCTTTGCTGTGATGGATGTGTTCGTGCCCATGCTCTTGGTCATGGTCGTGATGTTCTTCGTGAATTGCGTGCCCAATTCCTGATCCTTCAAGAATCAGCATCAAAACAAATCCGGCAAGAATAGCTCCACCCAATAACCAGCCATCGACATCATGATGTTCTTCGACAGCCGCATGTACGTGACTTGTAATCAAAACCTCAATTTCCTCTAGACCAATTGTTGCATTAATATCGCCGTCTTCGACTTCTTCAATGACATGAAGTACAGATTCTGAAAGAGATTTTTCGGTTGATTCATCTTCATGAGTATCGTATGAACCCTCACCAGCGTGCGCCTCATGACCACCAACTAGGTTTTCAATTTCCTCGATTGCTTGCGATGCATTGATTTCACCATGGTCTACTTCTAGCATCACTAATGCAATCGAGCCTGCGATTTTATCATCTTCGGCATGAGCGTCATGTTCATCTTTCGTTGCTAATTCATATCCTTCGGGGATTACAACCATCATGGCAGACGCAATAATAATTCCAGCAGCAATTCCTGTGAGTGTTTTCAAGCGTTCTGGGTTCTCTTTTATTTTAGATAAAACAGGGAGCAGCCCCCCGGTTAGTCCTATGAAGAGAGTGATCAATGCATACACTATGGGCGGGTTAGTCATGCTTATCGCTTCATTAATAGGTATTTAACAAATATTATTAATTATTGCAAATGTCGAGAACCATGAGCCGAGTTCTTTCATTTAGTACTGACAAGCATTTCGCCGAACAGTTGGATACATTGATTCAGCAATCCGGCTACAAAAACCGAAGTTTATTCCTTAGGGATGCCAGTTTGCACTTTGCGGAGGCGAAGCGCCGTGGCGAACTTGTTGCGATGGACGACGGTATTGTTTTGGAAGGTACAATCGTGATTTATTATCAGCATGGAATTGAACATAAACTCATGGAACTTCGCCATTCTCATGAGATCGATGTCTTATCTTTTCATCACAATTGCTTGAGAGACAGCCACACATGTGTAGATACAATGCAGGTACGTGGTGATGCCAAATCTTTCCGTACAGCTATTGACAAACTTAACAACACCCATGATATCGACAAAGTAAACTTCGTAGCCGCTCCAATGCGTGAGCATGGATGTTGTTAATCGTCATTCCAGGAATAGTAATTTGAACGAGTAAAATCTGGAAACTGGGAAAGTCAGTCGATTTATTGAAGCGCTGGTACTGAACATTACTTTATCTCCGAACCACGTTTCGGCGGTATGTGACAATTCATTCCATGTTGCGGAATATCCTTGCTCTGAGCATAGGATTTGCTTTCATGGCGATAGGAATTGATCATTTCATTCACCCAGTATGGTATGAACCGATAGTGCCTGAAGTTCTACCTTCTGCGAGATTCTGGGTATTATTCAGTGGCTTATTCGAAACTTTACTGGGACTATTGTTGATTATTCCAGCCACTAGGTCAATAGGAGCAGTCGGATTGAATGGTTTGCTTGTAATATTGTATTGGGCTAATTTCAACATGTGGTACAATGACATCCCTCTCAATGGTACGCAATATGACGACGTATGGCACGTAATCCGTTTGATAATACAGATTTTCCTAATTCTTCTAATCTCCTGGATCGGAGAAATCACCCCGTTTAAAGGAAAAGAAAAGTCGATTGAATCGATGGATGTATTCCAAGGAAGGATTTCATCCTGTAGTTTTGAAAGCGGAGATCGGATAGTTGTTGGTGATTGGATGTCATCTCCATTTGGTCGATTTACTGACATTATGTGGGCCAAACCAGACGGCCATAGAGTTTTAATTGCACCTAATTCCACTATTTCGGACTACATACAAGCTATGTATACATTTGATGAAATCCAGATTCAAGATATTGATATTGAGAATAAAGAGCAAACACTTTCACTGAAATCAGAGGGCCTCGCTCTCGATTTTGAATGGAACAAAGGGTGGAAGATTCCATTTAAACGTTCATTGTTTTTCATCGCAACAGTTGAATTATTCTTCGCAAGAGTATTTTTTGGAACTCGAACTCATGGGACTACCAAAAACAATCGGAAAGAATGGTACGCCATTGACCGTGTATCGAAAATCATCAAGGGTAGTGCGACTATAGATGGTCAAGATGTTGGTGAGATAAGTTCGATGACTAATCCCTGTAAATTCGGTTTTAGCGAAGCCCCCAAGCAACCTTCATCATGTGAAGTTCGGACTCACATCCAATGAAATACACACTACAGGTAATTCCAGCAGAATCGTTTTCTAAACTCGGACATGGATATAGCGATGATAATTTTTAGGGCGACCTAAACCTTATGTAGGTCCTCTATTTAGGGCCCCCTAAACTGGTGTGTCAAGATGGCGAATTTAAAAATGAAATCCATGACAATAATGTTGCTTATCTGTAGTGCTGCGCTAGCAGGATGCATTGAAGATACTGTGGAAAATTCTGATATAACTGCGGTTGACAATTGTACTGGCGACGAACTAAAAATCGCATATGAAGTAAAAGAAGACGCAACAGAAATTGCTAATCCTCAACAAGTTGCAGATTATCTTTGTGAGAAGTTGAATATGGACGTCAGTCTCTATGACGTAGGTAGTTCAGGACTCGCAATGGAAGCATTAAGATTTGGAAATGCGGATATTGCAATGAATATTGATGGCGGACCAGCATGGGTCGGCTGGAATGCATATGGGTTGGATGTAATGGCTGCAGATACAAAATCAGATGGTCGTGCTTTCTATAATGCGCACGCATGGGTTAAAAACGGCTCAGATATCGCAGAAGCATATCTCGATGATGATAATTCAACAGATCCCTTTTCCTTGATGGAAGGTAAAACCTCTTGCCATACTGGCTGGCTAAAATCCGCAGGTATGCTAATGCCAATGGGTTACTTGATTGGTAATGGATATGTTACTGTAGCCGGGGATATGAGTGATACCGAAACACTTCGTACAACAATAAACAACTATTTTGATGGTAGTAAGAGCGGTGGCAATGCAGCATCTATTCCAGCAAGTGGTGCCCTTTATTCCGGATATGATGGAGCTTTAGAATGCTTAAGTTCAGGATATGGGGATGTTGCTTTTGCAAAGGACTCTACTCCAGGCTCTTATTGTGGTAATGAAATTGCTACTGAAAATGAGGCATGGTGTTTACCAATGAATGAATATATCGCACTACCTAAATTTGGTTCATCTCCAAGTCACGCGGTAATGTATAATGATGCTGTATTAGATGATGCTAAGGAAGTTCTGATTCGTGATGCTCTTGTCGCAATGAAAGATGATCTAGAAGGTTTAGAGATTCTAACTAATGTTCTAGGAACAAGTGCAATGATAGCAACAGATACAGATGCTCATTTGGGCACCTATGGGGCTACACTGATGAATATCCCAGGTATTTCTAGTAAATATGGAAATGCGTTTTCAGATGGAACTGCAACAGGAGCGGTTAAGTCAACAATCAATATTGCATATTATCTTGCAGATGATGGTAGCACTAATGCCAATGCTCAAGGTATGGCAGACAGGTTGGCCTCAGATCTTGGTGTAAATGTCAACCTTTACGACGTTTCTTCTGAGGGGATGATAATACAGGCTCTAAGATTCGGTTCTGCAGATCTCGGATTTATGGAAGGAGGACCAGCATGGATTGGTTGGAAGCAATATGGTCTTTCGACTCTAGCAGTTGAAACAACCACTTCTCAAGGAGATACTTACTACAATGCCTCTGCTTGGGTCTTGAAGGGGACTGATGTCGCTAACGCTGCTCTTGATGGAGACGAATCTACCGACCCATTCGCACTTCTGGCAGGTAAGACGTCATGTCACACAGGCTGGTTAAAGTCTGCAGGAATGCTTATGCCAATGGGTTACTTGATAGGAAACGGATATGTTACTCCAGTCGGAGATGCATCGGATATAAACTCACTTAGATTAACTATAGATGCTCACTTTGATGGTTCAAACAGCAACGGTAACGCTGCATCGATTCCAGATAGTGGTGCACTTTATTCTAGCTATGATGGAGCAGTAGAATGCTTGAGTTCAGGATATGGAGATGTAGCATTCGCTAAAGGTGATGACTTTAGTACAGTAGCAAAATATTGCGATAACGCCAATGCATCAGATAACCAAGCATGGTGCTTAGAAATCGATCAATATGTGCAATTGCCATCATTTGGTCAATCCCCAAGCCATCCAGTAATGTATAACGCTGACTTGTTAGATGTATACACTAGAAATGCAATTCTGAATGCTATGCTAAACTGGGGCGATGAGATGTGGATCGAAAATTATTCAATGGCAGGTCAAAGCTACACTGGTTGTTACAATTCAGTGACTCACCAAGTGGCGGATATTCCTCTGAATCAATGCGGAGATGAGATTCTTTCTTCCGTGACCTCAAAGGGTTACAAATTGAATGCAGGAAACAGCCAGAATCATCTCGGAAGCTATTCCAGTTTACTAGATGAGATTCCAGGACTTTCACAATATTATCATGCTGAAAAATATGGTATTTCAGCTGCTGAAACATCTGCATGATATTCAAGCCCCTAATCGAAATATAGTAATCAATGGAAGGGAGGGATGTTTGATTGGATATAGTAGATGAATCCGCTATGGAGAACATCAATGGCTCTATTTCCAAGGATAAAATACTAATGTTGCGGAATATTTCAATAGGTTACAATAAGCCTCTGGTTTCAAAAATCAGCAAGGACATATTCGGAGGAGAAATAATTGCTATTTTGGGCCCCTCTGGCATTGGAAAGACTACACTTTTACGAACTATAGCAGGTTTGATAAGACCTCTTTCGGGGGAAGTATCTCATAAAATACCGAGGAGAGGGGGTATTGGATATATCCCACAAAAACTTGGATTAATCAGCCACTCTAGTGTTCGAAGTAATATTGCTTTGGGAGCTATAACAAGAAGGTCAAAATGGCTTTCAGTATTTTTCCCCTTAGATCGAAAACTCAGAAATGATATTGAAAATGCGATGAAATCATTGCACATTCAAGATCTAGCAGACCTTCCGGTAAGAATCTTATCGGGAGGTCAGCAAAGAAGGGTTGCAATTGCTCGTACACTGATTCAAAAGCCGCAATTGATTTTGGCTGACGAATTTCTTGGAGAGTTGGATTCAGAGAATGTAAAATCTATTGTCGAAGCTACACAGAAAGCTGTAACAGAGTTAGGTGCCACATTACTTATGGTAGAACATAATGAAGAAAGAGCCCTACAAATGGCAGATAGAGTATGGCGAATTAAAGGAAATGAACTAGTTGAAGAAGGTGGTTTCGATGAATAAGAAATTGCTCCTTACTGGTTTGATTTTGTTTATTTTAGCATGGGTCTTTTTGGACGATCTAGTTGAAGATTGGGATCAAATTGAAAATGCTCCAGAAAATCTGAAGATATTTTTCACGGAAGATTTGTGGCCTCCTGATTGGTCTGTTTTAGAAGCTGAAGTATGGGTTGACGGTTCGCTTCACAAGCCTAATGGTGATGTCTGTGATGAAAGTATTGAATTATTTTGTTCTAAGGCCTGGACTGGCATGGTAGTGACAATAAAGATGGCTTTTATCGCCACATTAGTCGGTGCTATTATTGCGATTCCGCTTGCTTCGATTGCAGCAAATAATCTTGCTCCACTACCAATCAACTTGGCAGCAAGAATTATTTTGGCGGGTTTGAGAAGTTTGCCGAGTATTATTTGGGCTCTTCTGTTTGCTATAGCACTAGGTTTTGGACCATTACCTGGAATCCTAGCGATGACTCTGTACACTATTGGATATCTTGGTAAACTTCAGTATGAGGCGATGGAAGGAATTTCAAATGCTCCACTTGAATTAGGTATGGCGATGGGTCTTACACACTCTGAGAGATTATTTCATATTGTAATCCCTGAATCTAGTAATCATTTGCTAAGCCAACTGATGTTTATGTTTGAATATAATGTTAGACATGGTGCCGTTCTTGGTTTAGTAGGTGCTGGCGGAATTGGGATGTACATTGATAATTATATCAATCCACCATTTGATTATGACAGAGCATTTGCTTTGCTAATCGTAGTATTTGTGGTAGTGGTAATTATCGATTTACTATCTATGATAATTCGTTCTTTTGTTACCGAGGAAGGAGATGTTCGAAGGCCAAAATGGTGGACTGTATTGCTTCCAGCAGGTGCGGCACTGGATTACTATAATCACAAAGGAAATAGGCAAAATTCCCAAGTAGAGGAATCAGAATGAATAGTTACGCAAAAAAAACAGCCGTTGGATTCTTGCTTTTGTGTTTGATAGGATCCATCTATTGGGGTTTTATTATCTACAAATATGATTCAAATTTAGGTACTGAAAATGTATTTACAATTACCGACAATCAATCATTTGTTTCCGATAATGATAGTGATATTTTACTTGATTTGGACTTTAATTCTGGAACTGATAATTTAGATTGGGCCCTCACAAAAGTAATTTTAGTAAAGAATGGTACAGAGTTCCAATGCACCACTGGCGGATTAATTTCCTTAAGTGAAGATAGTGAGAAGATAAAATCTTCACTCGTTGCGGATGGTGTTACTTTCAATGTGGCAATCGATGCAATTTCGGATAATTTTGTGTATTTGGATGTCGGTGATATGGAACAGTCCAACGAAAGCGATTATACCATTAAGTTTTCAAAAACAGATATATTTTTGGGTGAAAATGTAGTAGGACTTTACACTGATGAACTACTTTTTAGCCAATTAAATTATTCAGATGTCAAAGATGAAAATTATTCAGAGAGTTCCGAAGAGCGGTTAGATTGGTATGATTATAATCTTTCAGTACACCGTGTGGAAGCAAAAGATCGCGTCTATATTATCGATGATGGTTCAAGTAAATATAAAATTCAATTTTTAAGTTATTATAATTCAAATGATGAGCAAAGGCAAATTAGTATGATTGTTTCTTGGATAGACGGAGAATCATTTCAGGCGTTAAATGACCCTGAAAAAGTACAACCATCACCGTGTATTTTGATAGATACCGATCAAAATGAAAACCAATGGAGTAGCAATGAAACTATTTATGTCAAAGAAAATAATTTCCAGATATGTAATTCATCTTGTGAATTATTAGTTCAATTATACTATCAAGATATAATTGTCGAAGGCAATTCCAGCATAGTGATCTACTAGTTGTTTACGATAATTATCATTTTACGATAAGTAATAAAACCGGTGTAACTGTTTATTTTATCGTATGGCAAAGATATTATAAATTAAATTTAAAGCATCTGAGGCCATATGATTTGATACTAAAATTAATTCAGTTCATTTTTCCTCATGATAAGGTTATTATTTAGAACTAAGAAGAACCGATATGGCCGAAGGTTTAGAACTGCTGGATGACATTGGTCTAATTTTGAGCGTATTCATACTACTCTTCATCTCCTATTTCCATCTAAGGAATTTGAATGATGACAGAACTTGGGACCGGAAAATGGGAGCCTCGTTGGTCATTTGGCTACTACTGTATTTCATATTGAAGCGTATAACAGAACTCGAACCTTCACTCGGTGTCGATGCTACAATTGCGAGTGGATTCATACAATATATATCTGCAATGGCCTACGCAATTAATTTCTATTATATTCATCTATTCATAATGCTATTAGTGCCAATACCATTCTTTAGAAAGGGATGGCAAATTGCAGCAATTGGAATAATTGTTATTGTATTCATTTATCTCGATCAGGAAGCAGTTAGCGCTGATGCAGATCCATTTTACAATTCGATGCTAACATCGACTCTAATTATGATGGCAGTATTTGTCTGCTTTTTAGCTGGACTACGGTTATTATTATTCCCTCCTCCTGTAGATAGCACAGATGAAGAATCACTTGCATTAAGACGCTCGGGGTATTTCGCACTGGGTACTGTCGCAGTTGTAATGGATAACATGGTTTTCAGATCCATTGGTTTCTTCACTGGGACTGGTGATACCTGGTGGACCTTTCCTATGGTTAATTATTCAGCCGCCTCAGATGGCTTTTATGCTGGTATGATCACTCTCATTGAGATGACATTCATTCTGGGAATGTTCTCATTTGTAATGTTCGGTTTTGCCTTTGGCGCATTATTCCATATTGTTCAGTGCATTCGTAAGAAACAACAAACCGGTTTGGCGACGGTCTTTTCAGCCTATATCCTAGTGATATGGGCACTGATAATCTTCCGTCATTGGGCTTTTGTAAGCGAATATGCAGAATGGGATTTCATCGGGCAACCAATTGATTCGAATGCTGAGATTATTAGCGCATTAAGCGATGGCTTCACTTTCCACTTAATTTATCCCACAATCGCTTTATTACATGCTGTTAAATTCGGTTTAATTACGATTGAAAGCGAAAGAGATCAGAAAATATTGCGTATAGTTGCTCTTGGTGTAATGGTGGCGATAACTGCGGTATTTACTTCTCTGCTTGAGATTATCATTCCAGTGCCTGACATTGTATTGGCAGTCTTGTGCGCTCTAGTCCTAGCCACTGGCTGGGAGAAAAAGCTGATTGATGCACTTGAACCTGATGAAGAGATGCTGAAAGTATCTTGGGCATGGCCTGGGGATGAACGCAAATTATTATGGGGCGTGAATCTTATGATTGGTATTCCATTTGTTGTCGCATTAATGGCGGGGGTGATATGGTGACCCAATCATCTGACGAATTGATGAAATTAAAAAAGGCTGATTTAGTTGACATGGCCAAAGAAAATGATTTATCCACCATAGGGTCAAAAGCCGAATTAGTAAAGCGGATAATCGGTTTAACTTTTGATGAAGATCTAGATTCTGAACAAGAAGAAGTAGAACCGGTAAATACCATTGATTTAGAAATTGAAAAAGTGGTAGAGTCGGCTGATGAAGAAGAAGAAGAAGAAGAAGAAGAAGAAGAAGAAGAAGAATCATCAGATGTAATAGAGGATATTGAAACTACTGGCATACAAATATTTACCACTCTACCAGAGCGTTCTTTTATTGCAGGAGGGCATCATGCTAAACCATATATTGCAACTTTAATCGTAGTATTTGTATTGATGTTCAGTTATGGTTTCCAAGATTATTATCGAGACAACTTCTACTTTGAAGGAATCGGTGCCAAGGATGGTTTAGATTGCATCCATATCTACGAAACTAAGGGTAATGGTAATTCAACAGATTATGACCCCACTCATCAAGATAATATCGATTGTGCCGACATTTTCACCAAAGCAGGCTATACCTGGTATACTGCAGATTTTTGGCAAGAAGAAATGGATGCTTGGCTTCAGAGTATTCTTGATGCAGCACTATCAGGCACTGGCGATACAGATAGTACAGGATATATTTGGACTCAAGTTGGTATCGACACAATGGCATATCTTGGAGCAACGACATTCAATCAAAACATGAGTGTCTATGGTGATCCGGTTGCAGGAGATGAATTCACAGGGGTGCATTTGGCGATTTGGAACGGTTTCACAGCAACTTTCCCAGGGGGTGGAAATGATACCTTTGAAAGCCTCTTACCAGGCGGCGATAGTCCGTTTGCGGTTTACATGCCTGCAGGGATTGTAGGTAATGCTCCAACTGGATATATTTGGACCCAGTCAGGAATCGATACAATGGCATACCTAGGTGCAACAACATTCAATCAAAACATGAGTGTCTATGGTTATCCGATTGCCGGAGATGTATTCACCAACAGTGATTTGGCTATTTGGAATGGATTCACTTTTGCTATGGGAGGGGGGAATGATACCTTTGAAAGCCTCTTACCAGGCGGCGATAGTCCGTTTGCGGTTTACATGCCTGCAGGGATTGTAGGTAATGCTCCAACTGGATATGTTTGGACTCAAGTAGGGATTGACACGATGGCATACTTAGGTGCAACAACATTCAATCAAAACATGAGTGTCTATGACGATCCAGTTACTGGAGATGTATTCACTAACGGTAATTTAGCTGTTTGGAACGGTTTCACAGCAACTTTCCCTGGTGGTGGAAATGATACCTTTGATGGACTTCTGCCTGGAGGAAATAGTCCATTTGCGATTTACATGCCATATGGAATTGTGATTACAGCGACAGAATGGCTCAATCAAACTCCAATTGTATCTAATGTGACAATCACAGAAAATACCTCTGAAAATGTTACTACGTACTCATGCGACTACGAATTTTATGATGCCCAAGCCGATAATGATACTTCATTCGTACAATGGTATGTTGACAATACTACGTCAAACAATGGAACAAACTATTCTGGAACAGTGGGGGCAGGGAATGCGCTTCAATGCATTGTATCACCTTACGACGGTGAACACTGGGGCATAGATGTGGCCTCCGAATTCACCATCATCTCTTGATCGGTATGAGCAAATAAGTAATTGCTGTATCAGAGCCGATTAAGAGTCTTTACGGCTGTAATTCATGCTTTAAAGGGTGTTTTTTTGAAATCATGAGCCTAATCACTATCCAATCATTGGTGTTGATTTAGGTCTATAATTCACAAAGGATTGATACACAATGTGCAGGAGGGTGAGGTATGGGACACCTTGCTGACATTAATAAATCGTATATTTCTCATTTAATTGGAGCATGGAAGATGGCTTTTTGGTTCACTTTGGGCGGTATCCGGCTAATCATACATGGCTTAATCCCAAATTTCGATATAGAGGCAGGTCAAGACACTGTCAATCACTACAACCCTCCAAAGAAAGTTTAGATTAATCACCTCGGGATTATTTCTTCCCTTCAAATGCCTCAATTATCATAATTGACGTAGGCTAATACTTCCGTCGTCGAATAGTCGTGATTGCAAAGAATAAACTAACAAACAGGAGTATTGGTTCAAATCCAGGCATTGCATCATCATCGGTATCGCTTCCACTACTATCTGTAGAATTTGCATCTCCAGCAGCAGTAACCTCACATCCAGTTTGATCTATTACTGTGTTGAGTGGAGTGCTCGGACATTGGTCGAAACTATCTACTACCCCATCACTATCGTTATCTCTTTGATTTGAAGCACAACCAGATGCATCAACTTGTGAATTAGCGAGAGTATTCGGACAGATATCTAAATCGTCTTCTACGCTATCAAAATCTGAATCAAGAATCTCCCAACAACCATTATCTCCAAGGGTCCCTTGCCCATTTACAGTTGTGTTATCGCATTCATCGGCATTATCTCCTATACCATCACCATCAGCGTCATTCCATTCCGATGAGTCGTTGTCAAAGACATCTTGATTGTCTCCGTAACCATCTCCATCTGAATCGTTAGTTTCTTGGGCATCATTTGGAAATGCATCAGAATTATCGACAACACCATCAGCGTCTGAATCGGGAAGGATAGATTTGATTCGGATATCATCAATTGGTCGATCCCAACCTCCAGTGGTTACCTCACTCAAATAAGTGACAGCATCACATCCTGAAGTGACCGACCCAAAAATGCTATACTGGCCATCAAGTTGAGGTTGAGGTGAATCTCCTGGAACTATAAAGAATTGACTTCCTGCACCGTTCAAATCACTTGCTCTAGCCATTGAAATGGAACATGGTCCATGAGTTAGCCCATTATTGACTTCTAGTGGTAAAGTCCAGTCTTCAAAACTACAATCACTCGAGGATGAATTAGTGTTTCCATCGCAATAACCTGCGAAGAAAGCAGCGAATCCACCAGTTCCATCACCGTTCTCAAAGTCTCCACCCTGTATTGTGAAATTATCAATCGTACGATGAAGCAGTACATTATCATAACAACCTAATTGCGACAGCAAAAGGAAATTCTTCACATGTAAAGGAGCTGCTGTTGCATTAAGTTCGATTGCTAGGACATGTTCCATCGGACTGTTGTTGGAATTATTGCTGGTAGCGTTCGATGCGTCTTGTTCAATCACCATCTGTAGATTTGTCGGCCAAGTCGGTTCTCCAAAGGATGAACATGAACCAGCATCAGTAGTGCCAGCACTGTGGCTGACTAGAATGTTGACCGTAGACTCATACAAACTAGTTGCAGTGACACCGTTAGCTTCAGTCACCACGGCTGTTACAATAAGCATATGGCTGGCAATAACTAATAACGGTGTTTCGACAGTAATTGAAGTATTAAAATAAGCGAATCCATTAGATTGAATGGTCATATTGGTATGCTCTGAACTCAAAAGAAAATTTTCATTTGACGCAGTAATCGAAACAACTTCTATGTAGGCGTTAGGATTTGATACAACACAATAAATTTCAGATGTGGAATTAATCAGAAGATAATCGAGGTAAATCACATTGTCGTTTCCTGTGGCGTTGTCACCGTTCCAGTCACTAGTGCCATTTACGTCATCTGTACCGTTGTCGCTGTTTCCGGTTTCGTTGTTGTCAGCCCAGTAATCAGTGCCATTGTCAATAGTACATGACACATTTACCGCTGGGGCTCCTTGCGCATCAACACTCGATATAAGAAATTGAGAGCAGAATAAAAAAATCACAACTAAAATGACATTTCGCATGCTAAGTGGTATAAGTTGAAGATGATAACTTTTGTCACTCACTCACTTTCTAGTATGTTATGCTTAGCTA
>Ga0302137_1000831_pt1 | contig 13759 bp, 9 predicted proteins | sample CBN3_SCM_MG_FD_203127 | JGI IMG/M metagenome (GOLD analysis project Ga0302137, IMG submission 203127) | Marine microbial communities from Western Arctic Ocean, Canada - CBN3_SCM | ecosystem: Environmental > Aquatic > Marine > Oceanic | place: Canada: Western Arctic Ocean | collected 2017-09-15 | reverse complement strand
TGGTTAGCCAATTCATACTTCCATCTTCGAATAATCGTACTAACTGTCTGCCGTTTTGTGCTTCTGCAACGATGACAAGGCCACCTTCGATGAGCATTGGTGCATTCGGTTGACTTGCACCCGAAGGGTTGAGGTCCCAACTTTGATATTCAGCGTCAAGAGTAAGCAGATGTGGTTCAACATCATTTTGATCTTTGGCCGAGAACCACAAATGAGTTGAATTTGAATGCAGCATTTCAGTGGCAAACGTCGTTATCCCAAAGGAATGGGTATCGAGGGTCTGTTGTTGAGATGCCGAAAAAGATGGGTGCGAAAATACCGAGGCGATGGTGACTCCATCGCTCCAAACTAAGGCATCGGTTGTCGCACTTATCACTACACCTTGACCCCACTGGACCATTTTAGTCGAACTGGTAATGGGTAAAGAATTCCCATTTTCAACGACGCGTGTTGTACCACTCACCGTCGCATCACTGACCCATAACTGCCGTCCATTGACGCCATCATCAGCATCGAAGAAGACCCGTTCGCCTTGCGGCGTTTGAACCGAAGTCAGTCCAAGGTATTGACCAGGTGACGCATCGCCGCTCGGATTGATATCAAGCAAGAATTGCGTCGATGATTCGAAACCTTGACTGACCCAAAGTTCACATCCATCTATTCCATTGGCGCCCGCAGTTAAGAGGCGTTGTTGTTCGACCATCCATGCCATTGCATCACATGATGACGCTATACCATCAGCCATACCGGTTGCGAAATCCGAAATCGGACCATAGAGGAGGGGGACACTGCAAATTTGGAGGCTACTTCGCACCTCATCATCGTGCAATTGTCCATCGAACGCCATACCTTCACCCAGACCATCATCGACACCAAATCGAAGCACGAGTCCTGAGGGACAGACTGCAGGTGAGGGTTGGAGGTTTTCGACCAATGCAGGTGCTCCTTGACTACCAGCCTCACCTTGAATGCCGTTGTTACCTAAGAGTCCGTTGGTGCCATTACTTCCGACCAAGCCGTCGCATACCGCCTCACTGGAAGCGATTTCATCTTGAGTGAGTTGGTCATTTCCATCAGCATCAATTCCACTGAGAATCAGGATACCTCCAGTTGGACAGGTGATGTTACCCACCTCCAATTGTTCAATTTCCAATCGACTTGATGGCGGTTGTATGGTATTACCAGGCGAACCTTGAGGTCCAGAAAGGCCTTCTTTACCGTGGCATACTTTGGTTGAAGAAGTGACTTCATTTTCATCAAGATGGCCATTTGAGTTGAGGTCGTTGCCGATATAAATTTCAGCTCCGCCTTCAGTACAGATCGAATCTGCGACACGCCCTTCGGTCCGAACGAGCATTTCATAGGCATTCTCGCCAGTATTACCCTTTTGCGCTGAAAAAGAATCGAGTTGAACATAGGAATAGGTCGAGAGCGTAAGAGCAAGTACCAAGAGGAACGTTTGGAGGAAAGTCAGAACAAATTTCCTTTTGGATTTATGCTGAACTTTTGAGTTCGTTTTGTGCTGCTGCCTTGCGTGTACTCCTGGCACACTTTTCCGGCCTTGGTTGAGCGCAGGTTCTCCTGCAATAGTAGCGTCGACATCCATTGTTGGGGGGGTTGACATGATTTGACTGAAAACTGTCAACGGTATCAAAACCTTCGGTTCAATTGTGATTTAGGTGTTCTTCATGCTTTTGAGTCTTGTTTCGAAGGGGGTGAGTTCAAGGGCGTCCTTTGTCTGCACAGGAACATGGACCTTCCTGAACGTCTCGCGGCTCAATTAGCCGGCGATGAAGGTCCGACGCGTCAAAAAGCGGCGCGTTTGGTCGTTGATTTGGCAGTTACTGCTGGAGCAGAAGGCTTTGTCAAAGTCGACCATGCTCACGTCTCTGGCGTTTCAGTCATCACCGGTGGGCATGGCTTACGTCGTTTTTTGTCTGACCTCTCAAATTCAGGTGATGGCAAAGTTACGATACCGACCACTTTGAATTCCGCAGGTTGCGATAAAGAGAAAATGAAAGAGATGGATATAGATTGGCCCGATTTCCTTGAACAACAATTTGAAATTGTTGAAGCCTATTCTGATTTGGGGATACAAGCAACCCTTTCTTGCACACCTTATGACCGTGGAGTCGATGATGAAAGCGGAATTGCTTCATGGGCGGAATCCAATGCAGTGTGCTTTTCAAATACATGGACTTCCTTGATTACAAATCGAGAATCAGGCCTCTCGGCATTAGCGACAGCACTGACTGGTTTTGCACCTCGATGGGGGCTTCATCTTGAGAAAAACCGACAACCAAACATCCATGTCCGAGTGGAATGCGAACTTCATACGCTTTCCGATTGGTCAGTGCTTGGAGATTGGATTGGAAAGCAAGTTCGGCCTGACTGGAACGTTCCTTGGGGTCCAATGCCGTTCATTCAAGGACTTCCTTCACGGGCGAGTTTTGCTCGTAAAAAAGCACTTACTGCTGCAGCGGCTAATTATGGAACGCCAATGCTTTGGGCTGAGGGGCTTTCTTCAGACCCGCCCTTAGTGCGTAATGGAGACGGACAATGGATTGCTCCTAAGGCGGGCTGGCAAGGCGAATTGGTCTTTACTGCTGCCGATTTGCAGGCACGCTATGACGATTTAGCACCCACGGGACAAGTTGATTTGATTGTGATTGGGTGTCCACAAGCCAGCCTTGAGGAAATTAGAATCACAGCATCAGCCGTCCGTTCCTATGCGGAAATGGGTGACAAAATTCCGGACCAACGGTTATGGGTTTTCACAAGTGGAGACAATTACAAATTAGCATTGGCCGATGGTAGTGTCGAATTGCTTGAAAGTGCAGGTGCCGTTCTTTTACAAGACACCTGCCCTGAAGTTACCCCTTACAACCGTGCACATTACAATCATCTACTGACCAATTCACTGAAAGCAGAACATTACCTTACCAGCGGTTTGAACCGTCTTCCAACAAGTGTGATGCCGATTGCAGATTGCGTTGCTCATGCATTTGACCCTGAGTTATCGGCTGGCCCGCGTCCGCTTTTAGTTTCCAAAGCACAACCGCAACATGCCAGTGCAAAAACGCACCAAACCGAGGACGTTGTCTTGACTGGAGCCCCGTTACTGAGTCAAGAGAATTATTGCATAACAGGCCCAGCATTGGTCACCGATGTTCCCATTACCTATCTGGGCTATGTCCACCGAGATACTGGCGTTATCGAAGAAACTGGCCATCCACTTGACGGCAGGGCTATCGAAAATTCAATTCTCATCTATCCAAAGGGTTCTGGCTCGACCGTTGCACCATTTGTTTTGATGGGATTATTGTACACCGGCAAGGGTCCAATTGCCATTGTCAACCGTGATGTCTGTCCGCTCACATTACCTGCTTGCTCGTTGTTGGGATTACCATATGGTCATGGTTTCGACCAAGACCCTTGTATGGCCATTAACGACGGAGATCTCATTGAACTTAAATCTGAAAGTGGCATCGTCACACTGACCGTTCTTGAACGAGTACAATGAGGTGATGGCATGAGTGGACTGAAAATTCTTGTCACAGGTGGTGCAGGATTCATTGGCTCATCATTATGCGAACGTTTGGTCGCTGAAGGGCATTCAGTGTTGGCGTATGATTCGTTATTCCGAGGCAGTGAATCAAATCTTGCTTCTCTTCAAGAGCATCCAGAGTTTCAATTCATGCAGGGTGATGTTCGTGACATCGACCGTTTGGACGATGCGATTGAGCAATTGGGCGGAGTAGAACTCATCTACCATCTTGCAGCAGTGAATGGAACCAAGTGGTTTCATGAGGCTGCCCATTCAGTCATCGATGTCAACATCAATGGAACGCTTCGAACATTGGAGTTAGCGATGGCTCACGATGTACGCTATGTGTTCGCATCTTCACCAGAAGCCTTTGGCGAGGCTTTGCAACAACCGATTCAAAACGGTAATGAGATGACCTTTACTGACCCATCCCTTCACCAACGCCATTCCTATGGCGCCAGCAAATATCTCGATGAAGTTGCGTGCCAACATGCAGCTCGTGATGGGCTGGATGTCCGAATCATTCGTCCTTTCAACGCCTACGGTCCACGACTTCTCGGTGATGAGTATGGTCAAGTGGTGGCGATGTTTTTCCAGGCAGTCCTCTCCAACGAATCGATTCAGTTACACAATGGTGGTCAGCAAACTCGCTCATTTACATGGATTGATGATGTGGTTGAGGGCTTTATCCGAGCCGGACTTCGAGAGAAGGGAGTTCAAGGAGAATCTCTTTCAGGGTGCGCTTTGAATATTGGCTCTACAGAAGAAATCACGATTCAGCAGTTACAAGAAACTCTTTTCTCTATTGTTTCAAACGATGCAACATGGACGAAGGAGTTACCTGAAACGAAAGTGGTTGAAGGGTACTATGGTGATGCACTACGCCGTCTACCGGATTGCAGTCAAGCGGAATCACTGCTTGGATGGGAATCGTCAACATCCTTGGAACAAGGTCTGCGCGCTATGTGGTCAGTCTTACGATGAGTCTTGTTGTGAAGCGTAGTGTTTGAGGACTTTCACGCCCCAAGAATCGGGAGCAGGTGTGAGTCGGTCATGGCCATGTTGGCATAATACATCCAATCCATTTGCCGGTATTGACGCTTCAGTGGTCCACACTCCTGTGACCCGTAAGACTGCGAGACGTGCCACTGCATCAGGAAGTGGCGTATCTTCGATGAATTCAACCTCAAGTGCAGCAACTGCTTCGTTGATGAGTAATGGGTCAAGATGATGAGGAGTAAATCCCGCAAGATTCCATTCACTTTCACCTTTAGGGAGTGGGCTTGCCGTTTCATCAATTGCCTCGACCATTGAATGAGAACTCGGCATCAAGTGAAGGATAGCTCTTTTGGTCGTGCGGAGATTGTGAAGCGTGTCCCTGTATCGGCCTTCACGGTTACAACTAAACGAGGCAATTAACAGCGGAGGGCCTGTTGAAACTGCCATAACGGAGGTATAAGGAGCAAGGTTCTTGTTTCCATGTTCATCTTGTGTCGATGCAATGACCAAAGGACGTGGAGATAACAGGCCAGATAACCATCCAGCACGTTGTGCATGTTCCAGTTCGTTGACATCGATTCGTTGAGCACCTTCCATGCCCTTGCTTGGAAGCGGTGTGAACCAGTTATCTAAGGTGCCGTTTTTTATTTCTTCAATCGCATGGTCATTGAATTGGACATAGGACTTCCAAGATTCAGTTTGCTCTATTTCACCACGCTCAGTTTTCCGAGCAATCGAATCTTCCGCATAGATATTGCAGCGTTTGAGATAATCGAGTACAACTTCTTTTCTGTCCATATATTCACCTCAGTCACTGCTTGCTGATTTTCTTTTGAGTTGGAGTTGCTTTTCATCGTATGTATTCCGCATCATCAAAAATACAGCAGGGTTTCCCACCCATACTTCGTTGTCAGGAATATCCCGAGTGAGTGTTGAACCCGCACCAAGGACTGCATTATGTCCAACCGAACATCCAGCAATAACCGTTGCACCCCCGCCAATAACTGCACCCTTTCCAATTTGAACCGGTTGCCATTGCATAGAGTTTTTCGAAGGGGGATATTTGTCATTGAGGAGTGTAGCGTTTGGACCAATAAACACTCGGTCACCCACTCCGCAGCCATCGGCGATGTATGCACCGCCCTGAATCCGACACTCATGACCAAGAGTAACTTTACGCCCAAGATGTACCAATGCACCAATGGAACAATTGTCGCCAATTCTTGTGTCCTTTCCAATATGACAAGGAGTCCAAGCGATACTTCCTCTTTCAAGTTCGATACGTTGGCCACTTAATGGGGACTCCTCTTTCATTTGATCCCTCATTCACTTAAGCCGAGTTCTCGAAGAAGCATACCTACGTGACCTTTGGCTTTGACATTATACCGGAGCCAAGAAAAAGCGCCATCCGGTCCTATGACGAACGTAGAACGCGAACAACCCATGTATTCACGACCGTAATTTTTCTTAAGGCGCCATGTACCATATGCTTCATGAAGTTCGCCTCCTTCATCCATTAGAAGAGGGAAGTTGAGTTCCTGCTTCCTGATGAACTTTTCATGAGAGCCTTCGGAACCTTTGGATACGCCGAGAACGATATACCCTTCAGCACTTAAGAGCGCCATGTTATCTCGGAAATTACATGCTTGAGTGGTGCATCCCGGTGTTGAGTCACGCGGGTAAAAGTACACGATAACACTTTTTCCAGCAGAGGTATATGCTGCTAAGTCATGAACAGTGCCGTTCGAATCTTCACACTTGAACAGTGGGGCGTTATGGCCAACTTCATGTGTTATTGTTTCGCTCATGATGCCCGCACCTATCCAAAGGTCATGAAACATTGCATTTGCTCATATTTTGTCAAAATAAAGAGATTTTCTGGCGATTGTATGGGGTTTTAGCCTCTGTATATCGCTTTTATGCGATATGCATTCCATCTATCGCAAAGTGGGTGATTCATGGCTGAGCAACCGATTCTTTCAATAACCGGGGGGTGCTAAGTTGGGCCATGGTGGCTACGCGTATGTCTCGGCGATGTCGTCGCTATTCAAAGCAAATTTTGCGTGTTAGCACCAAGATTGAACTGCAAACTATTGCCAGCCTCATCCAAAGTGAATTGGATAAGCGTATTTTGTCCTATGATGAAGCACTCACTTTGGGCAACCTCATACAAAACCGGGCAGATCAATTACCAGGCGACGCTATCGTTTACGCTCTATCAGACCGCGATGCATACCGGAGGACTTTAGAATTGTATTTGCGAGACTCACTTTTGACCCAGACCGAACAAATGTTACTTTGGGAAGAGCGCCGCCGACTTGGCATTTCAGATGTCGAGCATGAGCGCTTACTCGAACAACTTCTTCTTCAATGGCGCCGCCAAGGAAAGAAAGTCACCATCGACCGTTTCAAAACTCCCGGGGGTGGGACATCTGCTTAAGATTCAATTAAACCAATCGACTTTAGCAACACTTCTCGTGTTACTGTTTATCGTCCCATCTTTTTTGCCCATTGCTGGAGCAGATGACGCTGAAGAAGCAAGCACCAGTGCTCGGAGCGGAACCCTCGACTTTACGTTCCGTGACGCACTTCAACTGAGTAACTCTGGCTCTGCCATTCTTTTGTCGAATTTGTACCTTGAACCCGGCGACCACATCGTGACGGCAAATGTATCTTATACCGGTACTGGAGATGATAACCTCCAACTGGTCCTCCAACATAAAGGCTCATCAATTCTTGATTTCGCTGATGTCCCCGGCTCTACAATCGACTTTGGAACGCTCTATGGAAATTCTGCAGGGTCACAAATCGATATCCCTCCTAATTCGTTCACCTGGACAGCCTCGTCTGGAGCTGGACAGGAATTGAGAGTCAAAATTATAGGGACGCAAGAATCGGGAATTAATCTACTGGATAATATACAACCACTCGGACTCCCCTTTTCTGTAGAACACAAACAAAAAGGGGACGCAACCCCTACAAACTTCCCAGCCATTTCCCCGGCGAGTTCTCAGATGACGTTATCAAAATCGAACCATTTGCTCAATGTTACTGCAACCAATTCTGGTGTAATAAGTCTTAATGCACAACTTTCAATTGTATTGACTCAAAATGGCACCCCCACTCCTTTGACCTATGTTTCGAATCAACCTCTGCTTGAACCCGGCTCCTATCCACTTTCATCCACGACATTACCAGATCAAGCCATACTCACTGCCGCACTCGATGCTTCTTCCTTAACTGGCGTCTACGAATTTGTTGCAACCGTCACCTTTACCGGGTTGCAATCTGAAACGATCATAGTCAGCGAACCGGATACTTGGGTCAAATTCTCCGATTATAACGCGGATGTGATTGAGCCGTCAACTTTAATCGTTGAACCCGGGGAATCCGCCGTCTTGACATTCCTCGTCGAAAACACAGGCGAATTGCCGGATCTCTTTTCATTCGTGGTGACTGAAAGTGAAACTCCCGGCTGGGTTTCTGTTGGAGATGTGCCCGACTTCGGAGCAACGATCAATAAAGGCCAGATACGCCTCATCTCAATTCCTGTGAATGTTCCCGCTGATGCAGTACGTTCGACGACAGACACGATAACGGTCACGTTTACATCCGCTTCAAGCCCTCCTTACGCGATTGTTGCCACCGGCCGAGTAATGGTCGGGGATTTCTTCGACGGCACAGTTACATTGATCACCGGCGTTGTTCCAAAACCAATCACACCCGGAGGTTCGGAGAATTTTATCGCCACTGTTGAAAATACAGGTAGCGTAGCAACTTCATTTTCACTCCTCGCAGGATTTTCGGTGAATGCATTGAATTGGACAATCAATATCAACACTGCGACCACACCGGTCATTGCGTCTGGTGCCACTCACCAAGTTTCTATTACAGTCACAGCGCCACCGATACAAAACCCGATCGTCACCAGTGAACACAACATGGCAGATGACGTGCTCAGCATTTGGATACAATCTCAACCGAGTGGTGGCGGTGTACCTGTGGTCGATCAGACCTCCCTCAAAGTAGAACCCGCCGTTGTCCTCGACCCAGGGCTCAGCACTGAACCCTATGAGGTCACGAATGAAGAAATCGAGGCGATGATGTCCGGGACTGTATTTTCGCAGCATCCTGAGATGAACATCCGTGTCGTTCACAACCTCCCCGTGAATCTTGTTGTCGAGACGCTCGATGCAGTCATTACGGTTGAAAAGAGTTTCACTGCCCGCAATGATGGCGGTTTCAGTGAAGTAGGCCGATGGGATTTAACGGTTTCAAATCCGATTCTCACTGGCTTTAACCCGGGTGATACCCTCACTTCAGCGCTTAACATCGCAGGCCCACAGGCCAACCAATATCCTCTGGCGGGAACCTTTTCGGCTGCAGTGACTATTACGCCATCGCCCAATCCTGCTCTTCTAGCGAGCGGAGTAACCGCACTTCCATTCACTCAAATCTATGATGTAATCGTTCCATCAATCGTTAAAGGTGAATTCCTTGACATCGGGCCTTATGACATTAATGTCGGCAAAGATAACGCCATCCCTATGCGCTTTGCAAACGCAGGCAATGATGCCTCTTCTTACCGCCTCCGAGTTGTTAACGACCTTCCCGAAAACTGGACTGCTAACTTTAGCGATACTGATTCTTTAATCACGGGCCTAACTTCCGACCTTGCTGATGGAACGATTGATGCAAATATCCCTGGTGGCAATGTAACTCACATGAAAATTGTGACATTCAATGTCAAAAGCGACCCACTTGCGCCAGCAGGATTGCACCAACCGATTCGAATTCGGATTGAAGACCCTGTTTCAGGACAACTCCTTGAAGATGAATTTGTGTTCGATGTTATCGTTGGTCAAGTCTTCAATGCTACACTCTCTCCTACCAACCAAACGCTGCACATGGATGTTTTAGAGGACACTTTCACCTCGATATATATTCGGAATACCGGCAATGCCCCTACCGACTATACGATTGCCTTGGATACGTCTTTGGCTGGAGCCGTTGTCTTTGAAATCGAGTCACCCACCAATTCGAAAATATTTATCGCAGCAGGATTCGAAGAAGCGATCCGGATAAAAATGACTGCAAATTCGGATGCGAATGCCGATGGAGTTTACATGGCTACAGTCCTCGTGTCTGCAAATGACGGTCAAATCGCACTCTCTGCGGAGATATTTGCGAATATCTCCGAATTGCATAGTTTCAGCATCACGGCACCGACTCAAATGTCAGTGACGCCGGGGCTGCAAGAAAAAGTTGAATTCGAAATCGTGAACAACGGTAATTCCGAAGAAACAGTGACCGTAAATTTCACAGTTCAAGGAAATTTGACCTTGTCGGTTTATTCAATGACGGTAACGCTTCCAATCGGTGGTTCTGTTTCGGATCAAGTCATCGTCTTCATCCCAAGCCTAGGCGGGACAGATTCATTGGTGCAAGGCGACAGTTACAATCTTACCATCACTGTATATAATGGGACTTCAAATGTAGCATACCCTGGCTCTAAGAGCGTTCAATTGCTGGTTCAGCCACTGTTCATAGCCGAATCATCCGATTGGCCTTCGGTAATGGAGTTCCGGCCACAGGCCTTGCGTACTTGGGAGGTGACACTCACCAACACCGGGAACCAAGATGTCACAGTCAATGTGTATTACATGATTACTCGGCCTGGATTAACCAACACTTCTTCGACGGATTGGGAAATGGTGACTGAAAACTCTTTGCTTGTTCTGCCACGAAACACCCCAGTCGTTCATTCATTCACAGTTCGTGGAAATGTTTCTAACCCACTCTTGTCGCTAACAGCAGACCTCACCTTACACCTCCAACCGGAAACCACTGCTGATGCTGATGGAGTAAACACTACTGTAGATGGAAAGGGTGAATTTAGTACTCAATTGATTATGTCCCGATTCTATTCCACCGGGGAGATTGGTCTCCAGCCTGCACTTGATGACGGCCCAGTTCTTCAGCCGATTCCTTACAGCAATATACCAATTAGTAACGGTTCCGCCGTCGCCTATCAGGTTGAACTGTGCAACGCAGTGCGCCTCAAGGACATCGCTTCCTTAGGACAAAACCCATTGAACTATTCTTGGGGTTTCACTCTTATCGAAACGAAAGCAGATGGAACCACAGTCCCCCATCCTTTGGATTTAGAACAGGAATGTGGTAAAACTACTTCACTTGGCCCAACTTCAAGATACAATCTCCCATTGATGGAACCTTGGAATCCTGGAACATTCACTCTTGAAATAGATATCCCGAATCGCGGCAGTATTCTCCCGGGTGACGGTTGGGACTTGACATTCCGACTTTACCACCCAGATGAAAACGCGGGTTACACTCAGTTTAATGAAACCACATTCACACTTGTCTTAGCAGTGTTCGCCGATCCAATGGTCATGAGTATTGAATTAGTCGATGATTTAGAGGAAGGTAGCCAGAATACAGTTACCGTGGTTATTCAAAATGTTGGTTCTGCAAAAGCCCTCGATGTGAGTGTTCATCTGCAATGTGATGGGTTGACAGTATCGACATCTGCTGAAGACACTCCTTCTCTCATTCCTGGTTCAGTTGGCGGTGGAATAAATAAAACTATGATTAAAGAGTTCGGCCCTGGTGATACAAAGACCCTACAATGGCGAGTTACAGCTGATTCGATTGATTGGTGGTTACAGAAAACGGATGTCACTTGTACCGCAACGGTCACTTCGTTCAATAATGAGACCAACGTCGAAGGAAATGATGAAAAAGTGTTCATAGGGGAAGTATCCTCTTGGTCTCCTGGAGTTCAAAACAGTTTCATTGCATGCGTTGCATGTTTACTGGTCTCACTCATCTTATTCCGCCTCACTGCTCAAAATGATAATTTCCGCTTACTTGGAATTTACTCTGGAGTTCTTAGTCTTGGCTTCTCTTTCCACCTCTTTGGCGAAATATGGTGGGGCTTTGCCGTTCTTGGCCTTTCAGCACTTTGGATCTGGAGAGTAAGTTGGGGAAGTACTGAGGAATTCAGATTACTCCATGAAGATTACCAACGTGCACGTAAAGGTGTATCTACCTTATATGCCGACCACTTCGATGAATTAGGGAAAGCGCGTCGACAACTTGTCGTGATTTTGGCTGTGCCAGTTCTTGGCATGCTTGCAATCGTTCTTGGAATCCCACCTACGCTCACAATTGACAGTGTCAATATGATTAGTCTCGTATCCTATGTTGCAGTTGTTATTATTGGAGTCTGGATTCTCATCAATCGAGCAGATTCCATGTATGGTACACTGTATGGGCGTCTTACTGATATTGAAGTGAAGTCAATACGTCTTGAGAGGGATTTGGGAGACCCTGCTCGTCTCTTTAACGAACTCGCAGCAGATGGATTGAATCTCGCCGAGATTTTCGGTGATGTAGAACCTTCGAGGTCCCTTAATCCCGAGGCAATTTTTTCAAACGAGGAGGTGAATGACGATGCCTGATATGAGCCCAGTCGAGTCATTGTCTTCTGAGGAGAAGAAACACGATGAACTGCCACAGTTTGAGGACGAGATGAACTCAGAAACTCCCGCACCACCATCACCTTCACCGGGCATTGATGATGAATCATCAGCAGACTCAACCCCCGATGCCGAAGCAACACCAGAGATGTCTGAACAGGCTATGGCAATATCTCAAGATCTCGAAAGTATGGTGTTGGGAGTTGCTCATGATGACACCAATTCATTAGCCGGTACAGATCTCGAAATCGGTGAAGCAAGAAGACTCTTACATACACATAAACTTCGACGAGCGTCAGCAAGTGTAAAGAATGCGGAATCATCACTGGTTGAACTCGAAGAAGATGTCTTGTATCTTCGACGTAACATCGCTATGCTACATCGATTGTTGAACGAGAAAAAAGTGAGTGAAAAAGATATCGAAACGATTCTCCTTCGTCTTCGTAGTGCAACAGGTGCTGCTGAAATCGGTGACGTGGGTGGAGCGGCTGGAGAAGTAGAATTCCTCGTTGATGATTTGATTGGCGGAAACACATCGACCCTCAATCCTTTCTTATTCCGTCATTTTTGGATGGGATTAGAAACGCGATGGCCTGCTGGCGGTGATGAAGGCGTTCTTGTTATTCGTATCATCAACGATGGACCTGTTGCTATGCCGCCTATGCGCCTTTCACCACCGGTTCCAGAAGGCTGGACTTCTACCCCGTCTTCAGTTGACCTTCCAACCATCGCTTCAGGTGGAAACCTCCCCGTCCGATTCAATATCGCTTCGAACCGCCGTCAATCTTCTGACGAGGTACCTCTCTCGCGCAAACTGGCAATCACCACTGGTTACGAAATCCGAACGGGTGAAGTCTTCGTCACAATCCGAGCACAAAACCGTTCAATGGAACCCCTCTCTGATGTTCTTCTCACGCCATGGTTCCCACCAGGCTATACCTCTGACACAGTTCCTTTTGTAGCACGTCTTGCTCCCGACGAAGTGGCGATCATCCGAATGCCACTTCGAATCAACATGAGTTCTGGGGGTACGTCCTGAACTCAATCTTGTTCCACCCTATTTTGGGGGATTTTAAATGGTGAAAATATGAAAGAAAATACAAACGAAAAAAGCGATACTCTCGCAGCGATTGGTATTGGTGCAATGATTGTTTTCATTGCTCTGATTTTGGTTGCTGCGGTTGCAGCAGCAGTTATTATTCAAACAGCTGAAAAGTTGCAACAGAATGCCCAAACAACTGGAGCTGATGCTTCGGACATGCTTTCAACGAAAATAATCATAATTAGCGTCGTTATTCCAGTCGTCAACGAACTGTACATCACTTTTGAACTAGCACCTGGTTCAGACGATATCCCTCCAGTGAATGTCGAATGGTCTATTATTTGCGCTAATGGTGTTGATTATGGCACTTTTGCTCAGGCTTCACTTGTCGGAACTGCTGCACTGGTGACGGCTACAGGCAACGGACAATTGGTTATCGGCACAACGTACGACCTACAGCTTAGAAATGCTGCCGGTGGAATACAAAATTGCATTCCAACTGCAAGTGCATCTCATACGCTTTTGATTCAATCCGTTTCAGGTGGCTTTACAGAAGAAACTTTGGATTATAGCTCGGATGTCAGCCCAGGGGAGATGGTATATTGAAGACTGAATCCCGAGAAATTCAAGATGACAAGTTGGCAGCGATTGGTATCGGTGCTATGATTG
>Ga0302137_1000828_pt1 | contig 13803 bp, 13 predicted proteins | sample CBN3_SCM_MG_FD_203127 | JGI IMG/M metagenome (GOLD analysis project Ga0302137, IMG submission 203127) | Marine microbial communities from Western Arctic Ocean, Canada - CBN3_SCM | ecosystem: Environmental > Aquatic > Marine > Oceanic | place: Canada: Western Arctic Ocean | collected 2017-09-15 | reverse complement strand
GGCACACCCAAGCCCACCGGGTACAGGTAGCCAAGAGCAACCCCCCCCCCAACAATTGCCAATGACAAAATTAAGGGCGGCGGAAATTTTACACCGGCGCCTTTCTTGTCTTCTCGTGCTTCAGTTTCATTCGACATAGCTAACCCATTTAAATGAACCACATTTTCTAAACTATCTGAGGTAAACCTTACATCATGTCAATTTCTACTGTCAGGTGATCCATAAAAAAGCTACTGTAGACTATAGTTATATTCGGCGAATAGTCTAATTACAGGAATTTAAAAAAGACTGTACCAAACTCCACTGCAAGTATTCCAATACCGCGTTTTACGATCGTTCCCTGGCACTTGTAAACTACGCATTTGCAAAGCGGTTTCAGTCTTGGCAAAGTGAAGCAACCACAACGAAGAGTTAAGGCTACTTTCATGAAACGATCAATTCAGTTAATGCTCGTCTGTGCGCTTTTCAACTTCAGCAGCCAAGCTGCCGAACTTGAAAGTGTAGGCACTATCGACTTTCCCACTTCTGGCTCACCGCAGGCCCATGAGCACTTTACACTTGGAGTGGGTTATCTTCACAGCTTCGGCTGGAAACAAGCCCGAGATGAATTCAGACTAGCCCAGCAATTAGACCCTGATTTTGCCATGGCCTATTGGGGGGAGTCTTTCACTTACAACCATCCATTTATTCCCCAATGGGATGCGGTATCACCTGGCGAGGTACTAAACCGCCTAGGCGCAACCAGTAACGAGCGCTTGAACAAAGCGCCTACCGACCGGGAAAAAGGCTTCATCCGCGCTGCCGAAGCCTATGCGTTTACTCCGGGAACTGTGGGCAATAAACGTACTGCATGGATGCACGCCATGGCAGCGTTAGTTGATAAATTTCCCGACGATAGAGAAATTGCGGCTTTCTACGCAGTTTCGCTATTGAGTGGTGCCACCGCCGCTGGTGATCAACGAGAACGGCTCAATATGCAAGCTGGCGCTATAGCGCTCAAGCTGTATCAAGAGAATGCCAATCACCCCGGCGCAGCACATTATATTATCCATGCCTTTGACGATCCCCTGCACGCGCCCATTGCGCTGATGGCAGCTAAGAAATATACCCAGATAGCGCCCGCAGTACCTCACGCCCGCCATATGCCGACTCACATTTTTATCCAGCATGGCATGTGGAACCAGGTAGCTGTTTGGAACGAGAGGGCTTTCAACACGGCAGTGGCGCTTTGGCAACCCGGTGATAGACCGAACGATCAAAATCATTCTGCGGCTTGGGGGCAATATGGTGAGCTACAACTGGCAAACTATGAACGGGCAAAATTGTGGATAGACAGAACTAATCAGGTATTACGCGAAAACCCTGATGATGCCAGATCAGCCGACACCCTGCGCACAATGAAAGCCAGATATATTGTGGAGTCGAAACAGTGGGAAACCACGGCATTAACAAGCGATCTCAACGCCAGTGAACTGGTGGCTGTTGGCTTGAGTGCAGCCTATCTGGATGACCTGCAGTTAGCGAATCAAGTAGTTAGCCGCCTGCAGGCCCTGGTGCGTGCTAGTCCCAACAATATAGCCTTAAAAATTGGCCAGCTAGAAGTTGATGCCATGGCCAAATTGAAGGAAGGTAATGCTCGAATCGCACTAGGAGAAGCCAGTCAAGGCAGGATTTTTCAACAGCAAGCGCTCACTCTACTGACTGAGGCGGTCGAGCTAACTAATCAGCAACCACTGCCCAATGGCGCAGCCAATCCACAAAAACCGCCCCATGAGCTTGCCGGCGAAGCTCTGTTAGAGGCAGGCCGTCCAGCACAGGCAGTTATATTATTTGAGAAATCCTTATTACGCACACCAAATCGCCCCTGGTCTCTAGTAGGACTGGCACGCGCCCAAGCAGCAATGAATAACGCGACCGCTGCTGTATCGGCCTATACAACGCTATTGCATATCTGGGATGATGACAACCTGGCTGCGGTCAGGGAAGCGAAATCCTATCTGGGCAGCCTCTAAACAAAAAACAGGTGAAATATGAGCAAAACAATAAGCACACTCGAAAAAGTAGCCGGTAATGGAGTAATTAATCGTCGCCATCTATTGGGCCTAGGTCTGGGTGGCGCTGGATTGGCTGTGACTAATTCGGTAATAGCAGCTGATAACTCCCTCTCATTTGAAACCCCGTCCTGGTCTAGGCAACCAGGGCCCGGCGCCAGCGGATACGGCGCACGATCGAGTCACACAGAACATCTGCAGAGGCTAGCTGGCAACCCGAACCCAGTTTATCCAGGCGGTGGCTCCTCACGCTCACCTTTGCAGCACCTGCAAGGCACAATTACACCCAATAGCCTGCACTTTGAAAGGCATCACGCCGGCATTCCAGATATTGATGCGTCCCGACATAATCTGGTCATCAATGGTCTGGTGCGACAGCCTCTGGCCTTCAGTTATGACGACCTGCTCAAATACCCCATGGTAAGTAAGATCCACTTTCTCGAGTGTTCTGGCAATAGCGGCGCCTTAACCAGTGCTACCCCTGCAGATGGCACAGTACAGAGCTTACACGGATTGGTCTCCTGCGCCGAATGGACCGGAATACCACTTTCCATCCTGCTTGATGAAGCCGGTGTACTTCCCGGAGCACGCTGGATCAGTGCAGTAGGTGCCGACGCAGCTAGCATGGGCCGCTCTGTTCCGATAAACAAAGCACTGGATGATGTGCTGCTGGCCCTCTATCAAAATGGTGAGCCGGTGCGTCCAGAGCAAGGTTTTCCCATGCGCTTGCTGGTTCCAGGATGGGAAGGCAATCTCAATGTGAAATGGTTAACCCAAATCAAGTTAACACCAGGGCCGTCGAATTTTCGGGATGAAACTTCCAAGTACACCGATACGCTAGCAGATCGAACTAGCCTGCAATTTACTTACCCCATGGGCTGTAAATCATTAATAACATCTCCCTCCGGCCAGATGGCACTGGATCGACAGGGACTCTACCAAATTACCGGTATTGCTTGGTCTGGCGCCGGCAGCATTCGACACGTTGAAGTTTCCGCTGACGGAGGTCAGACCTGGGCGGATGCACTAATCGAATCTCACCAGTCCGATAGAGCGCTAACTCGTTTCCGCATTCCCTGGCAATGGCAGGGCGGCAACGCCGTACTGCAAAGTAGAGCGACTGATGATCGAGGCAATGTGCAACCAACAAGGAGTGCACTGCTTGCAGAAAGGGGAGTTATCAACCGCTATCATTACCACGGCATTCAAAGTTGGTCAGTAGTCGATTCAGGTGAGGTGAGCAATGTCTATGTTTAAGAAAACTGTCAGTACTGTATTTGTGTTTACTTCACTTTCCTTGGGGTTGGCCAGTCTGGCTCAATCTCAAAGTGTGGGCCTTGGCACTCCTGTTTCTGAGTCACAGCTTGGTAGCCTTGATCGCATTGTGGGGCCAGATGGGTCGGGCCTGCCTTCTGGTAGCGGATCGGCTGTGGAGGGCCAGCTGGTATATGAGGCCAAGTGCCAAGCCTGTCATGGCGCCGAGGGTGAAGGAACTTCTGGCAATACTCGAATTGTTGGAGGTGATATGCAATCTGCAGACACCCCCATCCGAACAGTTGGCAGCTTTTGGCCCTATGCCACCACTATTTTCGATTATGTGCGCAGGGCGATGCCTGCAGATGCGCCGAAATCCCTTACCGATACAGAGGTCTATCAAGTTACAGCCTACGTGCTCTATATGAACGGTATTATCAATCAGTCCACGGTATTGAATAGTGAAACCTTGGCAGCTATCGAAATGCCCAACCGAGAGGGTTTCATCGACCAAAGCCAGATCCAGTAATCATTCCCTCGGGATGTAAATACGGGTATTATCCGTTCCGCCTTATGTCTGCCCCCAGAGAGGACCGAATGGACAAATCATTATTGATGGTGTGTAGTCTGTGTATTGCACTATCCCCAATTTTCTTGAGCCCCAGCTACGCGGCAGAAAATGGCGTCACTATTCCAAAAATAACCAGCGAACCCTCTTTTGCTGATTTTCCGGGCATGAGCGCTGGCTCAGAATTATCCAGATCCATGGTCAAAGTGGAAGATTTCATTCAAAGGGAGCCGGATGATGGCGAAGCCGCTACTCAGCGTACTGAAGTCTATTTGGGTTACGATCAGGAATACCTCTATGCGATTTTCCTGGCTTTTGATTCCAGCCCTGAGTTAATCCGCACTAACCTTTCCTCACGTGAAAATATAGCCGGTGACGATACGGTCGAATTAACTATCGATACCTTTAATGATCAACGCACTGCGTTCTCTTTCAGGTCGACTCCGTACGGCATTCAATGGGATGCACGCTGGACAGAGGGTTCTTCGCGCCGGGCCGGCTTCGATACTACCTTCCAAGCAGTATGGGACAGTGAAGGCCAACTCACGGATCAGGGCTATATAGTCAAGATGGCTATCCCGCTGCGCAGTCTCCGGTTTCCAGATTCATCTGATCAGCTCTGGCGAGTTCAATTTGCTCGGGATATCCCACGTTTGAGCGAAAAGGCATACTGGCCGTCCTACTCCATTGATATCGAGGGGCGACTAAATCAGACTGCGATGCTGACGGGTATTAAGGACGTATCTCCTGGCAACAACTCACAGATTATTCCGTTTATTTTTGCACGGGATGTAGACACATTGGATCTCGGCGCCACCGGTGGTCCCCGGTTTGATAAGTCTGCCGAACAAGACGTTGGGGTTGACGCTAAGTTTGTATTCAATGATGCCATGGTGCTGGATTTAACTCTGAATCCAGATTTCAGCCAGATAGAATCTGATCAGCCCCAAGTTACGGTAAACGAGCGCTTCGAAGTGGAATTTCCTGAAAGTCGGCCTTTCTTCGTGGAAAATGCCGATTTCTTCGCCACCGATTCCAATTTGGTGTTTACCCGGCGCATTGTCGATCCGGAAGGCGGTTTGCGCTTTACCGGGCGGTCGGGACAATATGGTTTTGGTGCTATTGCAATCAACGATGAAGCCCCCGGGCTAAATCGAGGTGCGGGCGACCCATTGAACGGTGAGAAAGCGAACATCGGTATTCTCCGGGGTTTCAGGGATATTTCCGACCAGTCCCGGGTCGGATTTTTGTTAACCGACCGTGAACTAGGAGATGGTTTCAATCGGGTGGCCAGTGTGGACGGCCGCTTTAAGCTTTCTGACAACTGGATCACTAATATGCAATTCGTTGGGACCGAATCGGAGCCGGCTTTGGGCGGTGAATCTACCACCGGCTACCAACGCAATATTCAAGTGAATCGGACCGGGCGTACCGTAAACACCCATACCCATTTTATCGAGACAACTGATAACTTTCGCACCGAACTGGGTTTCCAGAACCGCTTCTTTCGTCCCGACGTCTCGGGCATTCATAACCGGCTTACCCTGAACTTCTATCCTGAAGATTCAAGCATTAATAGCTGGAGCACGGGTGGAATGGATGTCTATTTGAAAGATACAAGCGGCACGAGACTTTACCATGAGATTCGCTCAAATTTTGATCTCAACTTCGATACAACGGGTCTTGGATTATCATATACCAACTACTCCGAGGTGTTGAGACCTCAGGACTTCGCGGGAATAATGACTAACCAACGATTCGATTACACTAACGGACAGGTGAGTTTCAGCAATAACACCCTAGATAAGTTGGAATTCAGTATACGCTATCGATTGGGAGAAACCCTTAATCTTGTTCCGGCAGCTGGCAGTCTGCCAACTGTGGCAGATACCAGTCGAACCGATGTCGATTTGTTGTGGCGGCCTTTTGACCGATTGCGTGTTGCCAACACCTACCTGCTTACCCAACTTGAAACCCGAGGCAGCGGCACTAAGATTTTCAATAACAAAATTATTCGTAGCAACTGGAACTATCAGTTTACCAAAGAACTGTCTTTGCGCTTTATCGCACAGTACGAAGAAACCGATGCCGGACCTGCTTCGATATTGACTGATGACAAGAATCTAAATTTTGACTTACTAATGCGTTACGTTATCAACCCATGGTCAGCATTTTATGTTGGCTACAATAGCAATCAGAGCAACTTCGATATTGTAGAAATGGAGGGCGAAAGAGAAGTCATCACCGTCAACGATCTTAAGCGAGACGGCGATCAATTGTTCGTCAAGTTCTCTTATTTGTTTCAGCGTTAATTCGCACAATCCTTGATGGGGCTAGGGCCCCATTGAATAACGGCATACGACCTCTGCATCACCTGAGGCCATTATTCAGAGCTGCCCTAGTTATTTACATGAACGGTGGTAATATCTGCAACATCACCGTCGCCGCGCATAATTTCAACCACTGTTCTACAGCGTCGTCTTTTTATACGGCTCGAAGTGTTACCACTTTCAGCACAAACAACTGAATCCATCAGCGGTACAGTTTGGTTGTAGACGGCGATCTCCTCATCACTCATATTATTATAGTTAATCCCGGACGAGCCGCATGAGCTGGCTGTCAGGCAAACTAATACTACAAAAAATACTCTATTCATCATTTTATGAACCTTGTTAGCACGGCCTCTGGGGACATGCTGATTGATGCGCATGAATGGAAAATCAAAAGCTACTACCTATCTTTGATCCGTCACAATAATAAGAGTGGAATGGTAGTGCAACTAAAAATTAAGCGAGTTGCTATGACCCTTATTGCAGGTTTACCACAAACTCCAGTCATTAACATCCCCATTGTGGCAGCCCGAAGGTACAAACTGAATACGGGTAGTCTGGTTATTCATTTTCCAGAAAAAGTAACAGAATGCATGATACAACCACTCAATCAAAATGGAGCTTCGACCGATTTAGCTCCTTTAAGCTAGAGCATCCCATCAAAATCATATCCCGTTTTATTTCTTCCCGTAGTTTTGCTAACGCCTGCTCTACTGCTGGTTGCCCACCCGCTGCCAGTGCGTAGAGATAGCCTCGACCAATCATGCAGGCTTTAGCCCCCATTGCCAACGCTTTGAGTACATGGGTGCCGCGACGTACTCCGCCATCTAGAATTACTTCAATCTTGCCCCCCACCGCATCAACGATTGCAGGAAGCTGGTCGAACGGTGCTGTAGAGCCATCCAGTTGGCGACCACCATGGTTGGAAATCATAATAGCGCTGGCTCCGATATCCACTGCACGTTTCGCATCCTCCACAGACATAACCCCTTTAATGGCAAAAGCCCCCCCCCAAGCTTGAACAGCCATCTCGGCATCTTTCCAAGTGATGGAGCGATCAAACTGACTATTGATGTAATCGATAACTGAAGTGAGTTTGCCCGTACCGTCAGAGATTTGGCTGGCAACATTCGCAAGTTGAAATTTTTCCGAGGTAAGATAGTTCAGTCCCCAATTCGGATGAAGCATAAAGCTCAGCATACTTTTAAGAGTAAGTTTGGGTGGCATTACCATGCCAGTTACCAAATCACGCTCGCGATTGCCCGCCACCAGAGTATCCACTGTGAGACAGAGGGCTGAAAATTTAGTCTCTTTGCAACGCTGAATAAAATCGTAGCTTAACGCCCGGTCCTTGTGTATATAAAGCTGAAAACACTTGGGGCCCGGAGTCAGTGCCGCTATTTCTTCTATACTGACTGTGGAGAGAGTAGATAAGCTATACATCGTGTTGGCATTGTGGGCCGCTCGACAAACCGCTCTTTCACCGTGGTGGTGAAATAACCGTGTCATCCCAGTTGGCGAACAGAATACCGGCCAATCAATTTTCTGACCTAACACAGTAGTACTCAGATCCATTGACGACAGGTCTGCCAGCACATTTGGGATCAAGCCAACCGTATTGAATGCTTCCGTGTTACGCCGTAGGGTGACCTCGTCATCAGCACCACCATCAATATAATGAAACAAAGGTGCCGGAAGTCTTTTCTTGGCCAATCTACGAAAATCGGCTGTGTTATTGCAATCTTTTATCCGCAAACTTCTATCCTCCCATCTTAATGCATCAGGCAGCGCGCAAGACGCCCGCCGGGTCAGATCATCGACTATTTTAGTGCCCGCATCTACCCCACCGGGGCAATCTGGCGATTTATACTCAAATGTATTTAATATTGATCCACGGCCCCATACCCATAGGCTTTTCTGGTTACCTTAGCTGATCATTAGGGCTACAATAATGCACTTTAAGCACATATCAATAGAAGGATAGGTCCAATGAAAAACAAATATGACAATATTCTTGGCACTATTGGCAACACACCCGTTATAAAAATTAATCGACTGGCTCCGGAAGGAATTAACCTATATGTCAAGGTGGAGGCTTTCAATCCAGCCGGTTCTGTCAAAGATAGGCTGGCTCTAGGCGTCATTGAAGACGCCGAAGAAAAAGGCTTGTTGAAACCAGGACAAACAGTGGTAGAGGCGACTAGTGGCAATACCGGCATTGGACTGGCCATGGTATGCGCCCAGAAGGGCTATCCACTTGTAATCGTCATGGCGGAGAGCTTTAGCGTGGAACGACGTAGACTCATACGGTTTCTTGGTGCCAAAGTTGTTCTGACACCAGCTGCGCTGAAAGGCACCGGCATGCTAGCCAAAGCCACCGAGCTTGCTGAGGCCCACGGTTGGTTTTTAACCCGACAATTTGAAAATGAAGCCAATGCAGCTATGCACGAGCGCACCACAGCGCAAGAGATATTGCGTGATTTCGAAGGCGAAAATTTAGATTACTGGATCACCGGATTTGGAACCGGTGGAACTTTGAACGGAGTCGCCAGAGTATTGAAGGTGGAACGCCCTAAAACAAAAATTATCGTCTGTGAGCCAGAAAATGCACAACTGCTAGGTAGTGGCGTAGCCCAACCCAAAGCGGAGAATAATGGTCCTGTGGTTAGCCACCCCAGCTTCAAACCCCATCCCATGCAGGGCTGGACACCCGATTTTATTCCAGGTCTGCTCGATCAAGCTGTAAATCGAAAGCATATTAACCAGTTAATGCCAGTAGCTGGGGCCGAAGCACTGCGGTGTTCCCAAGCTTTAGCGCAGCAGGAAGGCATCTTTTGCGGTATTTCCGGTGGCGCTACGTTTGCCGGGGCATTGCAAGTAGCAGAATCAGCCGAACCCGGGTCAACCATTCTTTGCATGTTGCCAGACACGGGTGAACGCTATCTGTCCACGCCTCTGTTCGCAGACATCGAAGCAGAAATGAACGATGAGGAATGGACAATAGCTGGATCAACTCCTAACTACCAATTTGATAACCCGCCTCCAGCTGCAGCGTCGTAGGTTAGCGAAAATGGAGACTCCGGGACAACGGATGGCAATACAACAAGCGGAGAGCAAGCAGTGAGATTATTGCTGAGAAAGCGATAATAGGCTAGCCGCCTATTTAACTTCGTGTAGTTTTTCCTGATATGTCTCGGTCAGCATTGCAACGCAGATCAATGACAGAAGTGATGCAAAAGCTATATAGACCGACACCCAAACAATCGAATATTGGGTCCACAAAATAGTCGCGATGGTTGGGGCAAAAGCACCCCCTAGAATGGCACCAATCTGGTAACCAAGCGAAGCACCTGAATAACGCACATCGGTAGAAAATAACTCGGTAAAAAAAGCCGCTTGCGGGCCATACATCATACCCAAAAAGACTAGCCCACCACTAATTCCCAGCGTAACTAGCAAGAAGTTGCCAGTGTCGATTAAAGGAAAAATAGCAAAGGCCCAAACACCAACTAACACCGCCCCCAGCATAAAAACACCCCGCCTCCCATTTTTATCTGAATAGGTAGCCGCCCAAAACTGGGATACAACCTGCAGGGCCGAGCCGATTAGTATCGCTACCAAAACAGTATCACGTGTCAAACCCAACTCAGCACTACCCCCATAGGCAATCACAAAAGCTATCAATATATAAAATGACACTTGTATCGATAAAAATGCACCTGCTGCTAGCATGATACGCTTGGGATATTTGCGGATTGCTTCCAAAACAGGGGACCGAGTGATGACAGCTGTTGTGGCAGCTTCACTGTGTTCCGCTTTGTATGCCTTAAGCTCTTTAAATGCCGGAGTGTCCTCCAGATTTACCTGTACGTAGATGCTAATGCCAATTAGCAGAACACTGGAAAGAAAAGGTATCCGCCACCCCCATTCAAGAAAAAATTCTTCGGACACCAGACGGCTTATTATAAGGAAAGCAAGATTCGCGAGGATAACACCAACAGGTGCTCCAGCTTGAGCAAAAGCACCATAATAACCACGTCTATCAGCGGGTGCATTTTCAGTTACCAATAACATGGCGCCACCCCACTGACCTCCAATAGCAAGACCCTGAGTAAATCGCAAAACACTCAGTAAGATCGGCGCCGCAATACCTATTGTGGAGTAAGTGGGAAGTAAGCCGATTAAGGTTGAGGCCACACCCATCAACACAAGTGCAATCACGAGTGTTTTCTTGCGCCCGACCCGATCACCGAAGTGCCCAAACAAAATACCCCCCACAGGACGAGCGATAAATCCGAAAGCAAAAGTACCAAAGGAAAGTATCAGCGCCACGGTTTCCGAGCTACTGGAAAAAAATACCGAAGGAAAAACCAGCGCTGCTGCCGTGGCGTAAATAAAAAAGTCATACCACTCTATACTGGTACCCGCTAACGCGGTTAGCGCGACTTTGCGCATACTTTGCTTATGGTTAACATCATCTGAATGGGAAGGGGCTGGCATGATTTGATCGATGCTCATTATGTCTCCACCAAATGTCTTAGTGTTGTTGGCACTGCTGAAGTTAAGTGGCTGAAGCATAACAGGAAAAATCTAATTGAGGGATAATTATTGAACAGCCCTCTGATTTTCTTGTACTATGAGTTGATGCTTAATGGTTCCAATTTTCATATCCATCGCGAATAATCCGGTTTCACTATGATAGATATTGCGGTGCGTTACTTACATTACCTGGCCGTCTTTACCTTGGCTGGGACCATTCTAATTCAGAATATGGCAATTAAGCGCACCATTACGCGCGAAGATATACAAAATCTGGCCAAAATCAGCACAGTTCATGTCATTGGACTTTTATTGGTTTTCGTATTTGGTTTGACACTCTGGCTGTGGGTAGGTAAACCCAGTGATTTATATACTCTTAATTTGGTTTTTCATGCCAAACTAGGGCTGTTTGCATTGCTGGCTTTACTCTCGATAATTTCTGGGATATTTTTCTTAAAGAACCAAAGTTTGGAATCTAATTCTATCGATGTCCCTGGGCTGATAATTCTATGCGTGAGACTGAAATTAGCTCTGCTGGCTGTTATTTCCGTGTTGGCAAGTTTGATGGCTCGAGGCATTGGTCTGAGCGCATAATTAACGTGGAGTCTAAAAGATTCGATGAGAACCTCAAAAACAACAACTTACACCGCTATATTCTGTACGTTTCTGATGACGTTCGCACTGGAAAGCGTGTTTGGCCAACCCGTACAAATTTCCTTGGTGGGTGCAGAAAATCTAGAAGAAGACTTTACTGCGGAAGTTGATATCGTTTTCGTTTATGAAGTAAGTGTATTAAACCAACTCCCCTTCGAGCAGTTTGACTGGATATCAAGTCGTGAACAGGAAAAAATTCGCTTCGGTAATAGAATCGACGTAATCTCTCTTCAGGTGGTAGCCGGGACTAAGCTAGAGAATATCCCCTTACCTGCTCGAGTTGACATGGCCATGGCAGTATTGGTTTTTGCCAGCCACGCAGACCCTGTCGCAGAGGGTATCGATATCACCCGCGAGTCCAAACTGGTATTACAGGTAGAAAATTGGGGCATAGAGGTTCGGCTAATATAATCAAGAGCATCGATGGGTATAGAACACTGAGCGGCTTTTATTCAGGCGTCAAAGGCGAAGTAACAGCCACAGTGAATCCTTCGCATTAATGCAATTTTAAAAAGGTACATCTATCACCATATAAACTTCAGGATTAAGCAATAATGAAAATCAATTCGAAGCCTAGAATAAATGCGCTGTATAGCAAAGATCCAATTGCTGCAGATAAACTACTGTGGGGACGAAAGTCCAGCGCGTTAAGCCGGCGCGGATTTCTAAAGAACAGCGGATTGCTAGCGATTTCGACAGCCTTAGGTGCAACTATCCCATTTGCCCGATACATGCCAGCGGGGCTCATCCCCGCTGCCTTCGCGGCGGAAAACTCGGCTATTGATATACCAGGAAAAGACGGACTAATTGTCCTTAATGACAGGCCGCTAAACGCAGAAACCCCGGCTCACCTCCTCGATGATGAGATAACCCCAAATAGGTACATGTTTGTTCGCAACAACGGCATTCCTCCTGAAAATATCAACCCCGATACGTGGCAACTCGAAATAAGCGGTGAATCCTGCCTGCGTCCTGATAATTTCACCATCACCGATCTAAAACAACGTTTTGAGACAGTCACCTTACAACTTCAACTTGAGTGTGGTGGCAACGGGCGCAGCGAGTTTATCCCAGCGGCAAGTGGTAACCAATGGACCACGGGTGCTGTCGGTTGCCCAAGTTTTACTGGTGTCCGCCTAAGGGATGTTCTAAATTACTGCGGGGTAATGGATGATGCGCTATATATAGGCTACTTCGGTGCTGACACTCACGTCAGCGGGGATTCATCTTTGACACCTATATCCCGTGGTGTTCCTATATCGAAAGCCCTCGAATTTGAATCTTTAATTGCCTTTAAGATGAATGGTGAGCCAATCCCTTTACAGAATGGCTATCCGCTCCGAATGATTTGTGCAGGTTGGCCCGGGTCCGTTTCCGGGAAATGGATGAATCGTATTGTGGTGCGCAACCAGGTTCACGACGGCGCACGCATGGCGGCACCTTCCTACTCTGTACCACGAATTCAGGTTGCGCCTGGTAGCCGGGTACCTAATGAAGACATGCGCATTATTGAGTCTATGCCAATTAAATCTTTGGTCACTTTTCCAGAATCCGGAATCAGCCACGATCTGCGGCAAAGATTGATAGTGAGAGGCCATGCTTGGGCTGGGGATGATCAGGTTAGTGGTGTGTTTATCTCAATTGATTTTGGCACCACATGGCTACCTACATCAGTAAATCCAGCAACGAATCGGCTAGCCTGGCAGAATTGGGACAGCTGGATTCAATTCCGAGAAATCGGTTATTATGAAATCTGGATTCGAGCCATGGATAATAAGGGTAGATCTCAGCCCATGATGGTGCCAGGGTGGAATCCTAGGGGGTATCTCAACAACGCCTGTCATCGAATTGCAGTGCAGGTTGTGTAAGCAGATGTACGAGGTTTTAAAAAAACTACAATCACCAATGAATCTGCTTGGCGCAGCGGTTTTTGCTGCTTCAATCTTATCGTTGAGTTCGAACGCACAAACCCAGCAGATAGATACCAGTACAGGGTTGATCACTGCTGATGGTTGGCAGATGGTTGTGCAGACTTGTACTCGTTGTCATAGCGCCCGGATTATTTCGCAAAATTCGGGTAATCGTGAGGTTTGGCAAAGTAGAATAAACTGGATGCAAAAAAATCAAGGGCTGGAGCAGTTGAACCCAGATATTCTGAGTCCTATACTCGATTATCTTGTACTGAATTATGGGCAAAAAGCATCCTCACGGCGCCCGGAATTACCGGCTCATTTACTACCCGTAAATCCATACCTAACAAGCAATTAACACCATGGCCACGACCCCTTTCAAAAACCAGCAGCTTTCGATGTTCCAAACCGACGGACTGCGGTCTCCGAGAACGAAAGCAATTACAGTGGCCAAAACTATTGCCGCGCCAGCTGAAAAAGTATTTGACCATTGGCTC
>Ga0302137_1000827_pt1 | contig 13817 bp, 10 predicted proteins | sample CBN3_SCM_MG_FD_203127 | JGI IMG/M metagenome (GOLD analysis project Ga0302137, IMG submission 203127) | Marine microbial communities from Western Arctic Ocean, Canada - CBN3_SCM | ecosystem: Environmental > Aquatic > Marine > Oceanic | place: Canada: Western Arctic Ocean | collected 2017-09-15 | reverse complement strand
AGTTTTTTATTCTTATTTCTTCAAATCCTGCATTTACCTCTGCTACATCTATAACTTCTAAGACCTCAGGCCCTCCATAACGCATTATACCTATTGCTTTCATAGTATTCTCCTTAGGATATTTTTAATCAATTTAGTTAAATATTATATTTTTTTATAGAATAAACAATGGAAGAATTATTATAAAAGCTGATTATAACTTCTTATTTTAAATTTTCTAACTCTTCCCACCTTTGATAGGTAATATCCAATTTATCTTGTAAATCTGATAAATCCTTTAGTATCTTCTGAATCATTAAATTTTCATTATTATAAAAGTCTGATGCTGAAATTAATATTTCAAGACTATTCTTGGCTGCCTCTAATTTTTCAATAGATTTTGGCAAATTTTGAAGTTCGCGCTGTTCCTTATGGGATATTTTATTTTTTTTTGTTTCAATGTGCAAAGAAGAATTAGCTTCATTACCTCCAGATTTTATTTTACTCGAATCTACCTTGTCTTTTTTTAAAATATTTTCTGATTCAGAAAGTGAACCTCCTTTCCTCACCCAATCACTGTAGCCTCCGACATGCTCTACTACCCTTCCAGATTCAGAAAAAACCATAGTGCTCGCAACAACATTATCCATAAACTGACGGTCATGACTAACGAGAAGCACTGTACCATCAAATTTTATTAGAAGCTCCTCTAGTAACTCTAATGTCTCTATATCAAGATCATTAGTTGGCTCATCTAGGACTAATACGTTAGCAGGTTTACTAAAGACCTTTGCAAGAATAGCTCGATTTTGCTCTCCTCCCGAAAGTGCTTTAGCTGGAGTGCGAACGCGATCTGGAGTAAATAAAAATTCACCAAGATATGTAATTGCGTGTTTGCTCTTTCCATTTATCTCAATATATTCTTGGCCTCCGCAGATATTATCAATCAAATTTTTCTCAAGATCTAGCTGCATCCTCAATTGATCAAAATATGCTACCTCAATTTTTGTTCCAAGCCTTACCGAACCTTTTGATGGCTCTAGTTGACCAAGAATTATTTTTAATAGTGTTGATTTTCCAGCACCATTCGCACCTATCAATCCGATCCTATCACCTCGCACAATAGTCGTAGAAAAATTATCAATGACAAGATTTTTATCAAAGCTCTGAGAAACATTAGTAAGCTCGGCAACAATCTTACCTGAGTTTGAAGCTGACTGAACTTCAAAGGTTGCATTTCCAGTCCTTACCCGCCTCTCACTTCTCTTGTCACGTAAGGATTCTAATGCCCTCACACGTCCCTCGTTGCGAGTACGCCTTGCCTTAATACCCTGACGTATCCATACCTCTTCTTCTGCTAGCTTCTTATCAAAGAGTTTATTTGCTGTTTCCTCTGCAGCAAGCTCTTGCTCTCGAAAAATAAGAAATTTTTCAAATGACCCATCAAATTGATATAATTTTCCTCTATCTAGCTCCGCTATATTAGTGGCAACATTCTGTAAAAACGATCTGTCATGAGTCACCAAAAGAATTGCTCCATTATAATCCTGCAACCACTTCTCAAGCCACTCAATCGCTGGAATATCAAGGTGATTAGTAGGCTCGTCGAGCAAAAGAAGTTCTGGTTCCACAACGAGAGCTCTAGCCAGCGCCACTCGCTTTCTCCAGCCACCAGATAAAGATGACATTAGTTGATCGGCAGGTAATTGCAGTTGGCTAATTACGGTATCAATTTTTTGTCCAAGAACCCAACCATCCTTAGCCTCAAGTTGATCCTGGACACTTTCTAACTGCTTCATATTTTTATCACTGTAGTCAGCAATGAGGTGATGGTACTGTCTTAAAAGTTCACCAACCTCAGCTAGCCCGCTAGCAACCATATCATAAACGCTTAGATCATCCCCCTCAGGTAAATTTTGTTCAAGCCAAGAAACTCTTGTTCCAGATCTTAACCACCTCTTACCAGCATCGGGCTCTATATCCCCCGCAATCAACTTCATTAGTGTACTTTTACCAGCGCCATTACGACCCAAAAGACCAATCTTCTCACCCCTTTTTATAGAGAAATTAATCTCATCGAGTAAAATTTGTGTGCCAAAATTAATAGAAGCTTTTTCTAGTCGTATTAATGGCATCTGCAAACCATGGATGATGTTAAACTCAAAATTAAAATACTCATGAGATAACCTATTAGTTGTTTTTTACGATATTTAATACATAATTATAAATCTAATTAAAGCCAACTTTTCATATATTGCTGCATATTTGATAGTTTATAAAATCATCATTTATATTACTCTTCAATTCTTCCTACGCTAGGCATTAAATCGAATGAAACAGTAATTCTATCCGTATCTGTTGTGAAAGGAATTGTCCTATGATTAAGTGAGGAGGGAAAAAATACTATATCACCAGCCTTAGGTTGGTATACTAATTTTGATGCATTTTTATCGCTATAACCTACTCCATTCAAACTGAATTCAATCGCACCTTCATTTTTACCAAGAGAAGGGACTACCTTTAAATAAATAACTCCGCTTAACCAACCCTCTGGATGGATATGTGAATTTTGATATCCTTGATGTTTTAGAACAACATACCAGCTCGATAGATTCTTTTTAGATGGCCATTTTTTGATATAATCACAGGATTTGTTTTTGAACTTTAAATAATATGAATTTAATTCATCGATAACAATTGACTTAAGCTCATTAATTTTCCCAGTAGGTTTTTCAAAAAAATTAATTTTCGACTGAAAGCCTTTACGAGTTGCATTACCACTCGGCTCCCATAAATTATCGATCTTCAGTAATTCTTCAATCAGTTCTGTTGTAAATAAATTAGAATCATCGATGTGGTGTGAAATATTAGAAAAATTCAGGAACTCCAAAGGATTTTTACAAAAATTATTAGCGTTGTCTTTTTTTTGTGTTTCAGCAAAAAATGAAGAGAATGCGGCCATTGGTATATTGTCGTTCTTTACCTCAGAATAAAGCTCAATTCTTTTGTAAATATTTTCACTTTCACCTAAAGCATACAAACACCATAAGGCTCGCACTTTTGAATCGGGAGTATTGCAAACATCAAAGTCTTTTAAAGCCATATCAAAAATTCCTTTATCAAATAATATTTGCCCTCTATTTAATAATGCTTCAGAAAAATTAGGAATGTACTTTATTACCTGACTATAACTTGTCTCAGCTTCTTCTAACCTACCCAGCTCTACTAGTGTGTTACCTAAATTATGGTAGGCTTCGGCATAGTCAGGCTTCAGTGTTATCGCTTGAGTGTACATTACTACAGCCTCTTCTGATCTACCGAGTTGATGTAGTATAGTGCCCAAGTTAGTGAAGGGATCGGCATAGTCAGGTTCTAGAGATATCGCATGTCTATAGCTTGCTTCAGCCTCTTCTAATCTCCAACCCTTTTGTAGTATAGTGCCCAAGTTATTATGACCTATAGCAGAGTCAGGCTTCAGTATTATCACCTGCCGAAAGCTTGCTTCAGCCTCTTCTAATTTTCCCTGCTTGTCTAGCACACTGCCCAAATTGAGATGAGATTTAAAAAAGTCAGATTTCAGAGATATCGCTTGTCTATAGCTTGCTTCAGCCTCCTCTAATCTACCCATACCTTGTAGGGTATTACCCAAATTATAATGGGCTTCGATATAGTCAGATTTTATAAATATCGCCTGTCTATAGCTTGCTTCAGCCTCCTCTAATCTACCCATTCCTTTAAGTGAGTTACCCGAATGAAAATAAGTGTAAGCTTCTAGGGTAACAAATTTTTCATTTTTAAAACCTTTTTCTTTTGCTATTTTAAGATTTTTTTGAGCCTCTTCAAAGCGACCTGAATCGATAAGAATAGCGATATAACTAACCCAAAATTGTTCTCTATTGGAATCTAAATCAAGTGCAGTTTTCAGAAAAGATAATCCAATATCTATTTTTTTTAAGGAGACATTTAAGGCTCCCAAATTATGATTTGCATCTGGATTCTTGGGTTCAGCCTTCAAAATATCTTGATAAAGACGTTCGGCTTCTTCAAGGTTTCCTTCAGTTTGCTCATTAATAGCTTTTTGCATTACTTGATTAACAGTCAGTTTCATTAAATTTTTTAACCTCTATTTAAAACCAAGTCAAAAGAAATAGCCCCCTGATTTAAAGATTATTTTGTTATAATATCAAACTGATTCCGGCAATAAATCGAACGAAACAATCATTCTATCCGTATTTGTTGAGAAAGGAATAGTTCTGTGATGGAGAGAGGAAGGAAAAAAAACCATATCTCCCACCTCTGGCTGATACGTTAATTTAGGAGAGTTTGTATTTGAATAATTCTCGCCACTCAAGTTAAATTCAATTGCGCCTTCGTCTTTCCCAAGGGAAGGAGCTACCTTTAAATAAATAACTCCGCTTAACCAGCCTCCGGGGTGAATATGTGCAGTTTGATATCCTTGACGTCTTAGAACAACCTGCCAGCCCGATAAATTCTTTTTGGTAGGCCAATTTTGAATAAAAGAGCAAGTTTCGTCTTTAAATTTTAAATAATATGAATCTAATTCATCGATAATGATTGATTTAAGGCCTTCCATTTTTACTGATGGATTAGTAAATAAATTTATCTTAGAAGGTGTTTGAAAGCCTTTACGTGTAGACTTTTTAGCAGGCTCCCAGATTTTTTCTAGGCTACCTAGCTCTTCAATTAACTCTTCTATAAATATACTAGAATCCTTAAGGTGAGATGAGACATTAGAAAAATTTACAAAATCGATAGGGTTATTACAGAAATTATTCGCGGTATCTTTTTTTTCTATTTTGGAAAGAAATGATGCGAATGCGGCAACTCTTATATCTTCTTCACCCAGTTCAGATTGCACCTCAATTCTCTGATAAACTTCCTCAACACGACCTAGAGCATATAGGCTCTCCAAGGCAACTAATCTTGAGCTTTTAGTATTACAAAAATCGGCATCTTTTAGTGCTGCCTCAAAAGACCCTAACTTGAAAAATAACTTAGCTCTGTTTATAAATGCAGAGCTATATTCTGGCTTCGATTCTATTGCTTTATTGAAGCTTGCTTCGGCCTCCTCTACTCTATGTAGAAGAAAAAGTGTATTACCTAAATTGTTATGGGCTACAGCATAATCTGGTCGCAATTCTATTGCTCGATTATAGCTTTTTAAAGATTCCTCTAGTCTACCCATCTCTTCCAGAGTGACACCTAAGTTATTATGGGATTCGGCATAATCAGGCTTTAGTACTATCGCTTTCCTGAAGCTTGCCTCAGCCTCCTCTAATCGTTCTAATCTCTTGAAAATATTACCCAAGTCGAAATGAGATTCAGCGCAGTTAGGATTCAGTGCTATCGATTTCCTATAACTCACTTCAGCTTCCTTCAATCTACCCAGCTCTTGCAAAGTAAAGCCCAGGTTACTATGAGCTTTGGAATCTTCAGGATTATTTGCTGTTATTAGGAGCTTACTCAGTGAATAAAACCTCTTACCAACAAATCCTAATTTCTCTGCTTCAGATAGGGTATTCTGGGCTTTTTCAAGTTGGTTTAACTTAATGAGCGTCTCAATGTAACTTAGCCAGAAATACTCTATCTTGGAATTTTCTTCAAGGGCGGTTTTAAAAAATGGTAATGCTAATTCAGGCTTATTTAAAGAGACTGCTACCAACCCTAACCCATGACTGGCACCAGAGTTTGATGGCTGGACTTTTAATACAGCGCGATAAAGTCGTTCGGCCTCCTGAAGATTACCTTCCAGATGAGCACTTACACTTTTCTGCAAAGCTTCCTCAATCGTTAGCTCCATTAAATATCCTTAAACACTGCTATTTTTATTAAAAACCCCATTACTGAATTTCTCCTCAATTTTTTCTGCTTTAAACCCTTATAGAGCATAGGCTTGTACTTCGTCAAATACACAGAGGTGAAGAATGAGGTGCTGTCTACTAAAGTAGATTTTATAGATCACCTTGTATTCAAATTACCTTCTGACACCAAAATTGATACATTCCCATGAACGCTAGTGGGTTGGTTTCTTCGTAAATTCTCCACTTATTCAAATCGTAAGGATCGTCTGCCTCAGCATTCGTTAATTTAAAATTCTGAACTATTTGATCTGATTCAAAACCACAAAACTTCAGACCTAATTCAGATAAACAGTCTTGTATTTTCGGTATGGTAAAACGATGTTCTTGAACATGGAACAAAAGATCTCGCAAAGTACTAAGACTGTAAAAATTTGAGGATAAGCATATTTTTTTGTGATGCTTTTTATCTGAGTTAATTATTTCAGCTCTAAATAACCTCATTGCAACATCACTTGATCCGATATCTGATTTTTCAATCTCTTCTCGTATTTTCACAATGTGTTGCCTCGCTAAATCGCTGTATAGCCCTATTTTCATCAATCCACCTGACCTCAAGCAGTCTTTCAAAACTCTCCAGCCGGCTATAGGTTCGTGCATATGATGCAATACCCCTGAGCTTTCAACTATATCAAACTGTCTGCCGAGCTTACCTAAATCTAAGATATCAGCCTGCATGTAATCTATATTTTGAAAACCCAGTTCTTCTGTCTTTCTTTTGGCATAAGCCAGACTAGATAAGCTAAGGTCAACGGCAAGCATTTTAGAATTTTTAAACCTAGCCGCTGAACCTATTGAATGCTGTCCTGTTCCACAGCCAGCAATTAAAATATACGGAGTTTCAACTCCATTTACCGTAGTGTCAAAAAGCCTGAGATTCACATTATCTATTATCTTAGAAATTGAAACAGGGTTTAAATTTAGTCCTAAATTAAACCATCTAGGATAAGGACTTGCCTCATACTGTTCCCTTACTTTTGAAGAAACCGTGTCAGTAATTTCTTGTAAAACTGGGATATAAGGTCTTAAAAGACTTTCTTGCTTTGGCTCTAGAACTTGCCGTGTAAACACATCTTCAATTTCACTATTTACAGTGAGAAGGTCACACCATTCATACTTATAAAGAGGTCTATAGCTGGCTAAACATAATATGGATTGAAAACTTGGCTGCTCGCCTTTTAAGAGACACTGCTTTATTGAAGATTCTAGCCTCTCAATTTCTTTATTTTCATTCTCCGTTTGATTATAGATATACTCATTAGTGAAGCATTGAAGCGCTAATGCTGACTGGAAATGTAAGACTTCTGGTGAACCCTCAATTACAAAGATAGATGATAACAACCTGCACCTGATATCAGTAAGAACGTTTTCCAAATCCAAACAAGAAATTGGGCAGATGCTCATTAATTTTAATAAGAGCGGTATTCTCGATAGGTCTAAAATAACTTCCTTCAATGATTGTCTCAGTTCACCTATTGAAGGCTTTTCGAGAAGATTTTTTATAACTGGCTCGAGTTTTAAAAGGCTAATTATAGCAGGGGAAATATCACTTGGCCTCACGTAAGTCTTCCGATCAAGGATTGATATAATTACCTCCTTCATACCAGAGCTTGGTTTAGAAAATACAAAGCCGTTTAAAGCATTCCCCATATTATTATTAGCCTCAGCATAGTCGGGTTCAATCTTTAGGGCGAGTTTATAGTTTTCTATAGCTGCATCAATATCTCCTTTGCGCTTAAAAACAACTCCCATGTTATAGTAGGCCTGAGCAAAGTCAGGGTTAAGTTTGATAGCTTTTTTATAACTTTTTATAGCAGCCTCTAGATCGCCAGCATTAGTCAGGGCAGCTCCCATATTGCTATGAGCTACGGCATAGTCAGGCTTCAGTGTTATCGCTTGAGTGTACATTACTACAGCCTCCCCCGATCTATCGAGTTGATGTAGTATAGTGCCCAAGTTATAATAGGCATCGGCATAGTCAGGCTCCAGTGATATCGCTTGCCTATAGCTTGCTTCCGCCTCCTTTAGTCTGCCAAGTTCTTGGAGCGAGTTACCTAAGTTGTTATGGGATTTGGCATAGTCAGGCTCCAGTGATATCGCTTGCCTATAGCTTGCTTCCGCCTCTTTTAGTCTGCCAAGTTCTTGGAGCGTTGTACCTAGGTTGAAATAGGCCTTAGCATGGTCAGGTTTCAGAGATGTCGCTTTCCTATAGCTTGCTTCCGCCTCTTTTAGTCTCCCCATTTCTTTGAGAGTATTACCCAAATTATAATGAGATTCAACATCTTGAGGAGCTAATTGCACGGCTTTTTGTTTAGCATTCAAAGACTCAGGTTTCTTGCCTATTTCCCAAAATACTATCCCAAGAACCTTCCAAGCAAACTGATGTTCTGGAAATTGTTGAGTCATAGATAATGCCAACTTCTCAGCATTAACATATTGTTTTTTTTTGTAACTCTCTAAGAGATTTTCAAGTTGCCGGCGGGACGGGCTTATCTTATTAGAATTTTCTCCTTGAGCTAAAAGAAGAGATTGTTTCTCCAGGATATCTATTTTCTCTCCAGTCAATCCGTTATTTTTAGCTTGCTCCAGAACTTGCTTTACAGTCTCATACTGATTTTTCTCGATGAGGGCACCAATGTAGCTTAACCAAAATTGTTCTACCTTGGAATTAGCTTCAAGAGCATTCTTAAAAAATGGTAATGCCGAATCAATTTTATTAAGAGAAACACTTATTAAGCCTAGGTTGTGGTTAGCATCTGGATGTCTTGGCTCAGACCTTAGGATAGCGCGATAAAGAAGATCAGCCTCTTTAAGCTTACCCTCTTTATGTGCATTAATACCTTGCTGCAGTATTTGATCAATTGTTAGTTTCATTTAATTCTCTTATTTATTCATTCCTGCTCAATAGAATCATCATTTAAAATCCTTTCTTCATTATTATTGTACGTTTTGAGAGACATTAAACACCTATTAATTTGACTGCTACTTGTTTTGTAAGAAATGAGATTGCCAATACTTCATAGCTAAATTGGTTTGTAGAACAAAATTCGTTTAATGCTTTAAATTCGTCTTGCTCCCAGCTTTCATGGGTTATAAATTCATCAAAAATAAGAATAGTATCTTTGTCCATAACTGGTTTTGAAAAATTTAAAGCACAAATAGTCGAAGAATATAAATCTGCATCAAAATTTATTATTGATGCCATGGGGCGGTTTTCAGAAAAAAATACTGGTAACGTATCTTCAAATTTACCTACGATAAATTCTCCGCCTTTAATTTTAGGAATATTTTCGTCACTTGAGTAAGAGCCCGCCCTCTCAATATTATTTCCAATAACCCAGTCTTCAGGTAAGCCTGTAAAAGTATCAAAACCATAACCTTTTTTAAAAGCCTTAATAAGATATTTAAAGGATGATGCCCTCCAAACCCCAAATTCATAAAACGGTCTCGAGCGTATACTTTGATTTATAATGGAATCAAAAAAATACCATTTATTGAAATATAATTTAGGAAGGTTAGGTAGGCTGAAAGCCCAGGCGAATGAACGCATAAAGGGATGTTGATTGAATTTAGACTGCATTAAATTATCAAAATCATTTCTATCTCCTTGATAGAATCTCAAGGCAGCCTTCATTAACATTGCCTTCTCATGATTTATATCTGCTATCAAACATTTATCAACCCAGAATTCAGCACCCTGTATAGTCTTTTCAAAAATAGCTAGGTTCCAAAAAGCTTCGGAAAAATCAGGTTTCAGAACAATCGCTTGCCTAAAGCTTGCTTCAGCTTCTTCCAATCTTCCTTGTTCTTCGAGTGTAATTCCTAAATTGTTGTGGGCCGATGGAAAGTCAGGTTTCAGAACAATCGCTTGCGTATAGCTTGCTTCAGCTTCCTCCAATCTACCCTGTTCTTTGAACGTGAGACCCAAGTTATAGTGGGCCGATGGAAAGTCAGGTTTCAGAACAATCGCTTGCGTATAGCTTGCTTCAGCTTCCTCCAATCTACCAAGATTTTTTAGTGTGTTACCTAAGTTATTATGAGCTGAGGCAAAGTCAGGGTTCAAAGCTATTGCTTGGCTAAAGCTTTCTTTAGCTTCGGCGAATCTCTCCATTCCTAGGAACGTACCACCCATATTGTTGTGGGATTCGGCATCTTTAGGAGATAATTCAACTGATTTTTGGTTAGCATTTAACGCCTCAACTTTTCTACCTGATAACAATAATACTGCGCCAAGCACTGCCCACCCGAAAGGGTGATTAGGAAATTCTTGAGTGAGAGACATAGCTAGCTTTTCAGCATCGCTATTCTGTCCAGTTTTATAGTATTCTAAGAGACTATTTAATTGTTGCTCAGATGGGCTTTCATTATCAGCATTTTCTATATTCTTTATCATAATTTAAGCGCATCAATCATGTCATTAGCATAACGCCCTATATCGCAACCCTTAAAATTATCACCCTTCGGTGTATGATTTGGAATCGAAGACTGATTCATTAAAAAATTCTTTATTTCGATTAATGTAGGCTCTACCCAGCTTGGATCAGCCTCATAAGCAATAATTGACGCATTAAATTTCATCCAAGCAATAGCTGGGTTTTTGTCATCAAGCATTCCTTCAATATCTTTATGCTGAGCATCAACATAAACAAAATAACCCGTATTTGAAACATTAAAACCCTTTTGCCGGGCAACCCAGATATACATATCCATTTGCCTCTTATACCCAATCTTCCAGGAGTCGTTGAGGGATGAGGGTTTAACTTTGTATTTATCTGGACTTCTTGTACCTTGAGCCTGGCTTTTGTAGTCAATTATGTGAATTTGGTCTGTTTGAGTATTTAAGAAAACATCATCGAGACCGCCGCCAAATTTAATATTTGTTTGCTTATGAACAGTGTTAAAATAAGAGTCATTCAATCCATATTGAAGTGAGTTTGACCAGTTCTTCAAATCCTCGTGATCAAAAGGGATCATATGCCCCAAGCCAGCCTTCTCCCAAATTGGCAATGCAGACTTTCCCCTTACTACATCAGAGTCTCTTTTTAAAAGAATATCTGTAGTTGTATTGATGGTAAAGGATGGGATTTCAGGAGGTTTTACTTTGTGAAGTTGCTCAAGCCAAAAACAAGCCTTACATTTTAGAAAGTTTTCAACCCGACTTCTTGATAGCTCGTAAGGATTAGGGTTCTCAGGATCAAACTTTCCTCTGTGACGCTTAGCTACCATTTTATATTTCTACTCCCGCACTCTAGGTTTTAATTCTATCAGAAATCAGATGTGCTACCAAAATAAAAATAGGGCCAACCACTGCAAAAACTGCAACTAATCCCAACATATTTAATAATACATTTCCAATGCCGAGTTCGGTTACATTCAAAAATGGATAAGGGTAAATATTGGTTAATAACCCCCGGATAATTGATGTTACTCCATACACAGCAGGAAATATGAGCCAATAAGGAAGATGTTTATAGAAAATTGGTCTCTTTTCAGCAAAGAATAGCCAATCGACAATATAAAGAATGGGCATGACTGTATTCAAGCCTGTGGCAGTCACCCAGGTAAAACCTTGAGGATTCCAATAAGGCACAATCAGCATGTGATAAACAACGGACACCATAAGAATATATGATGCAAGAGCTGCACGAACCGCAGGACGCATGAAAAAATTAGATAACTTTCTATCTGGATTAAGTAATGGCGCCGTAAACGCAAGCGCAATAAGGATGTTAGCCCAAACTGTGAAATACCCAAAATAGACAAACAATGTTTCAGCAATACTACTGTGCCCACCGATTATTAACATATCGACAAATCTAAGGGATAGCACTACCCATGCAATAATTGCGCACATAATTCTATAATTATTCTTCATTTTTTTCTAAGTTCCTCTCTATTTATTCCTACTTAATTATGAAACCATTCGCTTAAATGCACTGTTGTGTTTATCAATAAATTGATGTTTAAGCGCTCCTAATATGTGGGCGCCTAAAACTATATAAACAAGATAAGGTAATAAATATTTGTGAAAACCACCCCATATTTTATATACATTACTCTGTTCCCATAAAGGAGCTAGTTCCCAAAAAAAGAAAAAAGTTCCATACCCATGATAACTAGTCATCATAAATCCAGTAATCGGAATAAATAACATCATAAAGTATAAAGTATTATGAGCTCTATGAGCTAATTTTTGTTCAGTTAGTGTAAGAGATTTATCTAATGGTGGACGTTGTGATACTTTATTCCAGATTAATCGAGCTATTACCAAAAGAAATACAGTAACGCCTATGGTTTTATGAACAACATAATAAGCATTTCTAAAATTTATCTCTTCAGGAATCATGGATGCAAAAATCCCCATAGGTATCAATGAAATAAAAAGAATAGCAATTGTCCAATGAAGAAGACGGGAAATTCTACCGTAACGATCTTTCTCATTTTTTGCTGTCAAAATTAATACAGCACTACCTTTACTTTGAAGTTTAGCAATGAACAAAAGAAATACACCTGTTAGCATAGCAGTAAATGATTGTATCCATAATAAAGTTGGTTTTGCGGAGTCCAGAGGTGTTTGGTTTGGTTTGGGTTCCTCTAATAAACCTGAATTAATTACAAAAAGAAAAAACCAAGAAGCTATTACAAAACATCCCAAAGAAGCCAATAGAGTTCCAAATACTCTTACTTTAGGAGCACTATAATTTAATGCCCACGAAGTTAATACGGATAAAAAAACAATACCTATAGAAATCCAAGCCCCTGGGTTTATTGAATAATAATTATTTAAAATTTCCCTCATTTAGCCCTCCCTCTTTTTGAGACTACTATTTTTTTAAAAACATAACTGAAAATCGTCAAAGTAAAGATATCTAATGCCATCATTTTGTTCATAATTAGCCATACAATAAGCAACACTAGAAGCTTTTACGCTTCGATATTTTCTGAGAGGCCCAATTAAAAAAAGATTTATAAATGATGATAAATTTTGTCCAATTTTTTCTAATAATCTACTCTCAGATCGCCGGCCAAGAAGCAAGCTAGGACGAAAAATATTTATAGCTTGAAAATCAATTTTTTTAATTTCTTCCTCGACTTCGCCTTTTGTTTTTAGGTAAAAATTGTTTACGTATGGGTTAGCGCCCACAGAAGAAATCAAACTAATTTTTGTAGCACCAACCTCTCTTGCTTTCTTGGCAAAAGATACACAATAATCAAAATCAACTTTTTTAAATTCACTTTGACTCCCGGCTTTTTTTATAGTCGTACCCAAACATATATATAAATGATCACAAGAGGGTAAGCTTCCATTCTCTACAAAATCATCAAAATTAATATTAAGAAGACTTACATTTTCAGGAAGATTGCTTATAGGTCTTCGAGTAATAGCTATAACTTCTGACTCTTTTTTAGCTAGCTCGAAAAGTAGTTTCTTACCTACAAGGCCTGTAGAACCAATAACCAAAGAAGTATTAGACATACGCTAATTCCCTTATTCTAATTAAATAGACTATACGACTATTCATTAAATATTTCTTATCTTTTTAGAATTTTGACAATTTCATCGACTTTAGTCTCAAAATTATTTCCTTTCAGAGATTCTTTAATACAATCTTCCAAGTGTTTTTTAAGAATTTTTCCTTCAACAGTAATAATTGAATTTTTCACTGCCTTTAATTGATTAAGAATATCAATACAATAATCGTCATTTTGGATCATTTTTTCAATACCCCTAACCTGACCTTCTATTCGTCGTATACTTGATAATTGGTCTTTGTGACATGAATGACTCATAATTAAATAACCTCAGGGATAATATATGTAAAAACACTAGCAAATAAAAATATGATAACAGATATAAAATATATTAAACGAGATCTTTTACGTGTTCTCATACATACTCTTCCAAGGATTGGATCTGTTGGGCATGGTAAATAATAAGTCTTATAATTAATATAACCG
>Ga0302137_1000815_pt1 | contig 13898 bp, 13 predicted proteins | sample CBN3_SCM_MG_FD_203127 | JGI IMG/M metagenome (GOLD analysis project Ga0302137, IMG submission 203127) | Marine microbial communities from Western Arctic Ocean, Canada - CBN3_SCM | ecosystem: Environmental > Aquatic > Marine > Oceanic | place: Canada: Western Arctic Ocean | collected 2017-09-15 | reverse complement strand
ATCAAGCTCGCCATTGCGATAGGCAGTCAATGCATCTCGGTTGTAATTCGCTGTCATCTTGTCGCGGCTCCATGGAAGCAAGCCACTCCGCACGCCCACGCGAACCGTGTCGATAATTTCGAGGCTCTCTTGGCCAAGCTCATAGAGTTCTTTGTCCTTGACGATGCGAGGCGTCAGCAAGAAGATGATCTCGACGCGATCAATCGTGTCATCCTGCCCTTGGAACGCATTGCCAACGATCGGAATATCACCGAGCAACGGCACTTGCGACCGACTAATTCTGCTCTTCTCCTGAAAGAAACCTCCGAGCACAATGGTCTCGCCGTCCCGCACACGCACATTGGTTGTGATGTTGTTGGTGGTCTTGTCTTGCACCGTGACCTGCTGGCCATTCAATCCATTCACAAGGCGACTACTTGAATCAGAAAGGCTTGGATTGAGTTCCATTCGAATCATGCCATCTGGCGAGATGAATGGACGAAAGACCAACTCAATACCAGTCGGTAAAAATTCTTGCGTCTGTGTCGTTGATGTCTCAGTCTGCGTCGTGGTCAGATAGCCGACATCACGACCGACGTGAATTCTCGCGCGTTGACGATTCAGGCACAACACCTTTGGCCGAGCGAGCACGCTTGTATCGGTAACGGAGTCGAGCACACTCAGGAAGATCGAAAATGGATCTTTGATAATGCCAAGACTGAACGTGCTATTGGCTGGATTGGCGCCATTGCTGCCACTACCAGCAATGGCGTTATTCGTAGGCGTATCCCCTGCGAACAAGTTGTTCACGGCGCTCAGCGGGCTCACCGGCTCGAGCAAGCCACCGCCAGGCATGAGGTCTGTGAAATTCATGCTCGTCACAAAGGAAAAGTCGACGCCAAAGGCATTCTCTTCCTTTACTGTTGCAAGCAAAATGGCTGTCTCGACCTGCACTTGAGTTGGCGGGATGTCAAGCGTCTTGATCATCTCAGCAATCGCGTCGAGTTGTTCGTCGTAATCATTGACCACGAGGCGAGCAGAAAATGCCCAGCCATCGGATCCCGTGTCTTCAGCATAAGCAGCAAGGCCAGATTCAACGTCTCCAAGCGCGATAACAGTACCGCTCTCACTGAGCATCGGCTCCACGATTTCCTTGCCGTTCGCTGCGGAGAAATAGTAGAGGTCAAATACACGCGATTTCAGCTGCCGCCGCGATTTGAGCACAGACTCCACATGGTCCTTGGGATGAACGTAAATGAAATTGCCCTCGTCAAGAGCAGCGCAGCCGCCGACTTCCAGAACTGCGGCGAGCGCCTCATCAAAGGTGACGTCGTACAAATTGACGCTCACCGTCGCGGTGACGTCACGCCCAGCAAGAATATTGCGATGCGATACTTCCGAGAGCATCTCGAGAATCTGCGTCAGCTCGATATCCCGGGCATTGAGGTTAAAAGTGCCATAATCTGTGGCCTCTACGGCCCCCGCCTCATCTATAGCGGCTGGCGACGTCGTCGGAATTGACTCGTTGGCTAGTTCTGGAGCTTGAATGATCGGATTATCAGACGATGCCACACTTGGCGCATCGGCGATTACTGGCCCACTCAAAAGCAACACGGTCAATAGCAAGTTACGCATCGACGTTCGATATCGGTTCATTCGTGTTCACGCCTTCGCCCTCCGCCCTTATCGGTCACTCGTCACTACTCCATCCGAAGCACGTATCGGTTGTCCCCGCGGCTCAGTACGACCGTTCTTTGATTGATTTCAACAAGCTTGAACGGAATGCCCGCAGAACTGGACACCGTGTCGCCTCGGCGGCGGGTTGTGCCATCAATCACGGCAAGTGTCGGCGGCATGGAAGCCTCAAGACGCATAGCGGCAATTGCAGCGCGCGGATCCGGGGCGGCTCCGCCCACCTGGTTGCTGGCCTGCGAATCAACCCGCTCAACTGGAGCGGGGAAGAATCCTGTATCAATTGAGAATGGATCACGACTCGGCTGGTCCGGTAAAATCACAGTAATTGGTGGCCGCGCACTCATTTTGACTTGGCTGCTTTCCACGTCCACTTGTACTTCTGGCTCGGCTAACGCCGTACGCGGAATCCGCTTGACAACGATCAGCCGCGTCCAGAACAACAACGCCACTGCAGAGAGCACGCACAGCACTGCAAATCGCTTGCGATCTGAAGTGAGGCGAATCCCGAATCTCCGAAAAGACAGCATAAATGGTCTCATGGCATTGAATCTCCATCTGCAGGCGGCGCATACACGACATCAAGCGTTAGTGAGGCTCGAAGCGGCTGAGCACCATCTGTCGGATGCTCTTGATCTGCGAGGGACATCTCGAGGCCAGAAACTCTAACCAGCCGTGAAAGCCCTTCCGCTCGTTCAAGAACTGACCACACACTTGAGAAGTCAGCAGCAAGTTCAACGCGTAGCGGCAAGACCCGGAACCGCCCCGCTTCTTCAGACGAGCGATCCATGACTGTAAATGTCTGATCACGCACATCATCGCCGGTCACTTCAAGCGATAGCGCTTGCATCAGCCCAGCAACATCTGCAGCGGGCGGAATACGTCGGCACTCTCGGTCGCGTTGTTCACGGGCCTCACTCAGCCGGCGCGTCTCTATAGTCAGAGATTCTTCGGCCTGAGCAATCCCGCTGACCTTGCGCTCAAGCTCAAGGAGCTGAGCTTGCCGTGTCTCGGCAGCTTGCCAATCAGGCCACGCAGATAGCCACATCAATAGCGCAGCAGCGCAGAGCGTCCCGAGAATTGTCAGTCGTTCGCCTGTCGCCATACTCATTGGCCAATCTCCTCTGCCAGTGCCATGGTTTTGTCATGCCGAATGTCCTCGGGGCGGCGCACCATAAACGTGCGGTCTAGATCAATGGTGAAGAGGATGCTGAATCCTCGGGCGGCCCGGCCTCGCACGATTCTGGATCGGCTCGCTTCAAGACGGACATCTTCGAATGCAGGTTGTCCCGTCATGCGGCGCGCAACTGTTGCGACATCCTCGTCAGTCGCGGCATAGCCCTCGATTGATCCAAGCAGTCGGCGGTGTCCCGCCTCATCGTTGGCCATTCGACGGCCATCGTCGTATTCCATCGAAAGCGACTCTAGGCTTGTGCCTCCGGGTAGGGATTCAACAATGCCGGCAAGCAATGATGACACCGGCATCGGCATCGCCACTTTTCGATAGTCCGCGACGGCTGCTTCGATATCGCGAGCAGCTTTAGAGCAGGCAATTGCCTGTGATTCCAATTCGAGCGACTGCCGCGCCATTGCTTCTAGTCGCACCAAATCGCGGCCAGTTTGCTCAGCGCGAAGACTCGCCCATGTCGTCGCGCCTGCTGAAAGCAGTGCCACAACAAGGCAAAAACCAATTGTTCGGCGAAGACGCTGCCCCGCTTCGGCGCGAGCACGAATAGTTGCTGGCATGAGATCAATGTGGTGCATACTCATGCCGCTCGCCTCCCGGATTTACGAGCTGCAGCAACACCACGCAGACTCAGGCCCGCCGCAGCGGCCCATCCCTGGGGAGGCCTGCAAAGTCCTGGCATGGACTTGGTAAGACCACTGCGTAGATCTTCCATACAGGACGATTCATCATCAAGTTGTACGTTGAGTCGGCATGCTGATTCCAGCATTTCTGCAAGACCAGGCTCTGCTGCGTGCGCCCCAGAAATGACGATGTGGTCTGGACGGTCTCCACGAACCGACACGCTGAAGTGCCGAAGGCACAACATCGATTCACGACCAAGCTCAGCAAGGATCGGGCGAGCCGCTTCAGATACGGCTCCATCAGTGGAATCTGCAAGTGTGCCAGCGTTGTTCATTCGAGCCTGTCGCAATTCCGCTGCCGCTAGTGGGTCGAGGTCGAGACGCTCAGCTACCCGCTGGTCAAGATGACGACCGCCAATTGATACTGGTTTGCAAAAGACGATCTGCCGACCCCTCAAAATCAACAACATCGATCCGGAATAGCCCACATCGAGTACAGCTCGAGCTCGGCTTGCATCAGCATCGCGGCGAAATCTACGGCTGTAGAGCCGTGCCACGCCGGCAAAATCTGTGTCGACTGCAACTGGCCGAAGTCCGGCGGCTAGAACTGCCTCGAGACGAGGCTGCATACAAGCACGATCTGCGGCAATGATGAATACTTCCTTGGCAGCTTCGCTGCTCACACGCATCCAGTCACATTCCAACGCGTCTCGAGCGACGCCAAATCGCTCGGCGGCTTCCCATGCGACCGCTTCGTCAAGTTCTGAATCGGGCATGTCTGGCATCTTGGCGACCTGAGTCCACACTTCACTCCGTGGCATGCTGACCACGCAACGCCGACCAGCAAACCCTCCAGTCACAAATGCAGCTCGAATCGATTCAGTAAGTGAGCCGGGAGCAGCATCTTGGCCCTGCAAAGGAACCCAAGCTGCCCCCGTCACGCTGAGGTGACCACGGTGATCGCTCACTTGCACCATGCGAACGCCATCATCCTCGAAGGCGATACCAACGTGGCCTGTTGTCGATCGAAATCGTTGTGCGAGAAATTTCACGAGTCACCTCTTTATTCGACACGTGCTACGGCCACTCGGCCGGTCACGGGTGCGATATTCACTTGCCATATGTCATTGCCATCTGAAAGTTGAACGGAGGCGGCTCCTGCGCCAAGCCCCGGCGCGGCAACCGTGCCGCCAAGACGGTCAAACGTAAGATCCCGGCCGCCTTCTGCTGTTGTTACATCAACCACCTGCACATTGTGGAACCGCTCATCGGCCACGAAGTCCACAATGAAGTCACCGCCGCCTCGACGGGTACGCCAAGGGTCTTCAGCGAAAATGGCTGTGGCCTCATTGAATGTGGTGGTGAATGTTGAGTCATCCACTGTCACCAGGCACCAGCCGCGGCCATCGTTATAGAAATGCAGTCGACGAAATCCCTGCCCTGCGACGGCATCGCACTGCGCCCACGAAATGTCGGCGACAAGTTGCCGTGCTGCAGCTTGGATTTCCGTGTCGCCACGGTCGCTCATGTGTGGAATGAGAAGCACTGCTGCGATTCCGAGAATCGTCATCACAATGACCAACTCAACGAGGGTGTAGGCGGAGCGGACCGAATTGGACAGCCGATTGATCATGATGCTGGCGTTCCCTTGATAGTGACGGAGACGGCCCCACCCCGCAAATCACCACGGAGCCCCTTCACCTCGCTATTGAGCGATTTCAGCAGCTTGACCAACTCTTTGCGTTGCTCAAAGGCCACGGTGGCTGTCGAACCGACACCTCGTGGAGGTGCCTTTCCAGCACCCTGGGCCATGGCTGGGGTATCGCCAAGCGGCGGATCTGCTGCGGCCCGAGTCCACAAGTCTGCAGTCAGCAGAGTTGCTGTAACGGTGAGCATGAGAGATAGATAGGTATCACGTTTCATAAGCTTCATAGATGGGCGCCTCCTTGCGTTCCCAAGTTGGCATCGGTTCGGCGTATGGGGGGTCTGGAGCAGAACCATCCGACCCATTGAAGATCCACAAGTAGCGCGATTCATTTCAGCCAGACAACCGTGTTTTTAAGATCTCAGCCCGCTTTTACAATAAATGGCCTGAACAAAAATCTGTCGTCGATCTGGCACCGATCACATTGGCAAGCTTCAGTGGCCTTCCATATCAAGCTCAATAAGGTGGGTGTCCAATTTATGAGAATGCAAAAACAGAGCCAGGCATCGATCCCCTCCGACCGATGCCCAGCACTTCAATTGTGTTTGGCTGAGGCCCTATGGGCGTTCAGCAGCGAGAGATCACCAAGCCTCTACAGCTGTAGTGTCAGCAGCAGTCGAGACGCCATCTCCGTTGATGTCATAGGAGGCTCCTGCGATAAGCGTGAGTGACAAATCGCCTGTGCTCGCAGTGTAGTTTTCATCGAAGAAGCTTGGCCAGGTTGGGGCCGATCGAATGTAGTTCGCTGCGATAAGCGGGGCCCAATCCACACCGCCGCCACTTGCTGCGGGGTAACTGCCCTGCTGCGAGCGATACAGTTCGACCTGACTACGCATGGTCTGCAACTGGGTTCGAGCGCTGCTCACGCTTGCATCATCAGCCGCATTAGAGAACTGCGGAATAATGACGGCAGCCAGAATGCCAAGAATCACGACAACAATGAGGATTTCGATCAAGGTAAAGCCACGTGAGGCACGGCGAAGATAAGGGGTCATATGCGGAACACTCCATTCCGGAGAAGAACCGACCAACACACGCGGTTGTCGAGGCTCACCGGACTAATTACTTCTGGTCTGCAATCACAATCGGCTGGTTGCCGGCCCTCATTCAGGCTTCTTCAATCCTCTGAGACAATCAAGTCATTGTGTGCCCAGTCCTAGGCGATCCAACCGGAACAATCCGACCTTTGCCCCCGGTTCTAAGTCAACGCAATACCATTGATGGCTGATAGACTTCACGGCTCGGATCTTCGAACCCACTACTTCGCTCACTTGGAGGCATTCGCCATGGTTCACATCAGGGCATTCGAAGCGTTGCGACCCCCTGCACCAGTTGCGCCCAAAGTGGCCTCGCAGCCCTATGACGTCATCTCAACCGAGGAAGCCAGGATGATTGCTGCTGGCAACCCGCTGTCTTTTCTCAATGTCATTCGCCCGGAGATCAATCTTCCCGCGGACACGAATCCGTATGACGATTCTGTCTATGCCGCTGCTCGGCAAGGGCTTCAGACGCTCAAAGATCTCGGCGGGCTTGAGCGTGACACCGAACCGTCCATCTTCCTGTACCGGCAGGTGTGGAAGGGCGCGAGCCAGACTGGCATCGTGTGCTGCTGTCATGTAGATGACTATCACAACAACATCATCCGAAAGCACGAGAAGACACGTCCTGAAAAGGAAGATGATCGGACACGCCACACGCTGAGCCTCGATGCGAACGCGGGCCCCATCTTCCTGGCCTATCGAGACACTGAAACTATTACGACGCAGATGGCCAATGACTGTGCCCATCGACCGCTGTATCACTTCGTCACCCCCGATGGGGTTACACACACCGCGTGGCAAGTCCAAGATCCAAACATCTATTGCGGGTTGCTCGGCAATGTCCCCCACGCCTACGTGGCCGATGGGCACCACCGAACAGCAAGCGCTGCGCGAGCAGCCGCAGAACGAGCGAGCCACAACCCCAACCACAGCGGCACCGAAGAGTACAACTGGTTCCTCTCTGTGCTTTTCCCCGCAAGCCAACTGACCATCCTGCCCTACAACCGCATTGTCAAAGATCTCAACGGTATGAGCACAGATGATTTCATTGCGGCCCTCGCCAAGCTTGGCGAGCTCGTACAAACAGACGATCCTGAACCAGATCGGCCGTGCACATTTGGAATCTATGTCGACAACAAGCGGTGGTCTCTTGCGATCGACGAGAGTTCCATCAATTGGGACGACCCCATCGCATCTCTTGATGTCGCCTTGCTGCAAGACCGTGTGCTCAACAAGATCCTGGGTATTCAGGATCCTCGCACAGATGCCAGAATTGGTTTCGTGGGTGGAATCCGAGGCACGAAGGCACTCGAAGAGATCGTAGACACAGGAAAAGCTGCGGTGGCATTCACGCTGTATCCAACAAGCATTGACCAACTACTTGAAGTCGCCGACGCGGGTGTTTGCATGCCGCCCAAATCGACATGGTTTGAACCCAAACTTCGCAGCGGGTTATTTGTACATGAACTCGACTCAGCCGCCAGCTTGAACCCAAAGGAGGCGCCATGAACGCTCGTATGTTAACTCAAGAAGACACACACGCAGCGAGTAACCAAGACTCGCCAATGATTCTGATCGCCGACTCCTTTAGTGAGAACGGCGTTGAAACGCTCAAGAACCTTGGATGCACCGTACACCTTGACGCAGGGCTTGATGGGCAGTCACTCGTAGAGGCGGTCGAGCAGTACCAACCCGATGCCATCATTGTGCGATCAACCAAGGTGCCACATGCTGTCTTTGAGCGGGCCAATCAACTTAGCTTGGTGATACGCGCTGGCGCCGGCTATGACACCATTGATGTCACCGCCGCATCTGCACTTGGCATCTCAATTGCCAATTGTCCCGGCATGAATGCCATCGCAGTGGCTGAACTTGCATGGGGCCTTATTCTCTCGTGTGATCGCCGGATCCCAAATCAGACGGCTGATCTTCGCGCGGGCAAGTGGGCCAAGAAAGAGTATGCAAAGGCAGCCGGACTATATGGCCGCACGCTTGGCGTCATCGGCCTGGGCCGAATTGGGCAAGAAGTTGCCAAACGAGGCCATGCCTTCGGCATGAACGTTATTGGCTGGAGCCCTCGCCTGACCGAGGGTCGCGCGAATGAGATGGGCATTGGGTACTGCGAAGACCTGCTCAATCTTGCTCGCATGTCAGATGTCATTTCTATCCATGTCGCGGCAGTCCAAGACACCAAGCACCTTATTGGGCCGAACTTCTGCGAGGCAATGAAGCAAGGCGCAATGCTCGTTAATACGAGCCGTGGAAGCGTCATAGATCAACGCTCGCTTATCGCTGCCATCCAAGACAAGGGAATACGAGCCGGGCTTGATGTATTTGCCACCGAACCAAAGGGCGGCGATACCAGTTTCGTGGACGACATCATGGAATCGTCAGCGGTATGTGGCACCCACCACGTGGGCGCCTCTACGCATCAAGCGCAAGAGGCGATCGCAAGCGAAGCCATACGTGTTCTCAAGACCTGGATCGACACTGGCGAAGTACTCAACTGCGTCAATCTTGCATCGTCAACTCCAGCGTCCACAACATTGACTGTCCGCCACCTCAATCAACCGGGCGTGCTCGCCCATGTGTTTGAGGTACTCGGCCGCACTGGCAGCAACATTGAAGAAATGGAAAATGTCATCTACCAAGGCGGCGAAGCCGCAGTTGCCCGCATTCATGTTGATGGGACGGTGACCGAAGCAGAACTCACGATCCTCCGTAGCAGCGAAGCAATCCTTGGTGCCACAACAGCGTCAATTCAGTAAGGGACTCCCGCCATGAACACAAGCGCCATCACAACGCCCACACTAAATTTCTCAGCAGGCCCCGCCATACTTCCTGCCGAAGTCATTGCCCAAGCGGGTCTTGATTTGATTGATCTTGACAACACCGGGATTGGCGTCCTCGAGCACAGCCACCGCGGCGCGGCTATTACGCGAGTCTTTGAAGAAGCACAAAATGACTGCCGGAAAGTTGGTGGTATTCCAGACGACTTTGAGGTCCTCTTCTTGCAGGGCGGAGCATCAACCCAGTTCGGCATGATTCCAATGAACTTCTTGCCCGCCGGAAAATCAGCAGACTATGTGGACACTGGGTCGTGGACAAACAAGGCCATCAAGGACGCCAACACTGTTGGCACAACAAATGTCGTGTGGTCCGGCAAGGAATCGGGATACCGGCGCATTCCAACATCTGACAACCTGACTTGGAATAGCGACGCCGCATACAGCTATTACTGCACAAATAACACAATCTACGGAACGCGTTGGAACGAAGCGCCCCGCACTGATACGCCACTGATCTGTGACATGAGCAGTGACATGTTTAGTCGCCCGATCGACTGGGATCGTCACGCCATGGTGTTTGCAGGCGCGCAAAAAAACATTGGCCCAGCCGGAACTACTCTCGCGATCATCCGCAAGGACTTCTTGGGAACTGCCCAGTCCAACATGCCTTCCATGCTCCGCTATGGGGTACATGCTGACAAGGGGTCTATGTACAACACGCCGCCAGTCTTTGCGGTGTACTGCTCCGGCCTTGTCTTCAAATGGATTCTCTCGCTCGGTGGACTTTCCGAAATGGAGAAGCTCAACGACCGAAAGGCGGCGACTATTTACAACGCCATTGATTCGTCAGATGGATTCTTTACAGGGCATGCTGACATTGCAGCGCGCAGCACCATGAATATCACCTTTACGAGTCCATCTCCAGAATTGGATGCTGCGTTTATTGCAGCAGCTGCTGATACAGGCATGGTGAACATCAAGGGGCACCGCAGTGTGGGCGGCATTCGGGCGTCCGTCTATAACGCGTTCCCGGAGCATGGCTGCAACACGCTTGCCGCCTTCATGCAAAAGTTCGCTGCTGACAATCGGTCGTGATTGCGAATCTCACAATTCAATATGCCGTGCCCTGAGCGACTGCAGCAACGCAGCGGTACTCAGATCAAGAAGCTCATAGACACGTTCAAACCCTTGTGGGCCGCCGTAGTAGGGATCGGGCACGTCTCTTTCATCGCACTGCTTCTGGTAGGACAACATGAGTTCAACTTTTGCGCTCCCGGCGCCTAGATTCTGAACGTCACGAAGATTCTCCGCGTCCATGCACAGTACATATTGAAACGCATCAAGATCATTCTTAGTCACCTGACGTGCACTCCCAAACATCAAAATGCCGTTCGCCTGGGCTGTAGCAGTCATTCTGGCATCAGGCGATTCCCCCGCATGCCAGCCACCTGTGCCAGCTGAATCCACATGAAAGTGCGATGCAAGTCCAGCCTGCTTGACTTGTGCTTGAAAGAGCGCCTCGGCCAAAGGACTGCGACAGATGTTGCCCATGCACACAAAGAGCACTCCAACTGACTCCATATGACTCACGACTTTGATTTTCGAGCGGCGCGCCGCCCCATCATGGCACCAGCAATAGCGACGGTTCCGAAGATCAGAATGAATAAGAGATAGACCACCATGACCCTCACCTCACCCGCAATCGAAATGGCAACGATGGCCACGCCAATCGCCATGAAAATCGTTTCAATGGCCCACATGCCCAGCACTGCCAGTTTGACCGTGCCAAGCTGCCGCTTCAAGATGTGATGGAGGTGATTGGCATCCGGATCGGAAGCGTTCAGTCCCTGAACCTTCCGGCGTGTGATGGCAAGAATGGTGTCAACAATGGGCAAGCCAAATACGATGAGGCCAGCGAGAACAAAGTGAGTCTGGCCGAGCTCGCCAAGCATAAGAATGATTGTGACGCAGAAGTACCCAATCAACAAGCTGCCAGCATCACCTAGAAAGATGGTGGCCGGATTGAAGTTGTGAGCAAGGAATCCCAATGTCGCACCAATAAGCGCCATACACAATGCAATGCGAGCGCCGGCAAGACTCACGCCGTCTGTCGCGACAACTGATGTGGGCAGTGACTGTTCAAGCCACTCCAAGTCAGCACTTGTCAGGTGCAAGGCCATCAACAATGAGATCAACAACAATCCGACGCCAATAATCGATGTCGTTCCGCTGAGCAATCCATCAAGTCCATCTATGAGATTGGATGCGTTACAGCCACCAAGTACTAGCACTGCGACAATCCCCACGCCAACCCACTCAGTCACATTGATGGCAATCCCTACGACTTCAAAACTCAGGTCACTTGTTCCAAAGAAGTACGCCAAGAACGCAGCCGCCGTCTGCGTGCCGATGCCAAAGAGCGATAGTCCAGCGGCGGCTACGAGTTGCCCCATAATCTTGAACCGCGGATCCAATCCCCATACGTCATCTCCCACACCAGTCGCTGTAATGGCAATCATGCCAAGAACAACTGCAATCGGAATCGGTCGAAAAACAGACGGCATATCAATGGCATAACTCACAGCAATACCCGCAATGAGACCAAAGAAAAGTGCAACGCCGCCAAGATATGCAATGGGCTTGTGGTGGATCTTCCGAGTTTCATTAGGATGATCAACGACGCCAATTTCAAGCGCAAACGCGCGAATCAACGGTGTACTCAATAGTGTGACTGCCCACGCCACCACAAGTACCGGCAAGAACATGGACATGAGCCCACGAACAGTCAGATCACCAATGCTCAATGCAGCAGTCGTGGCAATTATCACGACGCTCTCCCACGGATCGCGTCGGCCGTTGCAAGAATCGTGCTGTGCAGATTGTGCGCCGGCGGATTGGGCAGAAACTTTCGCATCCTGGTCAAGTCTGGCACGCGCTTGCGAAGATCTTCAATGGGACGGCCGTAGTCGTCTGCGACATCCACATGCTCAATGATAGACGAGCTACCAAGTGTTTCGATTACCAGTTCGGCTAATGCCAGGATAGAAATCGACTGGTCATTTCCAACATTGAGTACCGTTCCATGCGCTAGTTCATCGCCAAGCAACCGCGGCAGCATCGGCGCCACGTCACGCACATCAATAAAGCACCGCTCTTGGAGCCCGTCTCCATGGACGCGAAGCGGATTTCCCGCTATTGCCTGCATAATGAACCGCGGCAACACCATGCCCCACCGCCCACGCTGCCCTGGCCCAACTGTATTAAAGAACCGCGTGATTAGAACCGGCAAGCCGATGTCACGATGCCACGCAAGTCCCAAATGTTCGTCAATGGCCTTTGAACAAGCGTAAGACCAGCGTGGCTCGGTCGTTGCCCCATACATGACGTCATCCCCTTCAGCGAATGGGATACGCTCGGATTTTCCATAGACCTCAGAAGTCGAGGCGAGCAAAATTGGGCAACCGAGCGAAGCTGCAGCTCGCAATACAACTGATGTTTCGTGCACATTATTTTCAATACACTGGATTGGAGAATCGACAACAAGCTTGACGCCTACAGATGCTGCGAGGTGATACATCTCATCAAAATGGCTTGTGGCGAGTGGGCCACCAAGCGTGTCCCGCACAGTGCCCCGAAGAAACGTCACCTGGCCATCCGGACACCCAGCAAGATTCTCTGCACGGCCAGTCGACAGGTCATCGATCACCGTAATGTCATCTCCGCGTGCGATGAGCACGCGCACAAGATGGCCACCGATGAACCCCGCGCCCCCGGTGACCAACACCTTTTTCGCATCGGGCATTGGCCCGCGCTCCTTTCCTGTGAGAGACCAAGGACTCTAATCAGGAGTCGTCGTCAGAATCCTCATCTTGGCCATAATTCGCCATCAACTCATAATTGCGACGGAAGTATCCGCCAACAGATTGACGAGGTCGGTTCAAGATGCCACCGATGAAGTCGGCATTGGCTTCGGAGAGCTCACGCGAAATACGGGCAACCAGTCCTCGCTGCTCCTGCCCGGCTCGAATGATGAGTGCTGAAGCATCACATCGCCCAGCAACCTGAATCGCATCTGTGGCGGCTACTGCTGGCGCCACATCAACCAATACATAACTAAATTTCGAACGCAGGGCAGCCATGACGGCTCCAAATCGATCATCGCTGAGACGTTCAACCATTCGAGTCTCAGCTGAGCCTGCAGAGATCACGGCTACGCCACCATCGGGTGTTTGAATAACACTCTCGAGGGAGCAAACATCAGCGAGCACATCTCCAAGCCCAAGCTGATCATCTTCAAGACCGAAAGTGCGAGCAAGCCGTGGTCGGCGGAAGTTCGCATCAATCACGCAAACCGAGTGCCCGGCTGCATGCATTGCAGTGGCAAGATTGCCCACAACAGTGGTAACGCCGCTTCCGGGCAAACCGCCAGCAAGAACAAGGCTCGTGTGCCCTTGCTTCGCCATAGACCGCATCAGAGCAGTTGCCACCTGTCGGAAGGATTCGGCAATGATGCTATCTGCATAGTCGCGAAAAATCATCTCAGGCTCATCGGGTTCTACTGGGTCATCTTCAATGTCAGCAATAGCACCCAAGACTGTCATGCCCGGCACAACAGCCAAGTCGGCAAGGGAACGAACCCGCTGGTTCATCAATTCTCGAAGGAAGATCCAACCGAGGAAGCCACCAAAGCAGATCAAGATGCCAGCGGGAATCATACTTTCCCACCGTGGAAAGCTTGCTTCACGGGGAAGTTCAGCCAAGCTCACTTGACGAACGCGAGTGGCATCAGAACGCAGCTTCATCAAACGAATGGCATTCAATAGCTGGGCGGCATCATCACGCTGCTTCTCAAGGTTGTCTTGCTGCTTCTTCATGGCCTGATAC
>Ga0302137_1000808_pt1 | contig 13963 bp, 10 predicted proteins | sample CBN3_SCM_MG_FD_203127 | JGI IMG/M metagenome (GOLD analysis project Ga0302137, IMG submission 203127) | Marine microbial communities from Western Arctic Ocean, Canada - CBN3_SCM | ecosystem: Environmental > Aquatic > Marine > Oceanic | place: Canada: Western Arctic Ocean | collected 2017-09-15 | reverse complement strand
TCAACGTGGCTACGATGATAATACCCACCGTCGTTGCACTGGCCTGCAACAATAATAAAACCCCACCGAAAATGGTAAGCGCCCAGACGGCGTAGGCACCGACAATGTAAAAAATGGCTACCATGTGCCAAATATCGGCGAGCCGCGAACGCACCCCACTACTATTGCTGCGAATCCAATCCCCGACGTCGCGTCGGTTTTGCAGCACCAGCACAATGGACATGGCCGCGATCAGCAATCCTAGTAATTGGCGGAGACCAAGCGCACCAGTTGCAGGAACTCCGACGCCTGCCAGGATTTGGATTAATGCACCACCAAATATCGCCGTTAAGGCCAACCGGCGGCACCAGATATACAAGTAGTTCGCCGATTCATCAGCAAGCAATACGACGCGCAGAGACGGTTTATCGGGGGCAAAAACCGTGCGTGCGCAAAGCAAGGCAATTGCCCACAGAACATATGACTGCGCCACAATTAGGCCGGTTCGTCGGGCCCTGTCGCCGTCACCCGTCAGTAAGAGTGCTACGTAAGAAGCCCCAGCGAAGGCGATAATGGGGAGGGCTTGCAGTACCAATGACATAAGCGCAAAGGCTACGCGCCGCAGCACATTACTAGCGTCCCCTATTACTAGGTTGCGGAGGGGCCGGGCCAGGGCAGCGGAACAAAGAGAATGCGCGGCCAGGCCTGCGGCCAGCACAGATAACACGGTGATGGTGATGCCTAGCCAAAGACGCCGCAGATCTGGGTCGCTAGCTTGTTTGGCGGCCCATGCTGCCAATTTTGGTACATCACCGAGCGCGTCCGCGGCAGCCAAAAACTGATTGACCAGGATCTTTAGGCGTTTCTCGAGGGCGGTGATCAGTGTGCCGCTAAGGTCAGAGTCTACTACGGGCTGCCCTTCGACTTTCTGTGCGGCAGAAAGAAGGACGCGCAATTTGTCTAAAAATACCTGGCGGCTGGCTGATTCCTCAAGCGTCCCAATGAGGGTTTCAAGTTGCCCCGGATCCAACGTTGTGGTGCTAGCAGAGGGAGATGCTTCGGCCGGAATAACAGACTGCGCTAGTGCCGGAGAGAGCCAAGCGAAAAGAACAAATACGAATACAGGCGCCCATAGCAACCGACGTCGGAACTTGGACAAACTTTGATAGTAGATCATGGCTGGAGAGATTAACGATACCAGGGATAGATGTCACTTGGCCACAGCCTAATAAGGAATGAAGTCCACAACCGCAACCACAGGAGTTGCAAATCTTATAGGAACCTTACTGCCTGATTTTTAATTTGGTATTAAGGTGGGATTTGGCGGGGTATTTGGCATTGTGCCCAACGGTTAAAAAAATTGTTAATGCCGGCTAACTTTTTGGCGCCGATAAAAATTAATCGCGATAAGCTATCTAAGGGCTTGAAGGGGGAATTTCCTCCTTGCGGGTTATTGGAATATGGCCCGCGTGGTACCTCACCATTCAGCCGGGAAGGCTGTGCCGCCGCAAGTTGGTCAGAATTGGTAGCCGTACCGCAGGCCTAGCGATTCCAAACCTTCATTCTCACCACAAAGCTTGGCGTTGGAGATGTGGTCGAGGTGAGCCATTAAGGCATGGTTCCTGGAAAACCGCCATCCGAGATCGAGTCCTTCGCGGAATAGGACACGGCAGCCGAGGTCCTTCTTGTCTGGCACGTTGGGGTTCTTTCCGCCGTTGTGCACGGCGCCACCCCAGAAAAAGCTGAGGAAAGCATGCTCCAGGAAATCCCATTCCCAGGTTAGACCCAGGTACCCCTGGCTGGTATCCCCCGACGAATTAAATGAGCCTCCGGCCGTCGGTCGCGGCAACCAGATAATGTCCATGAAATCAGGCGACGTGAACAATACCTCGGCGTTGATGTCTATGCCTTTCTCCTTGCGGTGGCTGAAGGGCCCAAAATCATGGGCCAGCAAGCCACCGCGTATCTCTGAGAAGATGCTCCGGTCAGAGCGATCCTTAGCCGGCATCGCCGATCCTGTTGGCTTGGGTGGGGTCATCCGACGTGGCGAGGTCTCTTGGGTCTGGCCCTGGGATTTTGGCTTCATGGGGCGCTGTAGGGACGGAGACAAAGTTAGTGATTCTGATGTGACCCCCGCAGGCGTCGTGGGCGAGGTATAGGGTCGGGAGAATGGATGGGCCTCGCGCAACATGCGATCCATATTATAAAGCGCGCCGATTGTGCCCGCGGCAACAGACGACGAGAGCAGGTAGGACCAAAGAAACAGCTGAGCGACAACCCAAAACGGTCGTGTAGCCATTGCTTTCAAGACTTCCTCTCCCCTTTGACCAAATGCACCAAAACGGTTGTGAGAATCGACGTTTAATATTTAGCCTTTTACTGTTGTCATTGCGCACCTGTCTAGTCAGGTGATCTGTCGCATGCACCTTGGGTGAGATCCACGTTTAACCTTAGGCGCCGCATGCAGGTAATAGCCGGCTTCAAATATAGGAATTGAGAATCTCTATTGGCTAATCCAGCACTAAACGGTCTGATAGCTATTTTGGAAATAGGAGAATGATCTTTAATCAAGGTGTCCTCAGAAATGCTGCATTTGTTTTAACAGAAGGCAATGTAGAACTGCTAAGAATGGGTCGTACTGAGCTACGAGGGCACGCCGCCTCTGTGGTTAATGACCCAGAACTCAGCGCACTGCTTTTTGTGATGCAGTGCAATGGTGCCAACCTGCTGGCTGCAACTGAGGCCTTTCAGTAAGCTTTCAATCTTTGCACGTAGCTTTATGCACGGTGGCTGGTATCCATTACCGCACGCAACCTGTTTCATGTTGACCGGTTACTCAAAGCCATCACGTCGGGGGGAATTCCCAAATTGTGGTGGAAAGAGGAAGGGGAGGGCACCGCCGCGCCTATGGTCTGAGCGAACACTCAATATTACTCGGCGGCGTCCTGATACGCTTCCAGCGGGGGGCAGGAACAAACTAGGTGACGGTCTCCGTAGACGCCGTCGACGCGACCGACAGGTGGCCAGTATTTCCCGTTCCGCAACGAAGGGACAGGGAATGCAGCTAAGCTACGCGGATAGGGGTGTGACCAGTCGTCGTCGGTGACCGACGAAATTGTGTGTGGGGCATTCACGAGCGGGTTATCATCTGCCGGCCAGTCGCCCTGAGCGATCTTTTGGGCTTCGCCATGGATGGCGATCAAGGCGTCGCAGAAACGATCTAGCTCTAATTTGTTCTCTGATTCTGTCGGTTCGATCATCAACGTCCCGGCTACCGGCCATGACATGGTTGGTGCATGAAATCCATAATCGATGAGCCGCTTGGCAATGTCATCGACAGAGATCCCTGCTTCGTCTTTCAGCGACCGGGTATCGATGATGCATTCATGTGCGACCAGGTCATTGCGACCGGTGAAAAGAACTTTGAAGTGTCCAGACAACCGCCGCGCCACATAGTTGGCATTAAGGATTGCGACTTGGGTAGCGCGCTTGAGTCCAACTCCCCCCATTAAGGTTATATAAGCCCAAGAAATCGGGAGAATACTGGCTGATCCCCATGGGGCTGCGGCCACCGGTCCAACCCCGGAAGCCGGTCCGGCGCCCGGCGCCAAAGGGTGGTTGGGCAGAAATGGAGCTAGGTGGGCCGCTACACCGATAGGACCAATGCCTGGACCGCCGCCGCCGTGAGGGATGCAGAATGTCTTGTGAAGGTTGAGATGGGCGACATCCGCTCCGAACTCGCCGGGCCGGGATATGCCCACCATGGCATTGAAGTTCGCGCCATCCAAATACACTTGGCCGCCATGTTCGTGAATAATACGGCACATGTCATGGATGCCAGCTTCAAATACGCCATGTGTCGATGGATAGGTCACCATCAAGGCGCCGAGGTTGGACGCGTGGTCATTAGCTTTCGCCTCTAGATCGATGAGGTCGATATTGCCATTATCGTCGCAGGCGACAACAACGACGAGGAAGTTAGCCATCACAGCGCTTGCCGGATTGGTTCCATGGGCCGACGCGGGTATTAGGCAAATGTTGCGGTTAGCTTCCCCTCGGCTAGCATGGTAGGCACGGATGGCAAGCAAGCCGGCGTACTCGCCTTGAGACCCGGCGTTAGGTTGCAACGACATGGCGGCAAAGCCCGTAAGCCGCGCGAGTTTGTCCGATAGATCAACAAATAGCGCTCTATAGCCTTCTGCCTGATTGCCTGGAACGAACGGGTGCATGCGACTGAATCCCGGCCACGTGACGGGAATCATCTCTGCTGTTGCGTTGAGCTTCATAGTGCACGAACCAAGTGGAATCATTGCACGATCGAGGGCCAGGTCTTTTTGGGCCAATTGAGTTAGGTGGCGCAGCATTGCCGTTTCCGAGCGATGGGCGTGAAAGACCTCATGCTCAAGAATCGGCTCAGTGCGGATCAACTTCTTAGGGATGCCGCTAGGCGCGGCGTCTAGGGTCTCGGGATCAAAATCCATATCCTCGCGACTGGAAAAAATGTGCCACAGGGCTGCCACATCTTCCCGGGTTGTGGTCTCATCCAGACTGATGCCAACCCGACCGTCATCGCGGCGGCGCAGATTGATGCCTGCGGCGATGGCGCGAGTATGTACGGCCTCGGCGTCCTGGACGGCAACGGTCAGGGTATCGAAAAAGGTTTCATTATCTGGTGCCAATCCGAGTCGCTGCAAACCCTCGGCAAGAATAGCAGTTAGCTTCTGGACGCGCTCGGCAATGCGCTTCAGCCCGTCTGGCCCGTGATAGACAGCGTAAAAGGCGGCAATGTTGGCGAGCAGAACCTGGGCCGTGCAGATATTGCTAGTCGCCTTCTCGCGGCGGATGTGCTGCTCGCGGGTCTGGAGGGCCATGCGTAAGGCTGGGCGCCCATGGGAATCAATGGACACACCAATTAAGCGGCCTGGGATAGAGCGCTTGAATTTCTCGCGGGTGGCAAAGAAAGCAGCATGAGGACCGCCGTATCCCATGGGGACACCGAACCGCTGGGCGCTGCCGACCACCATATCGGCCCCCCAGTCGCCGGGCGGTGTCAGCAGTACCAGGGCTAGCGGATCAGTGGCGACGGCGAGCAGGGCACCGGCATCATGTAACCGAGCCGCGAGGATGCTATAATCAGTAATATCGCCATTGGTACTTGGATACTGGACGATGGCGCCAAACACATCGGGTCCATCCATATCGGCAAATGGATCACCAACCAGAATTTCGATACCAAGCGGCTGAGCGCGTGTGCGGATGACGGCAATGGTCTGCGGATGACAATCGGCGGCGACAAAAAGGGTATTTCCAGGATGCTCGCCAACGCGCTTCATCAAGGTCATTGCCTCTGCTGCCGCTGTGCCCTCATCGAGGAGGGACGCGTTAGCTATATCAAGACCGGTCAGATCGATGGTCATCTGCTGAAATGTAAGAAGAGCTTCAAGGCGGCCCTGGGAAATCTCAGCCTGATAGGGCGTATAGGCCGTGTACCAAGCTGGGTTTTCCAACACGTTGCGAAGAATAACTGTCGGCGTAAAGCAGTCGTGGTAGCCCATGCCAATCATCGACCTCAGGACATGGTTGCGTGCGGCCATTTTTTGGGCCTCGGCCAGGACGTCTTCTTCGCGCCGCGGGCCGGCCATGCCGGGTGTCTCGGAACGAATCGCCTCGGGAACGGTGGCGTTGATGAGAGCATCCAGGGAATCGAGGTTGAGGGTTTCAAGCATTGCGATGATGTCGGCCTCGCTGGGCCCAATATGGCGATATATGAAGCTGGAATTATGCTCTAGTTCTGTCAGCGTTGGGGATACAGGTGGCATCGCGTTATCCTGTCAATCACGGGGCGAAGTATCACAGATCAGCTATATAGGCAGCATAGGCATCGGCATCCATCAAGTCAGCAAGCTGGGCGGGTTCAGCGATGGACATCTTGTAGAACCATCCGGCGCCGGATGGATCGCTGTTTACCATTTCTGGAGAATCAGGTAAGGCCGTATTAATTTCCAGCACGGCGCCGTTGAGGGGCGCATAGACTTCGCTGGCTGCCTTTACCGATTCGACGACCGCGGCATCCTTGCCTTGTGAGAGCGCATTGCCAACGTCAGGCAATTCTACGAAGACCACATCGCCTAGCTGTTCCTGAGCGTAGTCGGTGATCCCTACTACTCCTATCCCATCCTCGATGCGGATCCACTCATGGTCGCGGGTATACTTGATTTCAGCCATCGGGGGCTCCCTTAGTATTTAGAGTTTGGCATAGCGGTGCGGAACAAACGGCAGCGTGACAACGGCACCCGTAACCTTCTTGCCGCGAATATTGAAAGTGACCGGCGTTCCCGGGTCGCGATAGGCGGCGTCAATATAACCCATTGCGATTGCGGAGCCTAGGGTTGGGCTAAACCCGCCACTGGTAACCCGACCGATGACGTCGCCAGCGACGCTGACAATAGCCGTTCCTTCACGAACTGGAATTCTTCCTTCAGGCCGCAGGCCGACGCGGCATCGCGCGGGGCCCTCGGAAAGCTGACGCATAATGACTTCAGTACCTGGAAATCCACCTTCGGCGCGCCGCCGCCGGTTAACGGTCCACGCCAATGCCGCCTCGATCGGCGTCGTCGTCGTATCGATGTCATGGCCATAGAGGCATAGGCCCGCTTCCAGGCGCAAAGAATCACGAGCACCCAAGCCGATAGGCTTAACTTCGTCCTCTACCAGAAGCTCTCTGGCCAGGCGCTCTGCGGCCTCGGCGGGCACGGAAATCTCGTAGCCATCTTCGCCGGTGTAGCCGCAACGGCTGACAAGACATTGTGTATCGACCAGGGTAAGAACCTCGGTGGTCATGAACATCATGTGGCGGGCGGCTGCAGAAAAGCGCCCGAGAACGTCCTGCGCTGCTGGCCCCTGCAAGGCCAGAAGCGCCCAATCGGAGCGGACTTCCAATTCGGCCTTTCCCATAAGGCGTTCACGGATATGGGCAAAATCTGCGTCCTTGCGGGCGGCGTTGACCACCAGGTGCAGATGGTCACTGTGCTTAGTGACCATGAGATCATCGAGGATGCCACCGGCGGCGTCAGTCAGTAATGTATAGCGCATACTCCCAACCCTTAGGCTGAGAACGTCTCCGGGTGTCAAGCTTTCGAATGCTTCGGCGGCGTGGTCACCATGGAGAACCGCCTGCCCCATGTGTGACACATCGAAGAGGCCAGCGGCCGTGCGCGTATGACGGTGTTCGGCAAGAATACCCTCGAAGTGGAGTGGCATTAGATAACCGGAAAATGGCACCAGCTTACCGCCCAGCCCTTCATGAAGGGCCGTTAATGGTGTTTTCTTTAAGGGTTGGTTGAGGCTTTCAGTCATTGGATTCTCCAACAGGCTGTTTGGTGCGCTCGCACATTAAGTTTGTGCTGCAGACGCTTCCTTAGAGTTCTGCTGAGATTTTATATGGACGCCTATGTGGTCTTTTAATACGCCATTACTCAATTAGTCTAGCGGCTGGGGTGGGTCAACGTCGGAGCAGAGTGTCTATCGAAAACCTTTCTGTTGCCGATTGTAGGTAATCTCCTCCTGGGTGACTTGGAAGCCAATAAAAATTAGGTAATTCTCCGCACTTCTTTCGGGACTGATGGGGATTGAGAATGGGACAGGCTCATCATAAAATTTTACCTTACGCCGGTTGCCTGGAAATTCGATAACCACGTCCAAAAACTTTTTCTCTAGAACCTCGTGGTTCAGATCGGTAAGTGCAATGAAGTAGGTCACCGTCGCTGCACGTTCCCGGTCGGCAGGACCGCGCAACGCCGTGATCTGCGTATTGATCTCGGTTTGCATTTGACCGATTCCGGTTTCTTCATCGACGTCATATTCACAGGTCTCGGTAAAACCCGTGATTTCCCCTTCGTGCAGGACATCAATGATGTCCCTGCCGCCACCATCAAGGAACCGCGTCACAAACGCGGCGTCCTTCAGAATCCATACCGGTGTACAGGGCGGTGTGCTCTCTATGCTACTGGATGAGCTGCATGCGGCCAAGCTGACGCTAAGGATCAAGACTGCTACCACACCATATGCACGTCCCCTCAATGCTTTTGTTGAATGGGAAGGCATGTGCAGCTCCGACGAATTCCGGCCAATCAGAGAGATTTGTGGCTGCTGTCGCAGTAGGGTTGCTTTGCGTTGCGTCCGCAACTGAACCATGGATACTGCTGAACTGCCTCTATATCTATCGTGTAGGGCTTCTTTTGCGCGATGGTCACTGCTTCGTCGGCCATATTGATCGTCCTTAGCCCTTGTAGTTGGTAACTTGGTAACTTGATGACGTTCCGGAGCGTGGTGCACTGTAGCGGAGTGGGCTTAGTGCCTCAAGATCGCCGATACATACAGCAATACCTTTCTGGTAAAACGGGGATCTGTTTTACTCCGCTATCCGCCCTCAGGCCCCGCGGGCTTTTGATTTCATTTAAGGCAATCTCTGGTAGGGCCTTCGTTTTTCTGGCGCTATCAACCTGACCATTATCGGAATAGGTAAGCGCAACGCGGCCCAAGGCAAAGACCCGAGCGTAGGTAAATCCTATATTCCCAACGTTGGCCACCGACCATCGGTTCGTTGCGTTTCGGGTAGGCTTGAAAAATCTCATCCGAGGTGACCCAGGGGGTGCCGTTGACATATCCCCTTGTAAAAACCCGCCCTGGAAATTCCTTGGAAAGCTGGAGTGGAGAACCTGATGGCTTGCCAAGCAGGGTGCTGCTCCCGTATGAACCGCCGTCATTACATTGCAGCCATCGAACGCCAAACTAGAGTAGCCATGGCCGTCTATACCGAAGTATCCGATGCGGACGTGACGGCATTCGTCGCTCAATACGACATTGGTGATGTGCAGTCGTGTAAAGGCATTGCCGAAGGCATCGAGAACTCTAATTTCCTTCTGACGACGGATCAGGGGCCTTTCATCCTAACCCTCTATGAAAAGCGCGTTAAGCGTCAGGATTTACCTTTTTATCTGGGGCTCATGCGTCACCTTTCTAACAAGGGGATTCCGTGCCCGACGCCAATCATCGATAGGCAGGGGCATATGCAGGCGGAATTGTGCAATCGTCCAGCGGCGATCGTCAGCTTCAGGCAGGGTATGTGGCCGCGCCGTGCGACCCCAGGAAACTGCGCCGCTTTGGGCGCGGCAATGGCCCGGATGCATCTGGCGGGAGATCATTTTCCTCTTAACCGGGACAACGATCTTTCTTTATCTAGTTGGCGGCCACTGCTCGATGCGAGCCGGAGGCGCGTTGATGAAGTGCAGCAGGGGCTTGCTGAAGAACTGGACGGGAGGCTTGACGCCCTGGAAGCGGAATGGCCTTCCAACCTACCGACGGGCGTTATCCACGCCGACTTATTTCCTGACAACGTTTTCTTTCGTGGCGACAAGCTGACAGGGCTGATTGACTTCTATTTTGCCTGTACGGATTTCTTCGTATATGACTTGGCGATTTGTCTCAATGCGTGGTGCTTTGAAGTCGCTGGGGACTTCAATATTACCAAAGCGCGCCGGCTGTTGGCGGGGTATGTCAGTATCCGTCCCTTGAGCGGGGCAGAGCTTAATGCTCTGCCTATCCTAGCTCGTGGCGCAGCGATGCGGTTCCTATTGACCCGCCTCTATGATTGGCTATTCACCCCGGAAGGTGCACTCGTTACCCGCAAGGACCCGTTGGAGTATCTAAAACGGCTGCGTTTCCACGGCGGCGTGCAATCGGCCAGTGAATACGGATTGGATTGAGATGGCAAACAGCGAGCCGGTCAAGATATTTACGGATGGCGCTTGCCTAGGAAATCCGGGCCCGGGCGGATGGGGCGCTATCCTGCGCTGGCGCGGGAATGAAAGAGAGATATTCGGAGGCGCGCTCGATACTACCAATAATCGTATGGAGATGATGGCGGCGATCGCAGCGTTGGAGGCGCTGACGCGCCCATCCCGGGGGGCACTTTATACCGACAGCACCTATGTGCGCGATGGAATTACTAAATGGATTCGGGCGTGGAAGGTCAACGGCTGGAAGACAGCTGCAAAGCAGCCAGTGAAAAATGTTGACCTGTGGATGCGTCTGGACAGCCTCCTTTCTGGCCATGACATCGAATTTCACTGGGTCCGTGGTCATGATGGTCACCCGGAAAACGAACGCGCCGACGCACTGGCAACAGCGGCAGCGCGGGCTGTGGGAAATGGGAGCTAATCGGAGCCGGCTATAGGCCCACCTTGCTTCATAGCTGCTACATTATGTTCTCGGTGCAGCTCCTCTCGAAGCTGCTTTAGTGAATCTATAGCTCCATTGTGATGCATATACCGATTCTCTTTGCTTTTAGATTGTTTGAGGTCTGCTCAGGTCCCGGTAGGTTCTTTGCCGAACAGGCCGGAGTGAAGGCCCTAGGGGTGCCAAAGATCATCACTTTCTTCTTCTTGATAAGACCTTAAGTGGACAGGGTTCGGAATCAATCGCCAACCTTGATGCTCATGTGTTTTCCCAAGTTGAGCGTCCGGTGGTCCGGATGAGAATTCGTCGCGGCATAAACAAAAAAATTACTACTTGGTATTGCCCTTCTAGCTGGGCCTGCAGCCCCTCGCATGGGCTTCTTGAGACCTAGCGGGCAGCGGCGGTGGAAAGGGCTGCTGCAGCGTCTAACGAACTCGCCACCGTATAGGTAGTAAGCACTTCAGGTAGGGGAATGCCCTGCGGTGCCCGTGGGCCATAGACGACATTAAACGGAATCCCGTAACGTCCAAACTGGGCTAGATAGCGTGCGATCGCAGCGTCAGGGCGGGTCCAGTCGCCTTGCATGGCGACGATACTGTCACCGCCCAGGCGCTCGCGGATAGCCCCGCGCTCCAGAACAACAGCCTTGTTTACCGTGCATGTCAGGCACCAGTCGGCGGTGATATCAACAAGAATTACCTTGCCGCTGGCGACGAGGCCGGCGATGGCTAATTCATCGAAGGGTTGCCACACTGTGTCGGCTGCAGGCTGTCGATATTCCATTTTATCACCAGGCATCCAGAACGGCGTAAACAAAGCGGCAGAGACTAGAACTACAACGGCCGCTGAGCTCAGGTGCCGCCTCTGGGGCCACCGAAATGTTTGGGCTAGTATTACGATAATGGCCGCCATAAATAGTGCGACCAACCCCCCTGCGGTAGCCCCGACCTGGGCCGCGAGAACACTTATCAACCACACCGCCGTCGTGGCTAGAGAAACGCCTAATATCCGGCGCAGGACCACCATCCACCTGCCAGGCTGGGGCAACCACGTGGCAAGTCTGGGGAATGCAGCAACGGCTAGATAAGGCAATGCCAGCCCCAGACCAAGGCAGAAAAAGACCGCCATAATTTCTCCAGTTCCCCGCGACAGGGCAAAGCCGATAGCGGTACCCAGAAACGGAGCTGAACAGGGCGTAGCCAGTATGGTCGCGAAGGCGCCGGTCATGAAATGACCGCCTAGGCCTCGAGACGGTCTGGTGCGGGCGGCTGCTTTGGCAACCGTTGGCGATAAATTAATGTCGAAATAACCCCAAAGATTGCAGGCAAACAGGGTGAGGACGACAACCATGACAACCAAAAACAATGGTTGCTGAAACTGGATACCCCAGCCGATCGCGGACCCACTGGCCTTAAGGCTAGCGAGGCCGATGGCTAGAGCTAGGAAGGTGGCGACGATTCCAGCTGAAGAAGCAATGAACCCTGCACGAATATCACGGCGGTCACGGCTACCGTGGCCGACTACTGCTAGAAGCTTGAGAGATAGGACCGGTAAGACACAGGGCATCAGATTAAGAATCAATCCGCCAAGCAGGGAAAACATAAGGATCAGGAATAGTTGTGGCTCTAGTCCTGCCGTGGTGGCGGCAGGCAACGGTTCAAAAGAGATGCCCCCCCCAGCCGTCACCTGCCATTCCGCAGCCCGTAGACCATCGACCACGGTCAAGGTCAGAAGTTTCCCAAATAATGAGACGGCCGAACTTTCCATGCCGTCCACGGGTACTTTTAATACCGTCCGATGTCCCCCATTGGGTATATCCACCGTGGGACGGCCAAAAATGAGTTCGGGGAGCCCTTCGATGAAAACGTCGGGTGAGACCAGGGGCCCGCCTTTCACATTCGCCTGAATGGCGATACGCAGGCTGGTACTATCTTCTGCCGTGATGATCTCAGTGCCCGCGAGCTGTAGGCCGTGGTTGTTGCCGTTGCGGGGTACCCGCTCGGCGAATCGGTTGATAAGGTGGGCGTCTCGGCTCGGCATCGATGGGCCTGGTGGCAACGTCAGCGATAGAGGTACTTGATAGGGGATGCAGATTTTTTCACAGGTCAGAAAATTGACCTCCCCGCTTAGCGTCGCTTGTTGGCCGGCATTATTAATCTTCACCTGAAGAGGCAGGACGACTTCATCCTCGTAACCAGCAGTTTCAAACCCAAGGATCGAAAATCGCCTGGGCGCTGGCCAGGCGATTCTGGCAGATGTTAGGTTCACTGACCGTGTCCAATTGAGTGCAGGGGGGAAGCCAGCATCGCCCGGGGAGCGCCAGTATATTTTCCAGCCCGGAGCCATGCGAAAATGCAGGCCGAATAAAAGAGCGGGCGATTCCCCGACCGTGTCCGTCGCTGAAATTAGACGAACCTGGGTAAATTCCGTATCTGACCAGAGCACTTCCGCTGCTAGAACACTGGTAACGCGCGGAGCGACAATAATGGCTATGAAGAGGGCCAGGCACCAGACGCCGGCAATAAGGCCTTTCCGGAGAAGGTTGGTGCTGGTGCCTTTCATATCAATTCCCTCGAAAATTTAGATGATTATTGCCCGCTCCTTTCTATTTCTGGGGCAACATGCAGCCAACGGCAACTGGCTAGTCATCATAATGACTGACGGGTTTTTTAGTTGGCGGCCTAAAGCCCCGTCCGTGCCACTTGGCAGTTTAGGGTAACCGCTTGTTTTTTAATGGTGTCATGGCTAAGTGTTGAGATAGAGGAAAGAGTCCATGAAAACCAATTCGGGTCACTACCTGTTAGGACACCTCCTTATTGCTATGCCGGGGATGCAGGACCCTCGATTTTCTAAGAGCGTCATCTATCTATGTGCCCATAGTGCCGAGGGTGCGATGGGCCTCGTCCTGAACCGAGAGCTGAATTCAATGACGTTCCCTGACCTCTTGGAACAGTTGAATATTGAAAGCCCTGCGCCCGAAAAGCAGACCGGCGTTCATTTTGGCGGTCCCATCGAGCCGGGCCGTGGCTTTGTTCTCCATTCCGCTGAATATGTGCGCGATGCCACGCTTGTGGTGGACTCGAGTATTGCCCTAACCGCGACCATCGACATCCTCAAGGACATCGCCAACGGCAAGGGCCCGCGGCAAGCTCTGTTAGCGCTTGGCTATGCAGGTTGGGGGGCTGGCCAGCTTGACAATGAAATCAAGGCTAACGGCTGGTTGTATGTAGAAGCGGATCAGGAGCTTATCTTCGATTCCAATCTGGACAAGAAGTGGGATCTGGCGCTCGACAAGCTGGGTATCAATCCATTGATGCTAATGGAAGTCGCTGGCCACGCCTGAAACGGCGTTCGTGCTATGTCAAAGCTGATTCGATGTCGGCAGCCAGTGGCACGTGATCAATACTGCCCAATGTCGCAAGGGTAATGGGCCCTTTAAATATCTGCCGTGCCGCTTCAATCGTGCTGGCACGGTCAACAGCATCAATCCGTTCGATGACCTCCTTGACCGTCTGTGTCCGGCCATAAACCATTAATTGGCGGGCTGCTTGCTCGCACCGCGACGACGTGCTTTCCAGCGACATGAGGATGGAAGCCTTTAGTTGCGCCCGGGCGCGATCGATTTCGGCAGCGTCGATATCCATGCAAACCTTAGCAATCTCGTCCCTGACGATCTGAATTAGGTCCTCTGACATGTCGTCACCCGTTCCGGCATAGATACCAAATAGACCACTGTCGGCATAACACG
>Ga0302137_1000798_pt1 | contig 14050 bp, 9 predicted proteins | sample CBN3_SCM_MG_FD_203127 | JGI IMG/M metagenome (GOLD analysis project Ga0302137, IMG submission 203127) | Marine microbial communities from Western Arctic Ocean, Canada - CBN3_SCM | ecosystem: Environmental > Aquatic > Marine > Oceanic | place: Canada: Western Arctic Ocean | collected 2017-09-15 | reverse complement strand
GTAATCGCGACAAATATTACCAATATCGTATTGAGTTTAACTTTTGTATTAATTTTTAATATGCAAATTAATGGCATCGCTCTAGCATCAGTCATAGCTGAAATTATTGGTATGTTAATTGGTTTTTACTATATAAAAAATGAACTAGCAAAATATCCAGGTGAGTGGCTTTACAAAAGCATTTTCCGATTAAGTACTTATAAACGATTTATTAAAATCAATACAAATATATTTATTAGAACTATTGCCCTTATTTTTACCTTTGCATTCATAACAGCCCAAGGCGCTAGATATGGAGGAGTCATTTTAGGGGCAAATGCCCTTCTCATGAATCTTCAAAGTCTTCTAGCTTATATGCTTGATGGTTTTGCTCATGCAGCAGAAGCATTAGTAGGAAAAGCTGTAGGTAAAAAAGATAATCAATTATTTAAAGCTGCTGTTAAAATTTGCTTAAAATGGTCAGTCTATATCGCGATTATTTTTACTCTACTCTATGCTATTACAGGTAAACATCTAATCTCCTTAATGACTCATCATCAAATTATTCGTGATACCGCCATCGAATATCTGCCATGGATGATTATCTCACCAATTGTTTCAGTCTGGTCTTTTTTATATGATGGAGTCTTCATTGGAGCTACTCGCTCTAAAGATATGCGAAATGCAATGCTAGGCTCATTATTTTTAGTTTTCTTACCGAGCTGGTATTTTCTTCAACCTCTTGGCAATCATGGTTTATGGTTGGCATTCACTCTATTTATGATCAGTAGAGGCGTCACTATGCATATACTTTATAAAAGAATCGGTCTTACTAGCGATTAATAATAATTAGTTTTCTGTACTTAAATGGCATTTTCAAAGTACCTTTGATCATTTGATTTAACAAAGGTTATGACGTTTGTTCTTCCACAGCTCGCCATGCCGAATCAATTGCCGCATTGACATATGCATATGCTTCAGAGTCTGAATTTGCGATAGAGATATTTCCAAATTGTGCACGCCCTATTTCATGTGGTGCTTTCCCTTCTTCCCATTCCGGGTCATATAACGATGAATACTCATAAGCATAGCCATGCGGCCAACGGTTTACCGTAATAGCCCTGATATCAGTCTCATGATTGAAACCATGAGGCCCTAATAATGCTTGAAGCTGATCGCGTATTTGCTGCTCATAAGTAGCAAATGATGTTGAATACACAGCATGACGACCTGCTTTATATAATTCTCGTGCAGTTTCTTTGCCAGTTGCTTTTATCTCTGGAATGCTCATCATAAAGATTACCATTGAATCACTGGGTTTTTTAGGTGGCTGATATCCACCTGTTGAAGTGTAAGGAGGCGTTGTAACTACAACAAAAGGATCTTTTGGACAGTCAATTCTATTAACACCAAACTCAGAGAATGCAATGCCATCTTCTAAATGGATATTAGCCCAAACAAGTGGAACTTTTTCAGCATAACGAAGACCGTCTTTTTGTGATTCAGGTAACTCTGGGCATAGGTGAGGAATCATATTGTTGTAACAAGCTAAAATGCTGTGCTTCCCTATAACCCTTGATGCCTTGCCCTCCTTTACATAATCCACTTCTACCCTATTATCTTCTGTTTGTCGCACACCAACTACCGTGCTATTGAGTCTTAATCGGACTGATTGTTCATTTCTGTCAAGGACATTGTAATTAAAATGACTGGTAGAAATATTAGTAAAATCTACATCACCCAAGGTTACTGCTGGAATCAATTTCTTTACCAATAATCTTGGTAAAGTGGCATTTCCATCGGGAAAATATAAGGATTCACCGCCACTCATTGTCCGTAATAAAATTTTTTGCAAGAATTTTGCCAGCCTACCCATTCCTTGCATACCAGGTGCACCAGTTGCAAAAGCATCCATAATGCTAATATTTTTTCCGCCAACACCCCAAATTAATTTCATAAGTGAATAGAATATCGATGAGGTTTCATCATCTAAACCAACTCGATCTGATAAAAAATCTCCGTAACTTACAGACTGAACATATCGATATGATTCACGAAGAGAAAGATCATCTAGATAGTCTCGCCCTCCGCTTAAAAATTCTATTAATTTATCTTGCTCAATGACTGATATTGGCAATGCTTTAACAGCAGTCTCAATATCACCTTCACCTTGGTTTAAAGACATCCAATTAGCTTTAATAGTTACATGACCATCTGGACCTGGTATTGATAAAGCACTTTTTCCATCAATACTCGTTAGTGATTCATAACCATCACTTTCATTATCTTTCATAGCATCTAAATCAATACCTAAGTCCTGAAGCAACCCTTTTGCTTCCTTACTGTAATCTCTTGGATTTTCTAGATTGACAGATCCGCCAATACCCAATAATAATTTTCCATCATGCTCAAATTCATTACGTTTCGCGTGACCACCAAAATCATCATGATTATCCAATAGTAAAATGCGTGCATCTTGGCCCATTTTTTGTTGATAAAACCACGCTGCCGCAAGGCCACTGATACCCGCACCCACCACCACAAGATCATATTCTTGATCATGTTGATTGTAAGAGGACGGTTTTTGACCTGTCCATGCTAGTGCATGCGCTACCTCAAAAGAACCTTGATGGCTACCACGCATACCATTAAGCATGGGCGGGTAATTAGAGAAGGATTCACCTAATTCATGAGTCAATAAATCACTCTGTCCAAATAAATTAAGAGGACTGAGAACATTAACTCCTGTACCAATGATCACACCATTACAGAAATCTCGCCGTGTTACATTTTTCTTCATAACCAAATCCGATGTTTTACTTTATCAAGTTCATAGTCTAACATGTCATATGACATGTCAAATAATAACCAATCAATAACTGAACGAAAAATTCAAATAATCCAAAATGCTGTAGATATTATTGCTCATCAGGGTTATTCGCAATTAAGTATGCGAGCAGTGGCGCGAAAGAGTGAATTAAAGTTAGGCGCCTTACAGTATCATTATCCAAAATGGGAAAACCTACTTAAAGCTATAGCCGACTATATAATTCAGGTTTATTATTTAGATGCCAAGCAAGAATATAAAGGCTCAATGAATCTCGAAGAAATACTCATATTCATTTTAGATGACCCGCTAAAACACACAATACCAACAGATAAACTATTTCCACAACTATGGGCGATGACTCAAGTTGAGCCAATCATGAAAAATCTCATGAATGAAATTTATGAGATGTACTTTAATGAATTAAAAAAGCTATTAGAAAAAGGTGGCGCTGTAAAACCGCGAATCCAAGCACTTGTTCTTATGTCCTTCTTAGAGGGAACAACCTTATTTATTAGCAAAGACTCTAAATGGGAAAATGATGCTGATAAAGTGAAAGAATTTGCCCTTGATTACATAAAAAATATGAATAACTTTAATAAAGAAAAAAGAAATGATTGAAAAAATAGAAACGATAATTCTCAACTCATTAGTTGAGATCAATGACGAACTCGAAGGAAATCTCATTACAGCTATCCCATTCCCAAGTATATGAATCAGGCGCAGCGTGAGGCTTTAGTTGGAAAGATCGTCAGTTAAGTGTAGAACCTAAGTTAATATTTTGGAGTTAATATGAACAGTAACGAGACAATAGTTGAACAAGCTGCGAACCTGCAGCGTTTGCTTGGGGGTCAACGTGTGGCCCAGTTAAAGGACCCTTATCCTACCCTTGAGCTTCGTCTAGATCGTATTAACCGCATGATCGATATGCTAGTTCGTCATGAGCAGCGCCTGTTAGAGGCGGTGAAGGAAGATTTTGAAAATCGTTCTCATCTGATGACGCGTGTTTCTGATATCGTGCCGACATTAGAGAACCTCAAATATGTTCGTAAACATATCAAGCGGTGGATGAAGCCGGAGAAGCGCAAGAGTAAATTTCCCTTAGGATTATTGGGAGCTAAATCCAAGGTGGAATATATACCGCTCGGCATCGTGGGCAATATCTCACCCTGGAATTTCCCGGTACAGCTCGCTCTTGGGCCGATAGCGGAAATTTTTGGCGCGGGCAATCGAGTCATGTTGAAACCTTCTGAGCTTAGCCCCCAGACCTCCCAGGCGATGGCAGAGATCATTGCAGGCAGTTTCGATGAAACTGAATTCTCGGTGGTGTTGGGTGGCCCAGAGATAGCGGCAGAATTTTCCAAATTGAAATTTGATCATCTATTGTTTACCGGATCAACCAACGTCGCGCGCCTGGTTTCTCAGTCCGCAGCACCGAATTTAGTGCCAATGACGTTGGAACTGGGAGGAAAGAATCCCGTGGTTATTTCCTCTACTGCAGACATTAAGCTAGCAGCAGATAAAGTGATGTTTAGCCAAACCTTTAATGGCGGCCAAATTTGTCTGTGTCCTGATACGGTATTTGTACCTGAACACTTGGTGGAAGAATTTGTGACGGCGTGCCAGGCGAGTGTAAAAAAAATGTATCCTGATATTGCCAATGATGAAACCTATACCCATATCATTACCCAGAGGCATGCTGACCGCCTCAGGGAGTTGGTTGCCGAGGCCAAAACTACGGGTGCTCGGGTAGTCCCATTGTACGATACTGAAAGCAGTGGGCGTCGGGTATTACCGTCTTTAATTTTGAATGCCGACATGAACAGCCGGATCATGCAAGAGGAAATCTTCGGAGCTCTTTTACCGATAGTTGGGTACACGGAGATGCACGAAGTGGTCGACTATATCAACGAACGACCAAGACCTCTTGCCTTGTACTATTTTGGACACAATAAGCAAGAGATAGAAAAGCTCACTTTTCAGACTACGTCCGGCGGCATGGTGGTGAATGATATGGCTGCGCATTTCTTGCAGTCAGACCTACCATTTGGTGGTGTGGGAGAAAGTGGTATGGGGGCCTATCACGGCTTTGATGGCTTTAAGAACTTTAGTCATGCTAAAGCCGTTTATGTCCAGTCGAAGCTGGATCCTTTCAGACTGCTTCGCCCACCTTATGGGAAGTTTTTTGAATCTGCTGTTAGCAAGCAGATAAAACCATAAAAATGATGTTCCTCAGGTGTACAACACCATGTTGATCCGAATCTGCCGAACCTAAATATAAATAAAAAGGAAAAAATATGAGCACGAAAATCACACTAGATTACCAAATCAACCGGTTGGGCTTTTGGTCCGCCATTCTGCTGATCGTCTCGGGGGTGGTCTCCATGTATTTACCACTGGATATCCCCGGTGGTTCCACAGCGGAACACGCAGACCGTGTGGCCTGGCTGAGTACCAACCGAGGTGCATTTATCGCGGGCTGGGCAAACCAGATTGTCGCTATGTTCTGTGCATCTGGCGTTTTATTTGGGATTACCTGGCAGATTAGGGAGAGGAATCCACTGACCGCAATACTCGCGGCGATGGTGGTTCTGGTGTCCGTTATTGCCTATATTATCCCGAAGTTTATGGCGGTGTGGACCATACCTTTGTTAGTAGAAGTCCTTTCAAGCGGTGTGACGGGTGCTGGTGCTGAGTTAGCTGATCCCCTACTTCGCATACTGAATGTGAGCGCACACTTTTCGCTATATGCGGCTCTCGAGGAACTTGGTTTCTGGATGTGGGCGGTTTTTGGTCTGCTAGTGGCGGTCCCACTGTATGGCGATTCAGTGGCTTCAAAAATTGCGGCAGTTACTCTAGGATATATTGGTATTTCCTATCACGTTCTGGTGGCTGCGTTGCTGGTCGGTATTGTAGATCTGCCCTCGATTTACGGCTACCTCGAATTCTCGTTCAATATCATAGTAATCGTAATAATCGCAATGGGCTTTCAATTCAAAGCAGCGCTGGCTGCTTCTCGATAGATGGCTAGACTTGTGATCATTGGATAACTTATTGATATGAACTGGATGAAAATACTGTTTTGGGATAGCGTCTTGAATCTTTGCAAGATACAGTCGATCAAAGCCGAAGTTATAGCTCCTAGCAAGGCGTCAATCGCACAGCGATCAACTTTTGGATAATAAGGAACATAAACGACATGAAAGCTACGCAAAATAACTGTCTATTAAAAAAGCTCGCCGTGAGACTTGTCCTCGCCACCAGCTTGGTAGCCTTCTCCCTGAACGCCTCGGCACTCAATATCATGCTGAGTAACGACGACGGCCTGACCAGTAACATTAAAGCGCTCTACAAGACTCTCAAAACCGCAGGGCATGATGTGATTGTTTCAACCCCCTGTCAGGGCCAAAGCGGCATGGGTGCTGCAATATTACTTCTTGAGCCGCTCACACCGCTTACCAAAGCCTGCCTGAATAATGCAGCTACCGCTGGTGATGCGGGCGCAGGCCCAGTGAGTAAAGTCGAGAAAGGCTTTAACTACAGCGACTTCTCATATGTTAACGGCACTCCCATCATGGCCACCGCCTATGGCCTGGACATTCTTGCACCCGCGCGCTGGGGCAGCGCACCGGACCTAGTGATCTCTGGCCCAAATCAGGGTCAGAATGTGGGAAGCATCGTCGTTAGCTCCGGTACGGTTAGTAACGTTCAGTTTGCTGCCAGCAGAGGGATCTCAGCAATTGCTTTAAGTGCTGGCTTAAACACCGAAGGTAAAGAAGACAAATCCGGTAATCATGCCAACAACCGCTTATCGCTCATTGTCGCGGATCACGTCGTAGCACTGCTGAGCGAGTTAGTGAAAAAATCGAGAGATAAGCCAATTTTACCGGTCGGCTTGGCCCTCAATGTAAACTTTCCAGACGAGGTAACTTCGGCAAGCGCTTGGTCTTTCTCGCGAATTGGTAGCTATAACGCCTTCGGGGCCGTGTTTACTAAAGACTTGTCCAAGGACCCAGTTGCACAAAGTTATGGCTTAAAGGGAGTGGCTTACCCAGGTATTTCTATAGCCTTCAACACCAAAAAACCCACCCCCGAACAACGGGAAGACGAGGCTGTTGTCTACAAAACCATGATCGCTGTCAGCGCCATGCAGGTCGCATACGACCATAGCCCTTCAGGCCAGCAATGGCTGCGTAATCGCTTGCAAGGCCTGTTTGATCAATAAGGAATATTTGGGCATAAATGAGTAGCTATGGAGTGGAATAAATTTAAGTAATTGATTATAAAAAAGTTACAAAATAAAAAAATTACCTCTGTACAATTGTTTTCATGATTTCAAATTAGTTGCGATCAAGAAGAGGGCGAGAGACCACCGCAATAATAATGAGAGATGCCTGCGGCAACTCGATTTAATTAAAAGAATAGAGGTTTAAAATGTCAGAATTAAATGAGCAAGTTAAGCTAGATATTGATAATGCTTTTGCGCGTCAACAGAGCTATGCCTTAGAACTTCGAAAGTCAGATTACAAAAGAAGAATTGCGGTGCTTGATTGCTTTGAACAGGTATTTCGAGCCTCAGAAGAAAAAATATACAAGTCTGCCGCCGACGATTTTGGCAAGCCACAAGCTGAAGTGGATATGGCGGAGATAATGCCAGTTCTGATGGAGCTTAAGCATGTACGTAAAAACCTGAAAAAATGGATGAAGCCGGTTCCAGTTAGGGCGACCATGATGCTATTTGGCACTTCATCGAAAATTGTCAAGGAGCCAAAGGGCGTAACCTTGATAGTATCACCTTGGAATTATCCCTTTTACCTGACTTTTGGCCCTATGATCTGTTCTATTGCGGCAGGTAATACAGTCATCATTAAGCCTTCGGAGATGACGCCTAACATGTCTGCTATTATCAGTGAGATTGTCGAAAAAGCATTCAGTCCAGAGGAAGTTTGTCTATTTCAAGGAGAAGCTGACGTGGCCAGTTATTTAACTAGCTTACCCTTTGATCATATTTTCTTCACGGGTAGTCCGGCGGTTGGGAAACACGTGATGGCGGCCGCGGCGAGAAATCTAACGTCAGTAACGTTAGAGTTGGGCGGTAAAAGTCCGGTAATCGTCGACAAGTCGGTAGACATTAAAAAAGCCGTGAAGTCCATTGCCTGGGGTAAGTTTGTCAATAATGGACAAACTTGTATCGCGCCAGATTACCTCTATGTCCATGAGTCAATTAAAGGTGAATTTGTTACAGAAATGGTGGCCTGTGTTGATAAGCAGTATGGCCTAGGTAATGATGCTAAGGATAATGATGATTATTGCCAGGTCGTCAATGATAGTCACTACCAACGTATTAAACGGCTGTTGACCGATGCGCAGGCACAAGGTGGCAAGCTGATTACAGGAGGTCAAACTGATGATGCGGGACGATTTATAGCACCAACATTGATTGAAGGAATGTCGAGGAATTCAGCTATCATGAGTGAGGAGATATTTGGTCCTTTATTACCGATAATTACTTTTACTGATCTTGATGAAGTGATCTCATATGTCAACAGTAAACCTAAACCCTTGGCCCTATATATTTTTAGCAAAGATAGTCGCAATATTGAAAAAATACTGACTGAAACCAGCGCGGGTGATTCCTGCGTCAACCAAACGATGATGCATAATGCGCACCAGAACCTGCCGTTCGGTGGGGTTAACAATAGTGGCATTGGTAAGTCGGGAGGTGTATGGGGCTTTGACGCCTTTAGTCATGAACGAAGTGTATTAACTGATAAATTTAGCTCTGCATCAATGCTGCAACCACCGTACACGCCGAAGGTCAGGAAATTGATCAAAATGGCTATTAAGATGATGTCTTAATTAATTTCAAATGCTGTTCAGCTTATTTAAAGGCTTCCAGCTAGCAAAAATTGAAGCATGTATAGTCAATTCAGGTTTGCATAATCTTAGTGAGATTTTTAATTATGCCTCAAATCAGGCGGCACACACAAAAGGTGAACTAGAAGTTATGCATTGCAATCAACTCATCTTTTCGATCTGACCTTGTACTGAATTATTAGCCCATTTGTATGCAATCACAGCAGAAAATATATTAGCTATGGCATAAGCCATAAAAATACCGCTTATCCCATAGAAATATCTCAACAAATAAGCCAACGGAAGATACATAATAATCATTCGTGCCACACTAATAACAACTGCCGGTCCTGGCTTTCCCATGCCATTAAATGATGCATTCATAACCATAACAATTCCATAAGCTCCATAACTAATAGGCGCTATCAGTAAAAATAATCTAGCGGTCTCCGTCACTGTAGGGTTTTTACTAAATAATGACGGTAAAAATTCACTAAAGCACAATAAGAAAACGGCCATACCTATTCCTGACAAAAGACAGAACCTTGAACATAAACGCAAAGCTGAGTGTATTCTTTCGGCTTTTGCAGCCGATAAATTTTGTCCTATAAACGGGCCAATAACAGCAGAAAGCGCATAAAACATTACTAACACTAATGATTCAATGCGACTGGCTACACCAAATCCAGCAACAGCTTCTGTTCCATACTGAGCTAACATTGCGGTTATCACTGCAGTAGCAACAGGAATAATGGCATTAGTACCTGCTGCAGGAATACCAACATGCAATATATCGCCCCAAGATGATCGCAGTTCATCGAATTTAGGCACTCTAAAACTCAGCATATTTATGCGCTCATGCATCAAATAAATTGTCCCCAGAAATATAGCGCCTCGGGCTATTAATGCGGCCATTGCAGCACCTTTCAGTCCCATCGCGGGGATTGGGCCAAGACCAAAAATCATTATTGGATCTAATATAATATTTGCGATTGAAGCAATAATCATTAACAAGCTCGGTAACCGAGTATCTCCGGTTGCCCGCATACTGCTCATACCAACCATACCAACTACTACGAACGGAACTCCAACATACAAAACTTGCATGTATTCTTTAATCAAAGGAATCATATCGCTCGGTGCGCCCAAAGCGGTAAATAAAAAATCGATGGATAAAATTCCAACAAAACAAAAAGCGGCGGTAATCAAAAAAGACAGTAAGAGACTGTCTGTCGCCAATCTAGCGGCACGTTCGACTTTATTCGCACCGATCGCTCTTGCCACAACAGATGAAGTACCTGCACCTAATCCAATAGCAACACTTGTTACAATCATAAGAATGGGAAAAGCAAAACTGAGTGCAGCTAGTTCACGATCACCCAACATGCCAATAAAGAAAGCATCAACAAAACCCTGCAACATCATCGCAAAAACACCAAAAAAAACAGGGACTGTCATTTTGACTAAATGATTACCTACTGGGCCCGAAGTAAGGCGAGCTTGGTTTGATGCCATAGAGTTAACCGAGGAGAATTTATAATTTTATATTTTAGAGATTTACAAACCCATTATAACGAGCTTGATATTTTTAAACACCCTAAGAATTAAATCAAAATAAAGTGATTGATACCCCTAAACATTCAAAAAAGTAGCAATACTTTTAGCGGCCTCTCTTCCCTCAAAAACAGCTGTAACCACCAAGTCTGATCCACGGACCGCATCTCCACCAGCAAATATTTTTGCGTTACTGGTCTGAAAAGGTAGGTTTTTATCTGCTTCAACTTGAATACAGCCATTTGATTTTAAATCTACATTATTAACTTGGAGCCATTGAGGTGTTTTTGGCAAATACCCAAAAGCAATAATGACCGCATCTGCCGGCAAAACCTCTTCTGTCCCTTTAATTAATTCTGGGACACGTCTACCACTCTTGTCAGGCTCACCTAAACGCGTATCGATTACTCTAACTCCTGTGACTTGGTCTTTCCCAATTATTTCGACGGGCTGCTTATTAAACAAAAATTTAACCCCTTCCTCATAACTGTTGGCCACTTCTCGTCTTGAACCTGGCATATTTTCTTCATCTCTCCGATAAACACAACTCACGCTTTTAGCACCTTGTCTAATTGCGGTTCGATTGCAATCCATACCGGTGTCCCCGCCTCCTAAAACAACCACATTTTTCTCTGCAAGATCAATGAAAGGATCCTGGCTGCTATCAATATTAAGCTCTTTATTTACATTGCCAATCAAATAAGGAAGCGCTTCATGAACTCCCAGTAGATCTTGACCGTCAAATCCACCATTTACCGGATCATAGGTGCCTGTACCAACAAATACTGCATCAAATTCTTGATAAATCGAATCAAAACTCTTATCTGTTCCAATATTTGTATTTAAAACAAATTCAACCCCCATTCCCTCAAGAATTTCTCGGCGGGTTTTTACCACTTTTTTATCTAATTTAAATGGTGGAATTCCAAAGGTTAATAAGCCTCCAATTTCTGGATAAGCGTCAAATACCACTGAGCGAATACCATTACGAGCAAGCACATCAGCAGTTGCAAGTCCTGCTGGTCCTGCTCCAATAATTGCAACATGTTTTCCAGAATCAATGATATTTGACATATCAGGGCGCCAACCTTGCTTGAAGGCTTCGTCACTAATATAACGTTCAATATTACCGATACTGACAGCACCCACTCCATTATTAAGCGTGCATGCTCCTTCACATAGTCGATCTTGCGGGCAGACACGACCACAGATTTCAGGCAATGAATTTGTTTGATGTGAAAGTTCAGCGGCTTCAAATAATCGCCCTTCTTCAATCAATTCTAACCAATTGGGGATGTAATTATGCACCGGGCACTTCCATTCGCAATAAGGAACACCACATGAAATACATCTGCCAGCTTGTGCTGCAGCTTCCGCGCCATCATAGGATCCATATATCTCATCAAAATGCTTGATGCGTACTTCGGCAACTTCTTTATCGGGGTCGCGTCTTGGTAACTCTAAAAATTGTAATGGATGCTTAGACATAATCAGTCCTATGCCGCCTGTCTTAATGAGGCAATTAAAGTACTTAATTCTGCAGCTTTTGGTTTAACAACCCAAAATTTAGACAAATACGATCGATAATCTTGCAATATTTCCCTTGCCCACTCACTCCCTGTCAAATTAATATGCTCAGTAATAAGAGCTCTTAAATGGTGTAGATGTGTTTCCATACTTTCAGGTGTAATCCGATGAATATCGATTAATTCATGATTGTATAAATCGACAAAATTTCGATCGATATCTAGTACATATGCAAAACCACCTGTCATACCAGCACCAAAATTAATACCAGTGGGTCCCAACACAACCACTACGCCATCAGTCATATACTCGCAACAATGATCTCCGGCTCCTTCAATTACCGCTATGGCGCCTGAATTTCTGACTGCAAAACGTTCTCCAGCATGACCTGAAGCAAAAAGATGTCCTCCGGTAGCGCCATAAAGGCAAGTATTCCCAATAATTACGGTATCTTTAACAACAAACTGAGATTCAATGGGTGGTTTTATAATAATTTGTCCCCCACTCATACTTTTACCCACATAATCATTAGCATCGCCGATGAGGTTTAATTGCATACCAGAGACATTAAAAGCTCCAAAGCTTTGGCCAGCAGTTCCTTCTAAATTAATATTTATTGGTGCATCAATCATGCCATTATTGCCATGATATCGAGCTACTTCTCCAGCTAATTTGGCCCCTATCGACCTATTATAATTTGAAATTTTATAGGAGTAAGTACCCCCACTTTTATTTTTGATGGCAGGCAATATTTCAGCATTTATTGCATTGGCTAGTTCGCCTTTATCAAAAGGCTGATTTCTTAGGTCAGTACAATATCTCGCGCCATCTTTTATCAACGCATCCTTTGATATTATAGGAGTAAGATCGAGTTGCTGCTGACGTTGAGTTTCTCCCGGGAGCAATTCAATCAAATCGGCACGGCCGATAATATCATTTAATTCTTTAGCGCCTAATTTTGCTAACCAAAATCTCACATCCTCAGCGATAAAAGTAAAAAAGTTAATAACCATTTCAGGTAAGCCTATAAAATATTCGCTTCTCAATAGATTGTTTTGAGTAGCTACACCGGTAGCACAGTTATTTAAATGACAAATACGAAGATATTTACATCCCAACGCAACCATTGGTCCAGTACCAAAACCAAAGCTCTCAGCACCAAGTAATGCTGCTTTAATAACATCCAAACCAGTCTTAAGGCCTCCGTCAGTCTGCAGTCTTACTTTGTGTCTCATGCCGTTTGCACTTAAAACTTGATGTGTCTCAGCCAGTCCTAATTCCCATGGACTACCGGCATATTTCACAGAACTGAGTGGACTGGCACCGGTGCCACCGTCGTAACCTGAGATAGTAATTAGATCCGCGTAAGCCTTCACAACACCTGCAGCAATCGTTCCCACCCCGGGTTCAGCAACTAATTTTACAGATATCAAAGCTTTAGGATTTACTTGCTTTAAATCAAAAATTAACTGCGCCAAATCTTCTATTGAGTAAATATCATGGTGTGGTGGCGGTGAAATCAAGCCCACACCGGGCTTCGCAAACCTAAGTTTAGCAATCATTTCATTAACCTTATGCCCAGGTAATTGTCCGCCTTCCCCTGGTTTAGCTCCTTGCGCTATCTTGATCTGGATAACCTCAGCATTAATTAAGTACTCCGCAGTAACACCAAATCTACCCGAAGCAATTTGCTTAATTTTTGACCGACGTTCATTGTTGTAGCGGGCTGGATCTTCACCACCTTCACCTGAATTTGAGCGGGCTCCAATTCTATTCATTGCAATAGCAAGAGCTTCGTGAGCTTCCGGCGATAAGGCGCCAAGTGACATACCAGCACTATCAAAACGCATCATTATGCTCTTTGTGGATTCAACCTCCTCAAGTAAAATAGCTTTACCTAAAGGTCGGGGTTTCATCAAATCTCTTATAGTCGAAACTGGACGATTATTTACTAAATTTGCATACTGAATATAAGTTTCATAATTTCCAGTTTTTACTGCTGCTTGTAATGTTGAAATAACATCGGGGTTATAACAATGATATTCGCCTTGATGAACATATTTAAGCAGTCCACCTTGAGATAAAGGCTCTTGAGGTATTCTCGAAACTCTGGCTAACTCCTTCTGATCATCAAGTAAATCAGAAAACTTTGCACCCTGGATTCGACTAACAGATCCAGTAAAGCAAAGATCAACTATCTCTTTATGAAAACCAATTATCTCAAATAATTGAGCTCCGCGATAACTCGCTAATGATGAAATGCCCATTTTGGACATTATTTTAAATAATCCCTTACGAACACCTCTG
>Ga0302137_1000797_pt1 | contig 14057 bp, 10 predicted proteins | sample CBN3_SCM_MG_FD_203127 | JGI IMG/M metagenome (GOLD analysis project Ga0302137, IMG submission 203127) | Marine microbial communities from Western Arctic Ocean, Canada - CBN3_SCM | ecosystem: Environmental > Aquatic > Marine > Oceanic | place: Canada: Western Arctic Ocean | collected 2017-09-15 | reverse complement strand
GCACAAAAAGCTCTGTCTTTAGAGCTTGAAGTCAGTCAGCAGGTCGAGTTTCCCAGCATGATCCTGACACAGGCCGGAACGACGCGGTTGGTGTCTGTTAAAGCGGTGGATCAGCGCTATCCCCTGCGTGGATCGGCTCGAACTGCAAAGCGGCCCTATGGTGATGGGGAGGTGGCAGGTGCGATCCCGGGTCGGGGAGAGATCTGGGCGCATTCCCGACTGTTTAGTGAAGTCGAAATAGATGTTGGTGCGACTGTTCAACTCGGCGAACAGACCTTCCGGACCACGCGGGCACTGATTCTGGAGCCTGATGGTTTTAGCTCCTTCTTTCACATGGCGGCCCCCCGAGTCATGATGCGATTATCGGATTTACCGACGACGGGACTGATCACGCCGTCAAGTCGCGCACACTACCGGATCCAGGTGGCCGGCACACGGCAGGGGCTGACATCCTTCTCACAGTGGCTGGACACGTATGAACGCGCCGGGTTAGAGCGCCGTACGGTCAAGGATGCACAGCCGAGCATCCGCCGCGCGCTCGATCGGGCCTCGAGTTATCTCGGACTGGCCAGCCTGTCGGTGGTGATCGTAGCTGGGGCCGGTATATTTATCGCGGCCTTCTTTTATGCCCGGGGACAGTCGACAACGGTGGCTATCATGCGTTGCCTCGGCGCAAGCCAACGCCGGATCCTACAGACGTTTATTCTGAGACTGGTTGTGGTGGCACTGGTATCGTCGTTTGTCGGCGGGTTGTTAGGCTATGGCGGTCAGACGTTTTTGTCCTTGCTTGCTGAAGAAAAACTCGGCTCGACACTTCCTCCACCAGCAATCTGGCCGATGCTATCCGGGATCGCTGTTGGATTGGTTGCAGCAGTCGGCTTTGGTCTTGCACCGTTGCTCAAGTTGCCGAAGCTGTCGGTACTGGGCATTCTACGCGGTGAAAAAGGTGTGGCACCACCATCCATGTGGGTAACCCTAGGCCTGGTGCTGCTGACCAGCGGCGGGTTGATCTTCTGGCAGGCCCAGGAGGCGATGTTGACACTGTGGGTTATGGGGCTGACGCTGTGTCTGGTGGTGAGCCTCGCTGCAGGAGGATGGGTGATGCTGTGGCTGGTTGGGCGGATCAGGGTTTCACGCCCGAGCCATCGCTACGTGATCTCGAGTCTGGGCCGTCGCCTCGGTATGGGCAGCATGCAGGTGCTTGCCTTTGGGTTGGGCATCGCCGCACTACTGATGGTGACAGTTATGCGGGCCGATCTATTGGACGGTTGGATGGATACCATACCCAGTGGTACACCCAACAGATTTCTGATCAATGTTCAGCCGGACCAGCACAAAGCACTGCAGGAATTCTTTGTCGCAGAACAACTTGCTAGCCCTGATCTGTTTCCGATGACCCGCGGGCGCTGGGTCCGGCATAACGGCGTGCTGGTCGACCCACAGGCCTATCCCACTCTTCAGGCACAGCGGTTTGCTGCCCGGGAGTTCAATCTGACCTCCTCAATAGATCTGCCCGATAGTAATCGCGTCGTAAGCGGGTCGTGGTGGAGGACCGGGCAACTCGGCGACAGGCTGTTGTCGCTTGAGGCAGAATTTGCAGAGTCACTCGGTATAAGCATTGGCGACCAGATGACTTTTCGAATCTCGGGAGTCGATCTAACCGGCCGAGTGAGCAGTTTGAGGGCGGTCGCCTGGGACAGTTTTCAGGTGAACTTTTTTGTCATCGCAACACCCGGCCTGCTCGATGGCCAGCCGAAAACATTGATCACCAGCTTTTTCCTGTCTCCTGAGAAATCTGATACAACAGCCAGGCTGGTCAGGCAGTTTCCCTCAGTCACGCTGTTCGACGTGGATAGCCTGATAGATCAGGTCCGGGAAATCATCCAGCAGGCGAGCGTCGCTGTACAGTATGTATTTCTCTTCACCCTGTTCGCTGGGATCGCTGTCCTGATTGCGGCGGTTCAGGGCAGTGCCACCGAACGGAGCAGGGATGCAGCGGTGCTGAGAGCACTCGGCTCAAGCACTCGGCGCCTGTGGCTAGCGCAATTCTGTGAATTTGCTCTGCTCGGTGGGATAGCCGGACTGCTGGCCGCCGCGTGTGCGGTGATTACATCCTCAATCCTGGCAAGGGAAGTATTCGGGTTTGTACTTTCGCCGGGTTGGTCGGTATGGGTGCTCGGGTGTGCAGGCGGAGCCTTGGGCATTGGCCTGGCCGGAACCGTAGCGCTTCGCCGCGTACTCCAGAGAGCACCGCTAAAGAGCCTCGTTCAGAATTGAGGTCTGGCAGATTTCGACGCTGCAACTGCTGATTTGGAGAACGATGGTTACGACTTCAATTGCAAGCCGGTAACTTATGACATTGCCGTGGTACATGCCATTGGGTTTGGCACGGATGGTGAACCGTTTAGGGGTGCAGATATCGTTTACGGGGGTTGGTATGGTGCGCCTCATGTGAAGCTGAACCTGCACTGTCAGTTGCGTGCTGCGGATCGCCGCAGAAGATTACGCTGGATCTTTCCGCTCACTGTTTTGGGTAGTTCCAGGACAAACTCGATAGTGCGCGGGTATTTATATGGCGCGGTGGTCTGTTTGACGTGCGCCTGCAGTTCAGCGATCAGTTCGGCGCCCGCTTGTTGAGATTCGGGATCTGTTAGCACAACAAAAGCTTTGACGATTTCGCCTCGTTCGGCATCCGCCAGGCCCACGACAGCGCTTTCATGTACCGCCGGGTGTGTGATCAGGGCGTTTTCCACTTCCTGGGGTCCAATCCGATAGCCCGCGGAACTGATGATGTCATCGGTTCTGCCGATATAGAAAAAGTAGCCACCTGCATCCTGATATACGTTGTCACCTGTTTTAAACCAATCCGATCCATCGGCTTTGATCATTGCATCACGAGTGCGTTGCGGATCGTTCCAGTAGCCCAGCATCATCTGTGGGTTGGGCAGGCGGATAAGGAGTTCACCTTCGTCACCGCGTCCGCCCAGCGTACCGTCGGCGAGGAAAACGCCCGTTTCGATGCCGGGTAAAGGGCGACCCATCGAGCCGGGTTTTACCGGCATCCACGGATAATTGAGCACTGTCATCAGGATCTCTGTCTGGCCGTAGCCATCAAGCAGCGGTACCCCGGTCAGAGACTTCCAGGCCTCGACGATTTCGGGATTAACCGATTCACCGGCAGATACTGTCAGCCTTAGCTGTGAGAAATCTATCCCGCTGATATCTTCACGAATCAGTCGCCTGAGCTCAGTCGCTGCTGCACAGAACACCGTGACAGCATAGCGCTCAATCAACTCGAAACGCCTGTAAGGCTCAAACGGACCGTCATAGAACAGTACAGCACTGCCCTGGCTCCAGGGGCCGAATAAAATACTGGTGCCTGCCTTTGACCAACCGGTATCCGCGGTACACCACATGACATCGGCAGGTCCCAGCGAAAGCCAATGAATAGCCGAGAAGCGCCAGGCGTACAAACTTCGCGATGAATGGCACACGCCTTTCGGATCGCCAGTCGAGCCAGACGTGTAGTACATCACTGCCGGCGCTTCCAGCCCCAAGTCGCAGCACTCGAATGCCGTATCCTCGCCCCGGGTCAATTCATAGTCCGACCACCCCGCCACCGGTTCACCAACGGCCAGCGCCGCTTTAACTGTTGGCAGGTACGGTTCGAATTTGCCGGACTCGGCAGTGGTGGTGATGACCGCTACAGCACCTGAATGATCCATTCGATAGGCGATATCTTTTTCCGTCAGCATCGTAATGCATGGAATAGGAACTGCACCCAGTTTGAGGCATGCGGTCAGACAGATCTGCCACTCGGGGATCCGGGGCAGCATGACGATGACGCGCTGACCCACACAGATCCCCTGTGCCGATAGCCAGTTGGCAACCTAGGCGGACCGGCACGAAATGTCGTGGAAGGTGAGCACGCGTTCGGTGTTTTCAGAGTTGCACCAGATCAGCGCGATTTTTTGTTTATCTCGAGCAAATTGGTCGACAACGTCGCGGCCGAAATTGAATGTCTCTGGCAGGGATGGGTGATGGGATCGGTAGATAGATTCATAACGGTCCATAGCGTCCAACCCTTTATTCAGAATCTGTACCGGTATTTGAATCAACGCCGCAGCAGTGCGACCGCTAAAGCGTATTTGCCGGCGAACCTGTTAGGGTAAGTGTGCCGGGTTCTGACGTTCTTTGCACGTCCCCCTGATTCGAGCTACAGCGTGACGTAATAAAGCGCCATCACCGGGTCAAGAGATTACTCCGTCAACCGTGATCGCCCGGTGCGCTGACAAATATCCGAATTTGCCATGAACAGCTTCTGTAAAGCCCAGAGAAACTAGAGCTAGTACAAATGCCGAGCGGACCCTTCGTGACCACGGTCGTGGGTAGCCTGCCCAAACCGCCGTGGCTGCAGGAGAAACTCCCGCTGAATGCCGCCGGCAAACAGTTTCATGGCAAGGGTGCGGCGTGGCTTTTCGATGCTGAGTTGCTGCAGCGGGCGCAGGATGATGCCGTCCGTGTTGCGATCCATGACCAGACCCAAGCCGGCATCGATGTGATCAGTGACGGTGAGCAACGTCGTACCTCTTACATGGCCCATGTTGTGGCCCGGCTTGGGGGGTTCGACTACGGTATGCCGGCAAAAAAATGGGTTCAAAACAACCGACAACTGGCCGAGGTCGGTCGGTGTACGGGGGAGGTGCTGCGCAAGGCGCCGATTTTGGTAGATGATCTACAGTTTGCACTTGAGCGCAGTAGCCAGCCGGTCAAAGTGACTCTGCCTGGCCCGATGACCGTTGTCGACTCGACTCTGGATGAGTTCGATGGGGATGAGCGTTTGCTGGCTCTGGCGGTGGCCGATGCTCTGAACGAGGAGGCCCGTGCTCTCGATGTACTAGGCCCGGCTGTCATTCAGTTTGACGAGCCAGTTTTCAGCCGCTATCCGGACAAAGTCGCAGAGTGGGGTATCGAGGTGCTTGACCGGTGTGTTGAAGGGCTCAATGCTAAAACCTGTGTACACGTTTGCTACAGCTACCCCATGCCCAGGGTGCCGCGGCCGATTATCGACGCTTATCCCAGCATACTCAGCGAACTGGAACGCTCGAAGGTCGACCAGTTGGCCTTGGAGTTCGCAGCCTCCGGACTCGATCCTGGTCTGCTCACGTTATGTCCATCCAAAACAGTTCTTTTTGGCTGCATCGGCAACGGTACGCTGGGATTTGAACGTATCGAAACTGCAGAGCAGGTTGCGGACTGTCTGCTGGCGGCCGCAGAGTACATGGTGCCCGATCAGATCCAGGTCGCACCGGACTGCGGTCTTGTGCTGCTCGACCCGGCGGTCGCACGGCACAAGCTCAAAGTGATGGTCGAGGGCGCGCGGCTCGCACGTGGCCGGCTGTAAGGCCCGTTGCTGGTCGGCTTGTTTTTGCTGGACTTACCCGGGGTGAAACAGTTTGAGCATCTCCACAAAGCCGTGGTCACGTAGTCGCAGATCGAGCCCGCTCCGGGCGGCCAAGATAGATTTGACCCCCAAAGAGTCGTGGCTATCGCTCGTATACGAACTACTTTTGAGGCGTGGTGCATGCGACTACTCACATACAAGAACCATCCGATCAGTATGAGTCCACTACCGCTTGAGACTCTGAAGCGAAAGGAGACCGTCGATATCTTCGCCATTTGGGCGCGCCCTTCATCGTCTCACTGAAGAAGTGAGGATGGAGCTTCGAAGTACCAACTGACAAGTTGATCGCCGCAGCCTTGCAGCAGCAGAATCTTCCCGTCGTTACAAAATGCAGCGACGGACTGTGCGCCTTCTCGTACACGAGTGCTGAGGTCGAGCGAAGAGCCGTTGGACTCGATCTCTAAGTCGACATACTTGGTGAATGTTTATGCTACGCTCCAAATAACTAAGCTAAAGAGTAACCGCAAGCACGGGTAAAATATTTTCGACTGACACACGCTTGTTATATGCGTTAACGCGTTCTTTGGGGTATGTGAGAGAATGGTTCTGAATAAACTACTTGAAGCCTAGAATTACCTCCACATAGAAAAAATGAATCTGACGCGTAAACAAAGAGGCACGGCACTGGGCATGCTGATTGGTTTTGCGTCAGCACTTGCGGTGATTATCCTGGGCGTTCGTTTTAATCCGTTTGAATTTGATACGTCGGTAGAGATTATTGAAAGACTCAGGGTTGCGACTGCGTCAATGGTCTTGGTGTGTGTGTTCCTGGTGTTCTCGATAGGACGACTTGCGCGACATCGCTTTTTTACGCCTGATGATATTGATGGGGCAGGCCTCACTGAAGGCACAGTCAAGGCGAAATTATTACAGGCGCTGCTACAAAATACCCTTGAGCAGACCATGCTCGCTATCGTCGTCTACTATAGTTGGGCGCTGCTTATGCCGGGGGCATGGCTTTCAGTCATCCCGCTCGCTGCGCTCAGTTTTGCCATTGGCCGGATTCTGTTTTTCTCTGGCTATACCCGCGGGGCGTCATCACGTGCTACCGGTTTTGCCCTGACGTTCTATCCGTCGGCACTGATGCTCCTATGCGTCATATATCGAGTTGCAACAACACTCTAAAGTGTTCAGGCTAGCCTGGGCCGGCTTTAACTCGAACCTTGCTCTACAGGCACAGGACCTACCGAAAATTTGCCTACGAGTAGCTGGCGATGGGTGAGCCAAAATAACCATCAGGGATCGTGATACCGAGCCCGGCGCCAGGTGGGATCGCGATAGTGCCATTGACAATACGCGGACCATAGTCCTCGTCGTAGTGGCCTATCTGATAAGGGTCTGATATCCAGGCGCCACGACTTAGGTTCGGGTTGAAAGTGGCGCCCACGTGAACACAAGCTGCCGCAATAATATCGCCACCCCACGAATCGTCACAGCTGGTTGGCGTGCTGGACGCCTCGCATAAATCGCGAATGGCACGCATTGCACTGATGCCGCCGACCCGCGTAAGCTTAATGCCGAATCCATCAGCAACTCCGGTTCCGATCGCTCTGGAGATTGTAGCCAAATCAGTTGCGGATTCATCTAGCAGCAAAGGATGCCTCAAATGCGCACGGGCAAAGACACATTCAGCATAGGTGGCGCATGGCTGCTCAATAGCGAGCGTGAGCTCTTTACATGCTTGTGAGACCTGAATTGCCTCGCTAACAGTCCAACCCCGGTTGCAGTCAACAAATAGATCGACACTGGGGCGGATCACTTTGGCTACTGCATGAATTGTTGTAATGTCTTCATCGATATGACGTCCGCCCGCCTTCAACTGGAGCTTTGGTTGGCCCTGATCCTGTAAAACCTGAGCAAATGTTGCCGAGGCCTCGGGTGTGCCAATTGGAACAACATGGTAAGTCAGGACCGGATCCATGCGCGCCCCACCGAGCAAATCGCATACCCGCTCTCCGTAGGCCTTGCCAGTCAGGTCCCAACAGGCAATATCTACGACAGACTTGGCACCGTGTCCACCATCCATTGTCGAACTCATCGCATCGTGAACAAGGCCAAATCGACGCGGATCAAGACCTACCAGGGCAGGCCCTAACAGAGCGAGGTCCGCACGAATGCTTCCAGCATGCTCGGCTTGGGGTAACGGCCCTGTCGGGCAGATCTCGCCCCAGCCAACGTGTTTGGCGTTGGTGACAAGCTCGACAATAGTAGTGTCGGGCTCACCCACTGCGGCGCTAGACATATTGTAGTCCGAGGCCATCGGAAGTCGTTTTGCATAAACGTTGACTTGGGCAATCTTCATAATTACTTTCCTAAGGACACGCGCCATCCACAGTGACACCCATCTCGATTGGATCTTACCTGGAAGCGCCTATCTCCAACAGGGCTTATCTGAGATCGCTATTTAACCCCAGATTCAAGAAAAAATACCAACAGTAGAATTATCGTGCCGCAACCGATCCCGAAAAGAAAGGCGCCGAATTTTGAGTCACTGACTTCTGACAACTCGTAATGAAAAACATTCAACAATAGAGCGCCGGCCAAAAAAGACGAGAGAAAGGCTGCCGCCACTACACTGTGTTCTCCAATAATGACACCAAGACCCCAACCCAGCACCAGTGCGCTGCCCAAGGCATAACGACCCCAACGGTTAAATAAAGTCGCCTCATGGGCTTCGTGTTCTGCATCGATGATCATCATGTGCAGACCGACTGCCAATGTAAATATAGCCGCAGTCAACACATCCAGCGCAATACGTTCAGGCATCGTAAAAGTAATAACGACGTTGTAGATACCAAATGATCCAATCGACACCAGAAAAGACCGGTGAATCTTTTTTGGATTTTTCCTGCGCTCTTGTCGACACCAACGTTTTAGACCAAAAAAGATCGTAAAGCCCAGCAATGCCAGAAGAAAAACGCCTGTGTCTACAAAGTGCGATTCCGAGAAATTCGAATGCAAGGCTGCCCCGATTGACTCTTTGCTCTCGATCAGACTGGGAAGCATGTGAAGAAAAACAAACGCGACAGCAAATCCACCACTGAAGGAGGCAAAACCTGCGCGCGCCAGAAGGGGCACACGTCGAAACCACGGTGCTGCCAGATGCAATAGAACCAGCATAATTGTGAATACAATAGAGTAGATCAAAATACCATTGCCCAGGCTTTCGTGAACGATTTCACTGTTCATCTCAAATCATTCTTCTCGACTAGCATGGCGCAAACTGTGGCATCTGTCCCTAAGCATGATCACTATCGACCAGCATACTCACAGAAGATCTGATTGTCATCTAAGTTCCTGGTAACAAAAACACTACAGCACTCCAACACAGTCGCTATTGCCTTGTGAACTATATATCTCATATTCCAGGCATTCATATACCAATCTTGATTGAGTGCGGCGGCTTCAGTTAATAACGTTGGCGCCGGAGGCGCAGTGTTTGCCACCGCATTCTTGATTAAATCGCCAGTGTGATTATTCAATACCAATATCTCCAACACGCCGAGAGTAACTCCGAGCGCGATTTATTTAATGTCTGGCTGCATTATTATCTCCTTATGTTTTACCTGTGCCACCTTGCCCCTGATATCGTTTGAGCCATTTTTCATGCCAGGCACGGGTATCATGTGGCTGTTAGATGGTATGGGAGCTTGTAAACAGCCACTAAGGGGAGCAAATTGTGTGGTGTGGGTTCAATAATACAAAACAAGAGGACACGCGATATGCCCATTAGGGCTGAAAGGGGTGATGTAATACAGATAACGACAGGGTTCTGGCGTCCGCAGACGATGCAGGATGTTAAATCTGAAAAAAGCAAATACCTATCCTTATACCCGACCTCCAATAATCCAGCGCGGCGATGCGCGGCGACGTTCTCCTAAGGTATCCTCTTTGCTCCGACATTATTGTTCTAATCGATACACTGTCCAACGCGACACCTATTAACATCATGAAATCTCGACATTCAGGCAAGAAGTTCATTGAAATTCTTTACGAAGAAAATTTTCTGCTGATCGGATTTTCGTTTCTGATTGCTCATTCAAGTTCGCAGTTGTTGGCGTCTCTGATTCACGGGTTATTGATGCCTATCATTGTCTCGATTACTGATGAGGCCTCCTGGGAGTCCGCGACAACGACGATCGGCGGGGTTAAATTGAATTGGGGAGAACCATTGGCAGATTTGATACATTTTGCAGTTGTAGTCGTGTTCTCGGTATACGCATACAAGCTCCTGAAAAAGGGGTCGCCAGACGACACCCAATAAGTAACTGGTCGACTCAAACTTCGAAGAGCGCAGGCGGATATGCTCGGTATCAAAAAGATTTCCGGGGCCATGATCAGATCGTTAATGCAATGGTGAAGGAGGCCGGCTGTCAGGGCCAAACCACCTTAACCACGTTGGTTCTGGCTGCGAAGTTATTCCTTTTTCCACTACGTGCCAGAGCTGAAACCATGAAATAGAGGGTTTCACCCGATCTTGGCCGCCAACTGGTAAGAGGGGAAACTTTGATATGGTCCCCTGCTACAGCCTTTTTGTTCTTACAAACTTTTCCAGGGGCCATCCACTCCCAGGTCCCGCCGTACCATTTGCCGCCCCTTTTCACGAACACCCATGGATTCGCATTGACTTTCACTTTGTACTTTCCGGACGTATGGAGAATCGAGATCGACGGCCACGATCTAGTATCTTTGAATGCCAAGCAAATGGATCCAGCCTTAATTGTCACCTTGAGAGTGGAGGTCTGTGGCCACTTGGCGACCTTTGTGTGAAGCCAGGTCACCTTACTGAGGTCGAGACTGCTGGCGTCAGGCTTAATAGGCGAAGATAGCGTACCAGCACAGGCAAAGAGTGGTTGTATACCGCTTTAAACTACACATAACGCTGAAACGCAACTTTAAGATCATGCCAGTAATTAGGCGGCGAAAGTTTTTTCTGTAACCAGTCTCAGATCAGGGGGAACACCTGGTGTGTTATTACGACTGGTAAATCAACTGCAGTCGGAGAGAATGAAAGACAATGGAGTCGGTCTCGAAACTGGCGCGTTCTGAGCAAATCGTTCAATCAGATAACGGAGTCGGCCAGAGCGCCCGCAGCGCCAACAAAAAGTCGGCGAAGTGAGCCTAGTCCTTTGCCCCGCTGTGGTTGGGATGCGTTTCCTGATGGTTATCAGGTGGCCTGGTGGGCCATCTAGGGGTGTGCAATAAACTGATACAATGAATTTGACTGGTCAAAGGGGCCGGGCCATCCCTGACAGTGCCGACTACCTTAACCCTGATTATTAGAATACGGAAAGAGCTCCATGTGGACCCCCTCTGAGTTTGATCAGGCGCTTTCGGTAGTTTCAGAAAAATACAAGACTCTGGAGCGCCAAATGAGCTGGCTTAAGCCCTATGATCGAGATCAGGCCTATGCGCTCTATAGGAATGCCAACGACTCGGTTTTCGGGTTTCTAGTTGTGGGCGGACCCGTATCAATTCTAAAAGAGACCGCTTTAAAGGTAGTTCAATTGAGGAAATCGATCTGTACAACCTCGGTGCCACCTATCACAGCACCCAAAAGCAGGACGTAAGGGCATCACTCACAGGTAAAGGCAGCATCCTTCATTACAACAAGGACTGGCATTTCCTGCTAAATGACTCTTGGCTACTCGGTGGAGTTCACGCTGAAGCCGAGTTTCATCTTGCGTCTCCAAGACATCGAGACAATATTGTCGATCCAGCCGGAGGGTATCTTACTGTTACCGGACGCGAGCTCACGGGGCTTAAGGAGTTTGGTTACTGATTTGTGTCAGCCGGTTACCTGGATCAAGAAATTGCGATTTGTTCTAACAAGGCGGCAGCCCGAACAGCAGACTTTGCCAAAATTTGGGCAGCTGTAGAAAGGCAAGATAATGGAGCGAGGATCGATCAGTCTCTGATCGATCCGGCCACCAACTTAGTCGACCCCGGCCAAGGTAACGTGGACAAATGGCAGAAAACCGTACCTTTTGGCCCACAACAAAATTTCTGAGTGCCCGAGTCTTGTAAATATCACGGGCAACGATTTAGGCCAGATCTTCCTTTATAGCGGGGAACTCTGGTAACGAAATCGAATCTGGACACCATTGCCGCAAACGACGGGGTTACGCAAGGGAGCCACTACCAGGTTGGAGGAGCGGACTTACGCGCGCTGAGATCAGGCCTGCCTTTTGGGGCTCTGTTGACGCTCGGGAACTGGAAGGAATTCAATTCTGTAGGGTTTTTCAGCACGCAAAAGCCACGGTTTCTGTTTTCGAGGCGGACCAAAGAGACCAAGCAACTGGATCTGGCATTTACCCAGTTTGAGGCAGCCTATGGAAGCAGTATTTGGAAGTCCGGTGAGATTGGGGACCGCATCAGCACAGCGTCGGAGAAGAAAGCGTCACAGGGCAGTTATGATGGCAGGCGACATGATCAGATCCGCCGCGGGGTGAAATTTGAGTCAGAGAAAGCCGTTCGCGAGGGCATTAATAAGGAAAAGTACGCCTTGCGTGACATCATGATCGTAGGCCAGGATGCGTTGAATATCGGTTTGAAGGTCTTGCACCAACTGATTGGTAGTGTCGATCAATGGTTGACGGTAAAAGAGAAAACAGAAATTTCAACCAGGACGGCGTCGATCTTTTTTTTGAGAAATCTCTTGAATGTTGAAACTGACGCCCTGTCTGAGGAGATAAAGCACCCTGGGGTCTTCTAGCCTTCCCTGACGGAAAGTTAGAATCTGCGTCCCAACGGGCGACACTATCAGTCGGGGTCGGGTGCATTCAGAAAATAGAGTTAGCGGCAATCGGTCGTTGACTGCTTTGTATCCTCCGCTTTTGGCCGACACGCGCTGTACTGTCGAAGGCCATACTTTGTTTTCAGACTCAGAATCACAAATCTGGGATCGTACAGGTGATGTTCAATATCGGGTCTTGTCTTAAAACATAGGATTCGGTTCGATACCCGCGGTTTTTGCAAAAAGAAGGTTGTACCCCCGTCAGTGGAGAAATTACCGTACACACTCACTGGGTGCATTAACTGCGGCCCGCCCAGGTAGGTCTGTTGGGAGGCATTGTCTGATTTATCGGTTTTCTCTTCTGTTGCATCGATGATCGAAAAATAAGCGCAGTGATTTTCAATTGCGACCTCAGCAGAACGCAGCAGGGCAAAGTCAATGACTTGTTCACGAGAGCTAAAGGCGTTTCCTCGAAATCGGATTTCAAAGATATTGCTTTCGATGGATTTGTCCGAATAGCCGCCCAGCAGATATTTATGCTGGCTGACATAGGGGGTTGCCACGCAAGCCGACACCAGCAAGCTCAATGCGATAAGCGTACCGCTGGAGATCATGCGTAGGAGCGGCCAGGAGATGATTGTCATGGTGTCAATTGGCTGCGTTGGGCTGCAGCGATCTTTCGCGCAAGAGCCGAACGGAAACCCCCAGATGTGTAGATACCGTCGCGTTGGCGCACTCGTGTGCAGTTATCCAAAAACCTCCAAAATCCGACCGACAGGGCCGGAAACCCGCCGGATGACAATGATGGCGCGTGGGATGCTGTGGCGACACCGATGCTATTAGGAAGGCAAAGAGGCTTCTTCTTCTCATCTCGGGCTTGCGGGCTGAGTGTGAATTATATCCACCGGACTGTCGGGAACTCCCGAGGGAGTTCTGAACGACTGCGTTAGTGCAAAAGACTTGGAGATTTTGCATAATCAGGTGCAATGAAGGTAGGCGGGCCAGGTCCACACTGTTATTGTGCAACGCTGTGTGGTCTAAAATCAAACCAGCGATCCTGTTAGTGTTTCAGAATCCTCTGTATTAGTATCGGAGTCCGATGAAAATCTCGATTCAAGTCGTAGAGCAACCCGACGAATCTCCTGCTCCGAAAAGAGTCGTCGATATATCCGAAGACGGGGGATCGATAGGCCGCGCATTCGACTGCAGCCTTCAGTTACCCGGAGTTAGTATCTCCAGACTTCAGGCGCGGATCGAAAAAGTGGACAACGGCTTTACCCTTACGGATTGTGGAAAGAACCCGATCAGCGTCAATTTGCAACCGGCGCCCCGGGAAATGCCACAGGCCCTTTATGATGGTGATATGATCTCAATTGCTGGATTCTCCCTGCTAGTGACGGACATCCAACGCGGCGCAGAGACAAGGCAGCGCGGCCATTCCACAGAAGTTGATCGCCATGATATTGAGGATAAGCCGGATGAGTGTTTGTTCTCGGACCCAATGCAGATCAGTAACGAAGATATTGTTGCGTCTCTGGATCCGGATCCGCAATCAGCACCAAGTGCGAGCCTGGACTACGTGGGCGAACAGCTTCTTCAGGAGTTCTCCGAGCACATGGTTGGTGTTGCACAAGACCGTCAACAGGGGCAGCCCTTCGGCGAGGATCCATTTGAAATTACCCCTGATATTTCTGTATTAGCTGGTACTGATGAAAGCGAGTTGGCCTCTGGCGAGGTGTCGGTAATCTCTCGGCCCGAAAATACCCCAAATGCTGGGGTGGGCGGCGATGATCGATACAGGCGAATTTTCGATGCGACAGATGGATCCTCGTCACTGATGCGAACTGCAAGCCAGCC
>Ga0302137_1000794_pt1 | contig 14079 bp, 2 predicted proteins | sample CBN3_SCM_MG_FD_203127 | JGI IMG/M metagenome (GOLD analysis project Ga0302137, IMG submission 203127) | Marine microbial communities from Western Arctic Ocean, Canada - CBN3_SCM | ecosystem: Environmental > Aquatic > Marine > Oceanic | place: Canada: Western Arctic Ocean | collected 2017-09-15 | reverse complement strand
CGCAGTCGCGTCGCCGGTGAGCATGCGCACGGTCTGTCCTCGTTTCCGAAGGGTATCGACGGCATCCTTCGCTTCAGCGCGCGGTGCGTCGGAGTATCGAAAGACCGTAGCATCGGGCGAAGAAGAAGAGCACAGAACCGCGATTGCTTCGCCGGCGCTTCTGTGTTCCTCCGTTGCTCGCGCGACTACTTTTTCTTCTTCGCTCGAGTTCTTCCCGCGACGGCACTCTAAAGCCCACGACGCGGTTCCAAATCTGAAGACTTCGCCGTTAATTTCACCTTCAACACCTTTACCGTGCTCAACTTTGTAGTTTTTCACGTCCAAAGAGCTACGACTCGCGCTGCTATCGCTGCTGTTGTCACCGTTACCGATATAATTGACGGTGGCTTTAGCAATCGGATGCACCGAACCTCGTTCCAACGCTTTCGCAACGCGCACGCTCTCCTCGTCGCTTCTTTTAAACGCTAAGCTCGCGATGCTCTCTTCGCCTAATTCCACGTTTTTTATTTCCACGATGGACATTTCACCAGACGTCAAAGTGCCAGTTTTGTCTAAACACACGAGATTGACGTTTGCGAGCGCGTCCAGAGTTCGCCCGCCTCTGATGAGGATACCTCTTCTGGCCATCGCGCCAATCGCCGCGACGTACACTAACGGAGACATGAGCAGCGCGCACGGAGCAGCTGCAGATAAGAACGCAAACGAGCGGTACATTGCTCCTCCTCGACCTAAAAAGGGAACTCCGAACACGAGAGGCGCCATCACCATCGTCGCAAAGGTTATAAACAAAATAATCCTAGAGTACTTATCGCCAACGTCATCAATTAATCGACTCACTCGCGGTTTGCGTTGTTGCGCTCTTTCGGTGAGCTTTGCAATTCTCGCCGGTGTGCTATTTTCGGAAGACTGCGAAGATTTAAGGATCAATACTCCGTCAATGTTCATCGCGCCGGCTGGAATTTCGTCGCCGATTCTGCGTCGCACGGGCAAAGCTTCGCCCGTAATGTGTTGAATAGACACTCTCGCTGAACCGTGAACGACGATGCCATCTAAAGGAACTTGCGTCCCCGCTTTAACATAACAATAGCTCCCGACGGGCACTTCCGAAGCGCGCATTTTCCGCTGCGATCCTTCGATGGGGTCTCCAGTCGCGCCGTCGATGTCGACGACATTCGCAAACGGCGGCACCGTTTTCCACAACGCTTTTAAATCGCCTCGCGCATGTTGCGTCAATCTATCTTCCACGTAGTGCGCGGATGCAAACAACACGAGCAACAGCGCGCCTTCAAAGGCGCACCCGAGTAAAACGGTACCAAACACCGCCAGCGTCGTGAGCACGTGCACGTTAATGTTACCCCTCGCGACTTCATACAAGACGTCCACAAATTCCGGTGTTCCAGCGAATAGATACACCAACGCCGTCGCCGACGACGAAAGCCACGCCGCGGTAGCGCCGGGGACAATCGACGCGACGTTGAGCATGGCACAAATCGACGTCGAGACGTGGCAAAATCCAGCCACGAGCAACAAGCACCACGACAATACCGTCAAACTCCCTCGTCCTCGCAAATATCCAGCCGCCGCGTTCAACTTTGACTTTGTTAAAACCACGTCTACTACGACTTCTACTTTATTCCTCGCTCTATTTACGTCTTCATCCATGGCTAAAGCACCGCCGTGCGAATGGTTGCAACATCCGCCGCCTCCTATTCTGTTATTTCTATCCTCCTCTGAGTCGTCGCAATAATTTTCGTCGTCAATCTCCGAACTCGAGAGATCGCTGATCGTAGCGGTTTTGTCCGCGATATCTAAAGAAGATAAAGAGGCACTTTTCTCCTTCCCATCCAACATCCCGGCTTGTTGCAAAAAGTCGCTCTCGTCGTTCGAGATGTCGTAGGACACTCCCGCGCCGTTGCCAGAACTCGCATTACTGCTGCTGCCAACGTTCTTTCCGCCGCTGGTTTCAAAACCTCCTCCTCCTTTCCCGTCCAATCGGTTGGAGTTCCTGGGGACAATCGTCGTCCGTTTTTGTCCCCAATGGGAGGAAGCGGAATCTTCTCTCGATGATGATAGCGATGATGACATCCACTTTGAGGATGATTCTCCCATCGTTTGGTGGACGTTTTTATCGCCAAAGTATGCCTCGCATTTGCGACGACGACGATTTCGACGACTCTCAGGAGAAGAAGAAGAAGAAGATGATGATGACGCTGAAGCCGTCGCCGGCAAATCGAACGTTTTCCTCGCGCGTAATGTTTTTCTCTTCTTCTCGATTCTCGCTCTCGCATTCGTCGTCCATCTTCTCGATTTGGGCAACGACAGAGACGAATTCATCCTTATTCTCGTCCTTTCGCTCGACAGAGAGGCGTTTGAGGTTCCCCCAGAAGAGGAGGAAGACAACAACGAAGGAGTGAACATATCTTCTTGTGGGGAATTCCCCCACAAAAAAGGGTCTATCTCACAACAAACATGCACGCGTCGTTGGCCGTATTCATGGGCAGACGAGCGGTCCGAGAATCCTTCACCAAACTCACGACGAAACTGGCCAAGAAATCTGGATATTACAAAGGGAAAAGAAGCATCTCCCCCGGGTGGCACGAGAAGAAAGTCGGCGGAGGAGGTCGAGGGAGATTCGTCCTGCTCGATTGGAAGAAACCGACGTACGTGATTCCGGAAGGATTGAACGAAGGAACGTTGAAACCGTACGTCGCGAAAGGCGTGACGAAGTGAGAAAGACAAGCAGAGATATTTAAATGATTTTGTCGTCTTTAAGTTCTACGACAACATCGATGTTGTCGTCCAGGAAGTGTGCCTTCGTGGCATCAAAGTCGATTGGAAAACCCAATGGGTGGTCAAAGAACAACAGTCTCTTCTTCTCTAAAACGCGAGAGATAGTGGCCAAACGGAAAGCGTCGTCGAAGCAGCAAAGGAAAGTGCAGCTGAGAGAGGAAACGCGAGCGATGCAACTGAAAAGAGAAGAGAGAGAGAGGAAAGAGAAGGAGGAAATGGAACGGCGTCCAGAACCGCCCGCGGGAGCGGCGGAGAGTTTGAGAGAGGCGAACGAACGAATCGCAGAGGCGGACGCGAAGTTTCAATCCGCGGTGGATTCAACCAGGGAGATTAAAAAGATGAAGAGAGAGAGCGCGGAGTGGGATCCGCAAATCGGGTACGGTAAGTTTCGAGAGGTTTCCGAACAGGTGAAGGAAATGAACGGACTCAGGGTGCGAACGTACGAGACGAGATTGGAACACGCTGTTTTTTTGATCGAGCTCGCCAAAGGCTTGGGGAATGCAAGTAACAGTAGTAGTAGTAGTAGTAGTAGTAGTAGTAACAGCAGCAGTAGTAGTAGAAGTAGTACCACAGGGGGCGGTGACGACGAGGATAGTGATTATGTTGGGGGTATTAACGATGATGCAGTAGTTGCAAACGATGTCGGAGCGGTCGGTAAAACCTTAGATGCTTTTGATTGGGTGTATGGAAAAGAATTTGTGGACGAATCAAACGCGAGAACTGTAGAGTTTATGCTTCGAGCGTCGCAGAAGAAGTCGCAAAACGACGGCTTGAAGCCGGAGATTTCGTTTGAAATATTAAACGTCGCTGTAGCGGCCGAAGCTTTGGGATGCATCAATAACAAAGACAACGTCATTCAGAAACACGTGAAACGCGTACAGAAAGGAATCGACGGAGGACTGATTTCTCCAAACGACGACGCGGCCAATGCGTTGCTGGAAAAGATTGATGCTTTTCTCCAAGAACAAGAGCGACAAAAGCAATAAACCAAGTAATATCTAGCGAAACGTAGATAGAAAGTACAGTAGACAAAACCAGTTTATATATATGTAATTATGTGGTATATTCCAAATGTTACAATGTGTGTTTGTGTGTGTGTTCGTATTATAATTTTTAATATCTTGGGGGAAGGAACGTGCCAGCCGATCCATCGTTCGACGACGATGCTTCCTCAGCCGCTACAGTTGCCCCTAACGCCCACATATTTTGCTCTACTGACCAATTTCCTCCCTCTCCACTCGACGACGAACTACTCGATGCTTTTTGAATTCCATTCTCGTACACGTTGTGTTGTTCGTTGCCTCCTCTTTCTTGCAATACCCCGGCATCTTTCAACGCCTGCGTCTTTCTCCACGCCATCTCTTGACTGGACGCTAAATTCTTCGCAGCTAACCCGTAGTCATTCACCCCATCTCCGTTCGTATCGTTCGAATTCGCATCAATCCCATACGCGTCCTTCGCCTTATTCGGCAACGAAAATTCCGCCACCCGTCTTCGAATCGCGTGCAACGCCATCTCGCTTCTCAAAACTCTCTTCTCCAATCGCCTATTCTCCGCGCTCAGCGTCAACACCTCTTTCTCCAACGAAAAATCATCGACCATCAACTGCACTCGCTCCTTTTCCATCTCCGTGATTTTCCTCTCCAACTTCCTCGCGTACCTTCGACTCGGGAAGCCGAGAACGATATGCGCCACCGCCGTCCCGGTCGCCGCCGGTTTCACGAACGCTCGCGTCTGCGGACTCAAACCTAACCACGCCTCCCTCAACGGTCCAGTCACTGGTTTCGCGATTTCAACCGCGCGGTCCCAAGTCGGGCCGACAAAATCCACCGCCACTTCCATCTGCGGTTTAAACTGCTTGTTAAAGTCCGTTAACGCTTTGGAGAGCGAATTTGAACTCCCTTCCAAGGTTTTCGCGGACCAGGAGGACGCCGCGGTGGACCAACCGGAAAGTTTTTCTTTCCACCCGCCACCAGCGCCACCAGAAGTTGAAGATTCAGAAGAAGACGACGACGAAACGGAAGAAGAAGAGTTTGAGTTTGAATTCGAATTCGTCGGTTTATTGCCGTTGTTCGGTTGCCTCGAGGAATTCGAATCCGATTTGATGACTTCTCTCCGAGTCTCGTTGTTGCTCTTCCCTCCTCCGCGCTTGTTGCCGAAATGGTTCGCGTTCCTCCTCCTAAAACTGTTCTTATTCCGCCGGTTGTGGTGGTGAAATGGAAATTGGTTGTTCGAGGAGTTAAACCCAACACCGCCTATCGGATTCGGTGGTGGTAACATTTTCTTTTGTTCTTCCCGAGAGACAAAACGCGTTCAAGCAACTCTAGCAGTATTGTAGTGTGGCGGTATGAACTCCCCACCGAATAACTCTCGTGATAAATCGATTCTTGAATGGCGCGTTTCTCGCCGATGGTTTTCGAACACTCGGAGAAATCAAAAGACAGCGTTGTTATTCGTACGACTCGTTGTCTTTCGCGCTCGATAGATATTTATGAGTGAGCAATACAAGGGGAAAATTTCAAACCAATCAATGCCCAAAAAGAAGCCAAAATTTGACGACTGAATGAAGAACACTGCAAGAGAGAGATTGATCAGACACAAAAGGAATTGGAGGGAAAAAGCTCCGTTTGCTTGTCGACCTCTCTCTCTCTCTCGACATAAATATTCCTCAACTCGTTTCTCTCGATATACATTCATATTTATACACGCATCTATACATTTATACATACCGGTATATTATTTATCATTACCACAACGCAAAACGACGCATTAGTATGGTGTTAGAAGGCCAAATCGCGAAAGCGTTGAACCGCGCGCTCGGCGACCGCTTGCACGGTTTAGACAAGTCGAATTTGAAACTGTCTTTACTGAATGGAGAAGTCACGCTGAGAAACGTACGAGTGAAACCGACCGCACTGAAAGGGATATCGTCGATTAACTCGAACGTGAAATTGAAAGCGGGATACGTCGGGGAGTTAAGGATTAAGATTCCGTGGAGAGAGTTAGGGAGGAAACCGGTGGAGGTTATATTTGATCGGTTGCACGTTTTGTGCGAATTTCGAGGAGAAGGTGATGAAGACTCCGAGGACGACGACGAGAGCGGACAAAAGGAAATGTCTGAAAACGAACGAAATAAGATGAAACGAGCGTTAGAGGAGAAGAAAGAGAAGAAGAGGAAGCAGATGAACGCGAAGAAACGGAGAATTGCGGAGAGTTTGGAACGGAGTTGGTTGAGAGGAGATCCGACGCCAGGCGCGGAGGAGTTGAGACAAAAGTTTTGGGGCGATATCACAAAAGAAGAGAAAGAAGAGGAAGAAGAGGAAGAGGAAGATGATGACGACGATGACAACGACGACGTCTCGTCTGTTTCATCTTTTGATGAGAGCGAGGACGACGTGGAAGGAGGAGAAGAATCCGCGAACGCTTCGAAACGACGATTGTTCTCTTCGCCGGATACCAGACGACGCGAGGAAATGTTTGCGACGCCAGAATATCAACCTCCGTTGCAAACTCCAGAAAATGATACCGATGTGATGTCATCTACTAGGAAGAGAAAGGAAGGCAATCGAGGTAGTACTCGGAAAAAAAGCAAGAGTAAGAAGAAGAAACCGGTCGGTTTCGGAGCGCTCTTGGACGTAGTTCTCGCAAACGCCGTAGTCACTGTGAAAAATATACACTTTCGCTTCGAAGGAGAAGGAGACGAGAATATGCCGAAATTTGCCGTGGGAGCTTCGCTTGAAAGCATCGCTTTAGAAACGACCAATGTTCTCGGTGATTCGAGAGCATTTATCGTCGATGCGTTTAAGGAAACGCTGCGTAAAAAACTCGAAATTAACAACGCCGTGGTGTATTGCGATTTGAACTCTGTGCATCTTCTCGAGAAAGTCAAGAACCGAGATTTGAAACCGCACGAAGACCCGATCCGATTTTGCAAGATTATGGAAGCGTGCGCAAAGTCAAAGAATCGAAATCGTATCATCGAGCCATTCGTAGTAACTGCAAGGTACGAACGAGCTGGTATGGAAGCCATCGAATCCGGGACGGCTTCTGCGTTGCACGGATTAACTCTGAATATTCCAAAAACCAGCGCGAATGTTTCTGCTGGTGCCGCAAGTTTGGCATATTGGGCGACGCAAATATTGAGAAAAAGCGTGCACGATAGACGGTTTGAACACTTACGACCGGGCGTTCCAGTCTTCGATGGATCAGAAAAAGTAAAAGAGAAATCACCCGCGGGAACAAAAACGAGGAGAACGAATAAAAACGCTCAATCTTGGTGGCAATATGCGTGCGAAGCGGTCAAAAAGGAAAATCGAGAACGGAGAGAACGACTCGGATTGGGCTTTAGCCTCGACTCGAAAGCTCTTAAAACTCTGCACGAACAAAGGAAAGCGTATGTCAAAGTTTACATAGACGAGATTCTCCAAAAGTCTGCGCCGCCACCGCCGTCTTCGAAGCAAAACGTCAACTGGCCGATGAAGAAACCTTTTGGAAAGATACGTAAACTCGATGAGCTTGAAAGTGAGATTCCAAACGCTCGCATGATTGCTTTTTTTAGACAGCTCGCACACTTAGAGTGGAGGAAAAATGGAGGCAGCGAACGCGCGTTTTGCCGCGAAGCTGCCCGACGCGGCGGCGGGCCAATACCTATGAAGATTGTGAAGGGTGTTGCTGGCGTCGCAGGTAAAGGTTTACTTGTGGGAGTAAAAGTTATAAAGAATGTAGGGTTTAAACCTCTCGGCGCCGCGAAACGGTTCATTACGAACATCGGGAAGAACCAGCAGGAGAGAGATGAATTGGATGCGATCAAAAAGCGCGAAATCGAAGAAGTTCGAATTCGCGCAGAAGAAGACGAAGAGAATCTGAAGAGACAAATCAGGCAAATCCGAAAGAAGAACGCTGCGACGCCGGTCAAATATCTCTTCGCAACACCGAGTCGTCCGCCGAGAAACGCTCCGAACGAGTTCGATAATCGCGATGCTGCTATTTCAGACGATGAGTCGCAAATCGACTGGGATGAAGTTGGAGATACTTTTGATATTAAAAAGAGACAAGAATATGCAGAGATCCAGAAGCGCGAGATGCAAAGTGTTGAGAAGAAGAGTAAGATTCCAATGTTTGCTACGTGCATCGCTTTTGAAGAAATTTCGATGAAAATTCTCGACGCTTCTTCGAACGAGCGCAATGACCACGACGATGCTTTCTCGGATAGCTTAGCACCGTCTTCGTCTACTTCTTTTTCGTCTTTTGCTGAAATACCAATCAAAGAATCTGAATTATTCAGCGTGTCGATCAATAATTTCGTGATAGGAGCGAAAATGATGGGGATACCTTTCGTGAAAGATGCGATAGACGTTCGGTCGACTATAGATACTATTCGTTTCTCTGCGCCGGAGGGCGATTTACTGGCGCTCGGTGAATATGAAACAGATTATTATTCATCGTATTCGACTCATGGCATGGGTATGTCGCTCCCAATAATGCTCGCTAAATTATTTAACGCAGATTTGAACGATGCAGAAGATACTATCTCGAATGGTCGCCCAAGATGCTTTAGCGGGAGTCCTGTATCTAAAGCTGTATCTTTCGCGGCTTCGAAAAAACGCAAGATAACGAACAAAAATACCGAGCTATCCATCTCGCTGGAAACTGATAGTGCGACTATTGCTGGTTCTTCACTCGCCACCAAGAAATGCGACTCGAATACAGAAGTAGAAAAGGCAGTTGGTTACTGTGCTCTGATCTTATCACCTATGTTCATCACAATTCTTCGCGGACCAATTGACCGCATTGTCGACGTTTTCACGAGGCGCATGAAGGATAGTTGTATGCAATCTCGTTTCAATACTTCTGCGCAAATCACTCATGAACTGGACGTCATTCCACGCGGTTCTATCGAAGTGGGTTCTGGAGTTTCATCCCCTGGTGATTTGAGCTTACCAAAGATTGGATTAGCAGTATTCGTCGGAAAAGTTCATCTGGCGGTTCCATCCCAGCGTAAAAATAGGAAGAAGAAAGGAACAACCCTAATTGCAAGGTTTGGTCCTCTTACAGCGCGAACACTTAAAAGCGCCCAGAATGCACACGTTCAGGAACAAGATGCGAATGCGCGCAATAGTTGGCGCAAGAGAACGATTGAAGGTAAGCTTTTGGACTGTTCTATTGGGTTTGCGGACAATTTTGCGTGGACCTGTAACCAGTCGTGGCAGCTTCTCAGGGAAGCTGGAGAAAGTAATAGAGTCGAGACTCCTCTATTATCTCGCGTTCAGTGTACAATCCTCGCATCACATTACGTGCTATCTCCTCGAGAGGCGTTGAAGTATTCCCCGGTCGTCGTTGACGTCAATCTGCCATCTATTCAATTATCTGTGTCGCCAGAAAGAATAAACATGGCCTTGCGCGTGGCCACACACTTCACGGAATCGGCTAAGAAAGTTGCAGATGAGGCAAAGAGAATCAAAGAACAGAAGAAACAACGCAACGACATCGCGTCTTCGCAATCTGATAAAATCTTAAAGAGTGGCGACGACGACGACGACGAGAAGAAAATTACCTTTTCTTCGAGTTTACCTTCTTCTTTTTCGTCAGGGCGCAAGGTTACCGATGATATTTTCGCTCGAGATATTGATGTTTTCAACTGCGAACGACTCGTGCCGGCTGATTTGTTTGGGGAATTACCATACTGGGAGTCGTGCGATGTCTTTGTTCGAGAGGGAACGTTGTCTGTCGTTGATAAACCAGCAGGTTCCGTTCATCACTTAGAACCGAGAGTCCTAAAATTGGCCGGAACGCGAGGAGCCGGAAACCCGTTGACGCGCACTCAAGAAAAAGTTGAAGTTTGTGTTCTCTCTATCGACGAAAAAAGGAAAACAATAAAAGTAAAATTACATGTATCAACCGATAGCGACGAGATTCTCAGGAATATGAACGACAAAGACGATGCAAACAGAGAATACTCGGAATATGACCGTACTTTAATCGTTGGCGACGCTTTACTGGATCGTTCCATCGGGTCAAACTTTGAAAGGATGTGCGAACATCCAAATGGTTTTGTCTTCAGATTTTGGTCGAAAGATATCTGCGACGTTATAAAAAGTAGATTGAACATGGAAGCGAGGCTATTGCCGTTCCATGAAGAAGTCAGGCGAGTTCTAAAAGTTGACGAGCATAAAACGAAGAAAGCTTCCGTTACGTTCTCGATGGGTTTGTTTGGATTTCACCTAGCTGCTCCTTTGAGACATCACAATCATGAGACTGATTTATACGTCAATGACATGTCGAAAAGTTATTTTATTGATCAACTGGCTGATGATGAAAAGATTAAGTACGTCGTTGACTGCTTCCAAGAGCGACCGTTGGCGAACGTCAAAATTACTGGACTAACGTTGAGTTGTGAAGCCACAAAAGGTAGCGTGACATTGGGCGCCGGTCTCCGAAGAGTTGCAATTAAGGACTGCTGGACTATCGAAGGCATTGGCAAGGATCATGATGCGGTATTCATAGAAGAACCTCTAAGAGATGAACTTTCAACCAAGTATCTCAGGTACAAAACTGATGCTATGAAGAAGTCCTGCGTCGGTTTCAGCCTCGAGGCGTTTTTACCTCCGCATCCTGAATATGGAACACAGGCTGCTGATTTACGAATGGCTGTCAGTTCAATCGAAACACACATTGCTAGAGAACCAATTGCGGCGTTCACCAGCTTCCGGTTCCTTTTTAAAAGCCCTGTGTCAGTTGGAAAGGGGTGGCCCTCGAGATATGACGACTCCGTCTTTGCACCTTCCCGTGAAGAATGGGAAAGTATGAGACAAAAGCTGCAAAAAGTGAAGATCATGGATGCGAGTAAACTCGCACACAAGATTAAGCTCAATTTCACATTTCATGGTGATTCGTTGGTCGCTAAACTTTACGACGATCCGAAGAAATCGGTATTGGCTGCTGATACTCGACGACAACCAATATTAGAGGCGACGGTGTCTAATTTCCATTCTCGTCTGTATATTCGCGCTAAACCAGTTGGTAAGCAAGGATGGGGCGGAGGCAAACAAGGCACGAAAGATTTGGAAATTTCGTGCGATAATTTGACGCTATCTGACCCCACATTACCTGTTGGTCACGCTAATCGCGATCTGATCGCGAAGGACAACGCTGCAAGCGACTTCTTGACATTTTTCTTGGAGGAGGAGAAATCAGCGCGTAAGAAAATTCGTAACATTCCGTTTCTGTGGATACGCCGTCAAACATGGCTGCCTCATGAGCATGAGGATGACATCGATATTGAACTCGAGGCAAAAGTTGCTCCTCTTCGAGTGCTTGCAAATCAAAATTGCATCATTAACATTGCAAATTGCTTGTTGCCGATTTTCAAGACTTTATCGCCGCCACACTTTCTACCAAACTTGCCACCATTCGTTTTCCCGCGTCCTGGCTTCGTGACGAAGAAAGTTAAGATTACGGCTAATGTAATGGGTTCTCGCGTGGTTTTACCGGGTAGTGTTCGAGATGAGTTTGCGCCATCACTTTCTCTCTGCGTCGGTGTTGTTGATAAAAATGCGAGCGAGTCGTTCAAAGGAATTGATGTCTCTACATCATTCACGATTGATGCGAATCGAGCGCATTGGGCCAAGTTCGACATCTTTATACACGGATTATCGGTTGCGTGTAAAGGAGATTCGACGCTCAAAGCAAAGAAGAACCGTTCATCTGCATTACTTCGTGCCTCCGGTCCACACATCAAAAGGTCCGACACCCCGGTGGCTTTAAAAGCAACTTGCTGGAATCGATTAGATGCTCGAAGACAATTATCAAACGCTCCGAGCGTAGACATAAATGTTCAGTTGCCGGCAAATGATGTTCTCACAGTTGAGATTTCGGCTTCTGATGTGGAAACTTTGAATTCAGTTATCAAAGGATACACGCAGACATCGACGATGACCTATACGCAATCCCCATTTGCTTACTGCTATTTGACTCCAGCTAAGTATCCATTGGCACCGCCTCTACCGAAGAAGGATTTTTTGATACATCAATGTTTCCAGGCGCGAATTGACCACATTCAACTTGGCATCTTTGCCGGGAAGGGAAGAGCCTCACAGGTTGTTGAGGCTGGAATTCGAGGCATTTCGGTTGCAAACGTGTCAAATCCACGAAATGAATTACGAAGTGAATTGGCAGTTGGAGTAGAGGGTTTATACGCGAGAGATTGCAGATTTAAGGGCTATAAGATTGATCTGATACGAGCAGGGTTTTGTGACGAGGCTGTTGTGAACACGCAAGACAAGAACTCTTCGAATGAAGTAAAAGCCTCTGCGGAAGGCGTTGAGGAACTTCAAATCGTTGAAGAGCAGGAAGATGAGTATTTACAGTCTATGTTCTTGAGCCTGGAACAAGTCACAACAAACGATATATCTGAGGTCAGCTGTCAGTGTGGTCGCGTAGCAGTGACAGCATCCGTGGATTCCTTACTGGAAGCTGCGCGAATCTTTCAGCCAAAACTCGGCGCTGGCGAAAATATACTCCCACAAGATATATTGTTTACGGAAGAAAGGAAAACGTTCAAATTAAGAGAAAATATGACATTAAGTCGCACCAGGAGAGTTTTAGCGGACTTTCCAACTTCTAGTAGTGGTGCACAGGAATATGTTCTGGATGGTTGCGAACAAACCATTAATCTTGATTATTCCGATACAATTTACTTGGAACACAATCTGTCGAAAAAAGATAAAACGAAGAAAGAGGGCGACAGTGGGAAAAACTCTAAATCTGGCGATCGAGCTGTGCATTTAGCTGAAAGAGAGCTTCAATTCGCGCCTCGCATCATAATTGGTCCGAATCATAGACTGGTAATTAAAAATTGTCGCATCGTGTGTCCCGACAAGGAAACGTTTGACTTGTGTATTCGCATGGCGTCAGGAGGTTCATATTTCGTTGATCCCGAATCAGTTCAGTTCTTAAGCCGTCAAGAGATGATGCTCGAGAAAAAGAAAATAGTTCGCAGACAACGTACTCTCGGAAATGGGGATGGGGATTCATTTTCAGAGCAAGGCGTCGAAGAATTCCGCGATTCTCGTTTAACTGAAATAGAGATGAAGTACTTGATGGATTCCTGGCGTGGAAGGGTTAAAACCGTCGTTGCGGTGCTCCGAGAATTACGAAATAAGCCGGGTTACTCCATCTCTGCAAACAAACGCATCGAAGGAGCTAGAGCAGTGATTGGGCTCAAAGGCAAGGATAAACTAGGCGATGCTCTTTTAGAAGTGCAGAAAGAAGCTATTTTAAAAGTTGTTGATAAACAGAGAAAGAAATCTGCTTTGAAATGCGTTCTGAAGTTGCACTCGATCGATGTGGCAGTTTTCCCTTCCCGTGACCCAGATGAAGGGTTGTGCGCATCTTTCAGCGTGCACTCAAAAATTAACATTATTGGGAGCAGCGTAGAAAGCTCGTTTGAACTTGAGCACATGTGTGTCTCGTTCCCGGACAGTGCGAGGTTGAATCCATTAGTTGAACCTTGCAAAATCACGGCAACATTAGACAGTGATGAGTGCTATAATGAGACTGAGGGGAGCGACAACTCGCTTGAACCTTCCGCGCCAAGAAGAGAAACATCCATTGATGTCATGATATCGCCCATTGGGGTCGAGGTTTCCCCAGCCGCAGCAGGTCGAGTGATTCGACTGGCGCAACGCGTTTCTTCCATCGTAGCAACGCAGCCGTTGTTACCATGTAATCATTTTGCACTTGTCTATTCGTCGTTCGAGGGTTCGGGATACGATGCCGACTTTGGAGCGTCGGCAGCTGATTTCTTCAGTACTGGTGAATTAATCCCACAAGAGAATGCTCTAGTTGTTGCAGCGACGGGCACGAGGAGCACATCATTTTCCTTCTGGCGTCCGCGGCCAGTTATGGGATACTGCTCACTGGGAGATGTTCCAAACTTTGGCCCCGATTCGCCTACACGATCGGCAACATCTATTCGCGACTCGATGACCTACTGTTCACCGCCAAGTGGATTCAAGCGTATAAACCCGTCCAAAAAGTCTGATGCATCTTCTAGCTCTAATTTGGTGCTCTGGCAACCGGTTCCTAGAAAAGGTTACAGAGCGCTTGGTTTAATTGCGGCTTATGAAGAAGACGGAGAGCCAGATCCAAGCTGCGTGCGTTGCGTCAGAGAAAGTTTGCTGTGTGAATCTACGGGATCTCTTTCAAGATTGTTTTCCATGTCTGACGAAGAGAGTAATAAACCTGATGACCGCAGGAGTGAAGTACATAATGCGCAGCGTCGTGGCCAGA
>Ga0302137_1000791_pt1 | contig 14089 bp, 9 predicted proteins | sample CBN3_SCM_MG_FD_203127 | JGI IMG/M metagenome (GOLD analysis project Ga0302137, IMG submission 203127) | Marine microbial communities from Western Arctic Ocean, Canada - CBN3_SCM | ecosystem: Environmental > Aquatic > Marine > Oceanic | place: Canada: Western Arctic Ocean | collected 2017-09-15 | reverse complement strand
AATTTTATATAACGAAATTGAAGAAACAAAAGCTGAATATTGTTTTCCGGGAGGGCTGTCTGATTTTGTTAAATATTTAGACGGGGGAGAAGATTTAATACACAATGAGGTTATTGTTGTTTCTAAAGAAGATATAGAGGTTCCTGTTGATTTAGCTCTTAGATATAGTACAAACTATAACAACAACATATTTTCCTTTGTAAATAATATTAACACAATTGAGGGTGGAACACACCTTTCTGGCCTTAGATCTGCGCTAACAAGAGCTTTAAATAGTTATGCAAATAAAAACGACTTAATTAAAACAAAAAAGAATGAAAAATTTAGTCTTTCTGGAGACGATTTTAGAGAAGGCTTAACACTTGTTCTTTCTGTTAAGGTTCAAGAACCTCAATTTGAAGGACAAACAAAAACAAAACTTGGGAACGGAGACGTCAAGGGATTGGTAGATAACGTTGTTTATGATGGCATACAGGCATTTTTAGAACAAAACCCAAAGGTTGGTAAGAGAATCATTGAAAAGGCCGCAGAGGCAGCCAGAGCGCGAATTGCAGCAAAAAAAGCAAGAGAGTTAGTTAGAAAAAAATCTGGACTAGGATCAACAACGCTACCGGGAAAGCTAGCAGACTGTTCAAACAAAGACCCCCTACAATGTGAAATTTTTCTAGTTGAGGGAGATTCTGCTGGCGGAACAGCAAAACAGGGAAGAGATAGAAGAACTCAAGCAATTTTACCGCTAAGAGGAAAGGTTATTAATTCTGAAAAAGCCAGAGAGGACAAGCTTTTAGCCAACAATGAAATTCAATCAATTATTACGGCACTTGGATGTGGCTTTGGAGAAGATGAAGACGATCCACACAGTTTTAATCCGGAAAAACTAAGATACCACAAGGTGGTTATTATGACAGACGCCGACGTAGACGGTAGCCACATAAGAACCTTATTATTAACATTCTTTTGGAGAAAAATGAAAAGACTTGTTAAGGGGGGCTTTGTTTATATGGCAATGCCACCACTATATAAAATTAAACAAGGGCGCAAAGAAAGATATGCTTATACAGACGCGGAAAGAGACGTTGTAATTCAAAGACTTCAATCTGAAAACGAAACAGCAAAAATAAACATACAAAGATATAAAGGTCTTGGAGAAATGAACGCAGAGCAGCTTTGGGACACCACAATGAATGCGGAAACGAGAACATTGATGCAGGTAACAGTTGATCATATTCAAGAAGAAGAAACAAATGTTAGGTTTAGAGAGTTAATGGGAACAGAAGTAGAACATAGAAGAAAATTTATAACAGAAAAGGCTAAGTTTGCTACAAACATAGATATATAAAAATGGACATAGGAAGAGATAACATATTAGATAAACAGCTTTTGGTGGAGCTAGAAGAAAGCTACCTAAATTATTCAATGTCGGTAATTACGGCCAGAGCCCTTCCGGATGCAAGAGATGGATTAAAGCCCGTCCACAGAAGAATACTTTTTGGAATGAATGACCTAGGCTGTTATCACAATAAGCCATATAAAAAATCTGCTAGAGTCGTTGGAGACGTTTTAGGTAAATATCACCCACACGGAGATAGTTCTATATATGATGCCATGGTTAGAATGGCACAAGAATTTTCTATGAGACACCAATTAGTTCAAGGCCAGGGAAACTTTGGTTCGGTTGATGGAGATAGGGCTGCGGCAATGAGATATACAGAATCAAGAATGTCTAAAATTGGAGGAGAGCTTTTAAGAGATCTTGACAAAGAGACAGTTGCCTGGACAAACAATTTTGATGAAACCTTAAAAGAGCCAGCTGTTCTTCCGGCGGTTTTCCCAAACCTTTTAGTTAATGGGTCTGAAGGTATTGCTGTTGGTATGGCAACAAAAATTCCACCACACAACTTAGTGGAAGTTATTGATGGTTTAACAGAGCTGATAGAAAACCCACACTGCACCACAGAAGATTTAATGAAACACGTAAAAGGACCAGACTTTCCAACGGCTGGAAAAGCGCTTGGTTTTGATGGTATAAAAAGCGCATATGAAACAGGAAGAGGTAAGGTTAAAATGAGGGGCACAGCCCACGTTGAACCAAATAGCAAAGGAAGAGATGCTCTTATTTTAACAGAACTTCCGTTTCAGGTTAATAAAGCAAACCTGATTGAAAAAATAGCTTTTTTAGCAAGAGATAAAAAAATAGAAGGCATTGCTGAGCTTAGAGACGAGTCAGATAAAGACGGAATGAGAGTTGTTATTGAAATAAAAAGAGACGCCGTTCCGGAGGTTATTTTAAATCAATTATATAAACAAACACAGCTTCAAGACACTTTTGGAATTATTTTACTTGCGCTAGTAGATGGAACCCCAAAAGTTATGTCTCTAAAAGAACTATTAGAGGTGTTTCTTGTTTTTAGACAAGACATTGTTGTAAAAAGAACAGAGTTTGATTTAAGAAAGGCTGAAGCAAGAGCGCACATATTAGAGGGTTTAAAAATTGCCCTAGACAATATAGATAAAATTCTTGAAACAATTAAAACAAGCAAAGACCCAGAGGCTGCCAAAACAGGACTAATAAGCGGTTTTGATTTGTCTGAAAAACAAGCACAAGCTATTTTGGACATGAAGCTACAAAGACTGACTGGACTGGAAACAGAAAAAATTCTTGCCGAATACAAAGAAATCATTCAATACATGACAGAGCTAAAGAGCATTTTAGATAGCAAGTCAAAAAGACTACAAATTATTACAGAAGAGCTTCTTGAGATTAAAGAAAAGTATGGAGAAGAAAGAAGAACTGAAATAGTTGACAAGGCATCAGATCTAAGTATGGAAGAAATGATAGCAGAAGAAGATATGGTATTAACAATAACGCACAACCAATATATTAAAAGAACAAGTGTTAGCACATATAGAAGCCAGAGAAGGGGCGGAAGAGGAGTCCAAGGACAAACATCAAGAGACGAAGACTTCACAGAACACCTGTTTGTAGAAAACACTCACAGTTACATTTTATTTTTTACAGACAAGGGAAAGTGTTATTGGGTTAAGGTTTATGATATTCCAGAGGGCGGAAGAGCCGCAAAAGGAAGAGCAATTGTTAATCTTATAGGTTGTGAGCCAGATGAAAAAGTAAGCGCCTTTATTGGGGTAAAACAAAACCACTTTCACGACGACCACTTTGTTGTTATGGCAACAGAAAAAGGGATTGTTAAAAAAACAAAGCTTTCCGCATATTCAAACCCAAGAAAAAAAGGAATATATGCTGTAGAAATAAGAGAAGGGGACAGCCTAATAGAGGCAAGAATTTCTACAGGAGAAAACGATATATTACTAGGAACGAGCAACGGAAAATCTATAAGATTTTCTGAGAAACAAATTAGGCCCAGCGGAAGAAAAACAATGGGAGTAAAAGGAATAACACTAAGCTCCACAGACGACAAGGTCGTTGGAATGCTGTTAATTAAAAGAGAGGGAACTGTCTTAGTTGCCACGGAAAACGGTTTTGGAAAAAGGACAGAAATTGCACAATATCGCGCACAAAAAAGAGGCGGTAAGGGCGTTCTTACCATGAAGACAACAGAAAAGCTGGGGAAAATGATAACAATTAAAGAGGTTGTTGGAACAGATGACCTAATGATTATCACCAACCAAGGCGTTTTAATTCGCCTGCCAGTTTCACAGATTAGATCTATTGGTAGAGCAACGCAGGGAGTTAGACTTATTAAGCTTGGCGCGGGAACAAAAGTATCTTCTATCACTAGAATCATATCAGACGAAGACAACAAAACAGAAGAGCCAGAAAATGAGACAACAGATAACCCAGAACCTGAAGTCGGTTAGAGAAAAGATAAAAAAAACCAACCAAAAAGTAAGGTTGGTTGCTGTTACAAAAACAAGGTCACCAAAAGAAATTTCTTTGGTAATAGCGGCGGGCATTAATTCTATAGGTGAAAACAAAGTACAAGAAGCGGAAAAAAAGTTTCTAGAAATTTCCGATATAGGGGATATAGAAAAAAGACTTATAGGTAAGCTTCAATCAAATAAGGTAAAAAAAGCAATCCAAATTTTTGACACGATAGACTCTGTTGACTCAATTAGGTTGGCACAAAAAATATCACGAGCAGCAATAGCCGTAGAAAAAACACAAAGAATTCTTATTCAAATTAACACAACCAACGAAGAAACAAAGGGTGGGTTTTCGCTAAGTAGCGAAAAAGAAATAATAGAATGTTTTGACTTGCCCGGTATTAAGGTTGAGGGGTTGATGACTATTGGACCCACAGAACAAAATAAAGAAAAAAAACAAAAGGCTTTCAGCTCACTAAGAGAAGTTTTTACCACAATAAACAATAAGGTTTCCCCGGAAAAAAAAATGAAAGAGCTTTCCATGGGTATGAGCGGAGACTTTTTAGTGGGTATTTCAGAGGGGTCCACAATGGTTCGGATTGGAAGCTTAATTTTTGGAGCAAGAAAAGCGCTTGCTTGATCTTCAAAAATGGTTTAATCCAAAACACTATAAAAGGCTTTGGAATGTTGGGCCACCCGGAGCACTTTTAACTGGGCTTATAGTATATACGACGCTAAAAATAGATATGTTTCTTGGGCTCCCACTAATTAATTTTTCAGATTTTTGGCAAAAAACTTTAATGGTTTTAACTGGGCTAGAGGGCGTGATTATTTTATTATGGATTTTATTTAGTCTTCCGCCAAAAGAAAGAGGAATCAAGTTGTCAAAGAGGGGTATATATAGTTTTATAAGACACCCAGTTTATACAGTAATTATTTTTCACCTTCCGGTTTTTTACGCACTATTTTTTAGATCTTTTGGGGTTTTATTAGTAGTTCCAGCCATATATATGTTTTGGTCAAAAATTATAGTACAAGAAGAAGAATACCTTGTTGGTATTTTTGGAGAAGACTACGTAGATTATATGAGAGAAGTTCCAAGGTTTGTTCCGTGGAAATAAAAACAAAACACTTTTAAATTTGTGGGGAAATCACAAAAATACAGGTAGGTAAAAAATGAAAAAAATAACACTAATATTATTATTAATTGTAGGAGCGGCAATGTCTCAAGAAAAACACTATGGGTTTGAATATGTTAAAGAGTCTGGCGGTATTAAAGAGTATCACATGACATCAAACGGACTAAAGGTTTTATTAAAAGAAGACCATAGCGCCCCAGTAGCAACCTTCATGGTAACATACGAAGTTGGGTCAAGAAACGAGGCAATAGGATACACGGGATCAACACACCTATTAGAACACCTCATGTTCAAGGGCTCCAAAAAATTTAACACAGATAAGGGCAATTCAGTCTTTCAGTTATTGCAATCACTCGGCGCGAGAATGAATGCAACCACATGGCTTGATAGAACAAACTATTATGAAACCCTACCAAGCTCAGAGCTAGAAACGGCAATTCAAATTGAAGCCGACAGAATGAGAAACGCCTACATTAAAGAAGAGGATAGGCAGTCAGAAATGACAGTAGTAAGAAACGAGTTTGAAAGAGGACAAAATAATCCGTCAGGAGTTTTAGACGAACACATTTGGGCAACAGCCTACCACGCACACCCATATCACCACTCAACCATTGGTTGGAAAGCCGACATAGAAAACGTTTCAATAGAAAGGCTTAAAGAGTTTTATGACACATTTTATTGGCCAAATAACGCCACAGCAACCGTGGTTGGAGATTTTGAAACAGGCGAAGCACTCGCGATGATTAAAAAACACTTCGGTAGAATTAGAAAAAGCACAAAAGAAATACCCCAAGTTTATACAACCGAACCAGCACAAGAGGGAAAAAGAACAGTTACATTAAAAAGAGCGGGACAGCAGGGCATTGTTGGGATGGCACACAAAAGTCCATCGGCCACACATGAAGACGCAGCCTCATTTATTGTTTTGTCTTCAATTCTTTCTTCTGGAAAAAACAGCAGATTTTATAAAAATATTACAGATAAAGGCTTAACAACAAACATCTTTATTTGGGATTCTCTTTTTAAAGATCCGGGTTTGTTTGCAGTCTATGCCAACCTTGCACCAGGAGTAGAACATAAGACAGTTGAGGATGCCATTGTAGCCGAATATGAAAATATTAAAAAAGAAGGGGTTACAGAGGAAGAGGTTTCAAAAGCAAAAGCACAGCTTGTTGCGTCAATGAAATTTGGACAAGACGGGAGTATGGCGGTTGCGGGAAGCTTAAACGAGGCAATAGCATCTGGCGACTGGACTCTATATACAAGATATGAAGAGATGGTTAATTCTGTAACAGCCGAATCAATAAAAGAAATCGTTAACAAATATTTTTTAGAAGACTTAAGCACAGTTGGATATTTTATACCAAAAGTTTCTGGAGACCAGCCACAAGAAAAACCGGTGGCTAGCGCAAAAGAATTGGTAGAAATGAAAAAACAATATTTTTCACAAGAAGACCAAGGCGGACTAGCAAGTCAGGTGGTTGATTCTGAGCCGGTCGAAGGCATAAGACTTTTAACACTAAAAAGAGGTTCTGGCGTAGTTACAATAAATGGAAGCCTTATGGGTGGAGATATTTATGCAGACGCAAACAACTCCAGAGTTCCAGATCTAGTTTCCTCTATGCTTGACCAAGGAACCACAAGCCAAACAAAGTTTGAAATTAGCAATCAACTAGAAAAAGCCGGAGCAAGACTAAGTATCGGAAACGGAAAATCTGAAGTTAATTTTTATGCAAAATTTCTTTCAAAAGACCTCGAAATGGTTTTTGGGCTGCTTTCAGAGCAACTACAATCCCCCGCCTTTAACGAGGACGACTTAGAGAAAATAAAAAAACGAATGGTTACTAATTATAAAAAAAGAAAAGAAAGCACCAGGGGAAATGCAGTTAACAACATGCTAGCAAGTTTTTATCCGACCGGGCATGAAAACGCCCCAGAAGACAACGACAAATCTATTGAAGATATTAAAAAGACAACAACAGAAGACCTGGCGGCATTTCATAAAGAAAATTATGGTAAGGGCGGAATGATCATTGTTGCCGTTGGAGATGTTGATCATAAACAGCTTTCAAACACGATTAAGAAAGAGTTTGGGTCTTGGAAAGACTCCCCTTTAATAAAAAAGACCTCCAACACAAAAGGAAAAAGAGCTCCAGGAAAAGCCTATATTACCATGCAAGACAAAACGAGCACAGACTTTGTTGTAGGAACTCCTTTGATGATTGACATGTTCCACGAAGACTATATGCCGCTAATTGTTGCAACGCACATACTGGGCGGAAATTTTTCAGCCAGGCTAATGCAAACAGTTAGGGTTAAAGAGGGTTTGACATATGGGATTAACTCAAACATAACTGGTTTTTCGAATGACAACGACGGCTATTGGATGGTTAATGGAACTTTTGCGCCAGAGCTTTTAGCAAAAGGAGAAAAAGCAACACTAAGAGAGATTAAAAAGTGGGCAGAAGGCGGAGTAACACAGTTCGAGGTTGATACCACAAAGTCTACGCTAATAGGTTCTTATCAGGTTGGTTTTGATACAACATATGGTCTTTCGGGCGGAATTTTAAGTGCAGTAAGCAACTGGGGAAACCTTAACTACGTAGACAGCTACCCATCGATTGTAAGCGATGTCACGCTAGAGCAGGTTAATGCAGCAATCAAAAAATACATTATTTTTGATGAAATATACCAGGTTGCAGCCGGCTCCATAGACGAAGAAGGAACACCAACTAAAAAATAAAAGTATGCAGCTTATAGGGAGAGATTAATGGTTAAGGCAATATTAGCATGCGACGACTTTGGCGGAGTAAGTAGGGCGGGAACAATGCCCTGGCCAAAAAACCCAAAAGACCTAGGGTGGTTTAAAAAAAACACAACAGGACACACAGTTGTAATGGGGTCAACAACATGGGAAGACCCTTTTATGCCCGGACCACTACCCAACCGAACAAACATTTTGGTTACCACTCGAGAAGGAGATTATCTGGGTGCCCACAAATATATTCAAGGAAACTTAGCTCAAAAAATACAAACCTTAGACGGTGAGAACAAAGAGGATACTGTTTGGATTATTGGTGGACCAAACATTATTGAACAAACACTTAATATAATTGATGAGTTTTATTTAAGTCGTATTTCGGGAACATATGACTGCGACACATTTTTACCACTAAAAAAAATTGAAGCCCTTTTTGAAAAAACTTGGACAGAAAAGCATGGGCCGCTTGAGTTTCAAATTTGGAAAAAAAGGAAGTCTCATGAAGCAATATCTTAGTGCGCTCGAACATATCTTAGAGTCCGGCAAAGACCGCGACGACAGAACGGGCGTTGGCACTCGAGGCGTTTTTGGACATCAAATGCGTTTTGATTTGCGAAAAAACTTTCCCGCCATTACTACAAAAAAGCTTGCATGGCGTAGCGTTGTAAGTGAGTTGCTCTGGTTTTTAGAGGGCAGCACAGACGAGAGACGGTTGGCAGAAATACATTTTGGCAAAAACAGAAAAGAGCTCACGGATAAAAAAACTATTTGGACAGCCAACGCAGACAAACAGGGGAAAGCCCTGGGATACACAAACACAAACACTGCTAAAGAGTTGGGCCCCGTGTATGGGAGCCAGTGGAGAAGTTGGCCCGACAAAAATCAACACGTAGATCAGATTGCAGAGGTTTTAAACAGCCTTAAAACAAACCCCTATAGTAGAAGGCATATTGTAAGCGCTTGGAATGTAAGCGAAGTTAATAAAATGGCCCTACCTCCATGCCACACAATGTTTCAGTTTCACATTCAAGACAAAGAGTTAAGCTGTCAACTATATCAGCGCAGCGCAGATATGTTTTTGGGGGTCCCTTTTAATATTGCATCATATAGCCTATTAACATGTATTATAGCCAAACTACTAAAGCTAACCCCAGGAGAATTTGTTTGGACCGGCGGAGACTGCCATATTTATCATAACCATTTTGAGCAAGTTAAAGAGCAAATTAAGCGCAACCCACAACACGCACCAACACTTTCTATGCCCAACTTTAAATCTATGGAAGAGGTTGCTGCTGCCACACCAAAAGAATTTAATCTTTTAGACTATAATCCAATGGACAGCATAAAAGCGCCAATGGCCGTGTAGTTGGTTGAACATAATAAACATGCGACACAGAAGTATTTAGCTTTATATTCCAACCAAATTATTAAACAAAAATGAGAAAAAACAATTTTAGAAACATTGCTATTATAGCACACGTAGATCACGGAAAAACAACCCTGGTTGATGGCATGTTACAGCAAAGCGGCACCTTTCAAGCCCACCAAGAGCTTCAAGATAGAGTTATGGACTCGGGAGACCTTGAAAAAGAAAGAGGTATTACCATTACCGCAAAAAATACAGCAGTATACTATAAAGACATTAAGATTAATATTATGGATACGCCTGGCCACGCAGATTTTGGAGGAGAAGTAGAAAGAAGTTTAAACCTAGTAGACGGAGCTCTTCTGTTGGTAGATGCAAGCGAAGGACCGCTACCACAAACAAGGTTTGTGTTAAAAAAAGCCCTAGACAAAAACCTACCGATCATATTGGTAATTAATAAGATTGATAGATCTGACGCTAGAATTGAAGAGGTTGTCAGTGAGGTATATGATTTGTTTATTGACTTAGATGCAAACGACGAACAAATTGAATTTCCTATCATTTATACTAATGCCAAAGAAGGCATTGCACATTTAGAGCTAGAAAGTGAATCTAAAACCCTAGACCACCTATTTAATACAATTATAGATAATATTCCTGGGCCTATTGCAGACAACGACAAGACACCACAGTTTCTTATTGCCAACCTAGACTATGACCCCTATGTGGGCCAAATTGCAATTGGAAGGCTAAATAACGGAACATTAGAAATGAACAAAAACTACTCGCTTTGTGGGGAAGAAAAAACCACATCAGGGCAAAAATTTTCTGCCCTATATACCTTTAAAGGACTAAAAAAAATTAAAGTAGATCGCCTAGAGTCTGGCGATATTATTGCTGTTGCTGGCTTAGAAAACATTACGATAGGAGATACGGTTTCTTCAAACGAAAACCCAGAACCCCTACCAAGAATAGAAATTGACGAACCTACAGTTTCAATGTTGTTTTGTGTTAACAACAGCCCCTTTGCCGGTAAAGAGGGAAAATATTTAACAACGAGACACATTAGCGATAGATTGGAAGAAGAAATATTAAGTAACGTCTCTCTACAGGTTTTAAAAACCGAAAGAACCGACGCATACGAGGTTCGAGGAAGAGGAGAGTTGCAAATGGCGGTGCTCATTGAAACCATGAGAAGAGAAGGATATGAGTTTATGGTGTCTAAGCCAAAAGTAATTACCCAAGAAGAAAATGGTCAAATTATGGAACCAATGGAAAAAGTTTTTTTAGATGTTCCAGAAGATAAGGTTGGCATTTTAACAGAAAAGCTTTCTGCTAGAAAAGGCAGAATGACCAACCTACAAAATCACGGGTTTGGAAGAGTTTCCCTAGAATTTTCTATTCCTTCTCGCGGACTAATTGGTTTTAGAAGCCAGTTTATTACAGATACAAAAGGCGCAGGAATAATGAACAAGCTTTTTGATGGATACGCCCCATGGTTTGGAAGAATTCCACAAAGAAATACAGGAGCTCTAATTGCCGATAGACATGGAAAGGTTACAACGTACGCCTGTGTAAACATGGCAGACAGGGGGGAGCTTTTTGTTAGCGTTGGAACAGAGGTTTATGATGGAATGGTTATTGGAGAAAGAAACAAGACTAACGACCTAGCCCTAAACATTACAAGAGAAAAAAAGCTTTCTAATATGAGAAGCTCTGGCTCAGACAACACTGTAACAGTTAGACCCCCAAGAGAATTATCTTTAGATCAATCTATTGAATTTATATCAGAAGACGAGCTTGTAGAAGTTACCCCGCTTTCTGTGCGATTACGTAAAATGGACCTTGATCAGCAAAAAAGAGAAGCGACACAAAAGAAAGAAAGACTTTCAGATCAGTAGCGCTATTCGTCTCCGAATCGAACCACAAGAAAAACTCCAAACAGCGTAATTCCACCACCAAAAACTATGGCAGCGGTAATAGGCTCGCCAAAAAATACTAAAGCACCCACAGAAGATATAACAGGCTCTCCAAGCGGCACAGCTGCCACCGTTGTTGTATTGAGAGTTTTAAGTAAATAATAAAAAATATTATGACCAATCACCGTTGGAACTAGGGCCAAGAAAACAAACCAAGGGAATTCTGTTGTTGAAATAGTAAAAACCGAAACATTCGCAAATAAAGAAATTACAAACAATGTTGCTGCAGCAAAAAAGAACAACCACCGAGTATATTCAAAAACATTAAAACTTTTTCTGATTTCTTTTCCCGCCACCAAAACATAAGATATGGCAATAGACGACAAGAGAGCTAAAGTATTTCCCAAGGTTCCAGTTTCGCTGAAAGAGCTTTGACTAACTAGGGCGCCCGCTCCAACAAAAGCAAGAAATAAACCAAAAACAACCTTTGGAACCAAAGGATTTTTTTGGAATACAAAACCATAAATACCCGTAAATATTGGAGCAGTAGTTCCAAGGAGAGACGCTTCTGCTATTGAGGTTAGTTGAACACCTCTAAAGAAAAGAGCAAAATGTATTCCTAAAAAAATTCCCGCGAATAACATTTCTTTGGTGGGAACAAATACAAGCAAAGTTTTGTAAGAAAGTATGAACACCATAATGCTGGCCAACAACATTCGCCAAAAAGCAATAGTAATGGCGTTGGTGTCGGGCAATAGACGAACTATTAAAGCCGAGGAGCTAACAGCAAGGAGCGCAATGGGCAGTAAAAAAAATTTATTATTTAGCATAAGCAGTTTTTATAATATTATTAAATTGAACACAATGAAATTAACAATTAAAACAACACTATCTCTTTATTTTTGTTTCTCTTTTCTTATAGCACAAACAGGGGGAGACAACTACAGGGTTTTTAATAAACTGCTCAACGAAACAGACATTGAAGAGCATTATAGTGTTAGTGAAATTAGAAAAATATTTGAAAACCCAAGACTAAAACAAGAGCCGGGCGTGCTTGAGCGCTTTAACAAAAAGCCAGAAAAAATCAAAACCTACAAACAATATAGAAGTATTTTTATGACCGACCAAAGACTGATCGGCGGGGTTGATTTTTATTTTCAACACAAAGAACTGTTAAACAAAATCATGGTAGAGTTTGATATAGACCCGCTAATTTTAGTAACAATAATCGGAATAGAAACAAACTATGGAAAACGATACGCAGAATACTCTGTTTTAAACTCTCTTTATACACAAGCTATAAACCTACCAAAAAGAGCCTCGTGGGCAACAAAAGAAATTGCTGAGCTACTGTTGTATAGTAAAAATCAAAGCTCAGACCCATTTGAACTACAAGGATCTTATGCGGGCGCATTTGGATATGGACAGTTTATTCCGTCAAGCTTTAATCGCCTATCGATAGACTATAACCAAGATGGAAAAAAAGACGCCTATGACTGGGAAGATGTTTTGGGAAGCATAGCGTACTATTTGACAGAAAACGGATACCCAGAGAACAACTATAATTTTTCTTTTAGATCGCCAATTTGGAGAAGCATTCGAACATATAATCGTTCAGATAAATATGCTAATACGATTATTGACTTTAGAAACGAGCTCTCTAAGAAAGTTTTTTTATCAAATTAACTAAAGAGTGTTTTCTTTTTGTGTATGGCGGAAGCATCAACTTAAACGGAGACCAGGAAGCGCTTTTTAGAATAGCCTTTTCATGAGAAAAAGCATCAAACCCATATTTTCCATGATAACTACCAAGCCCACTATTATTGATACCGCCAAAAGGAAGATTTGGGTTGGTGTGGTGAATAACACAATCATTAAAGACCAAGGCGCCACTCGAAGTTTCTTCTAAAACCCTTTTTTGATTTTTCTTCTTGTTGCTAAACAGGTATAGAGCCAAAGGTTTTTCTCTTTCACCTATAAACTTTATTGCTTCGCTCAGGTTTTTGTAGGTAACAATTGGCATGAGAGGCCCAAAAATTTCTTCCTTCATTACCTTTGATTGTAGAGAAACATTAGATAATACGGTTGGAGAGATAAACTTATCTTCTCTGTTTGTGTGGCCACCAATCTCAACAGAGGCCCCCATTTTTTTAGCATCATCAAGGTAATCTTTTACTCTATCAAAATGTGCTTGAGTTACAATTTGACAATAATCTTTTGATTGTTTGGTGTTGTTGCCGTCAAAAAAGGCAGTAAAGTTTTCTTTTAACCCCGCAACTAAAGCTTCTTTTTTATCTTCGTGACATAAAATATAATCGGGCGCAGTACAGGTTTGTCCAGCGTTTGCAAACTTATAAAATGCAAGTTTCCAGGCGGTTTCAACAATATTTGCACTTTCATCCACAATGACCGGAGATTTACCGCCAAGCTCTAACGTAACGCCGGCAAGATGCTTTGCAGCAGCAGCCATAATAATCTTTCCCGTTTCAGGGCTTCCCGTAAAAAGAATATGATTAAAGGGGTGAGATAAAAGCTCGGTAGCGACACGCTGATCTCCAACCACAACAGCAACTTCATTTTCTGTAAATGTTTTTTCTATTAGTTTTTTTAGAAAAGCGCTGGACGCCGGAGTAAATTCAGAAGGTTTAATTATAGCAGTATTTCCTGCCGCTATAGCCGCAATAAGCGGGTTTAAGCATAACAAAATAGGATAGTTCCACGGAGAAAGAATTAATACGCTCCCCTTTGGTTCTGGGCGCACCCAAGCAGATGTAAAAAATACGGCCACAGGAGAAGAAACTCGTTTAGCCCTCATCCATTTGTTTAAATTTTTTATTGCAAAATCAGCCTCAGTTTTTACACCCAAAATTTCACTTATAACAGACTCTGTTGGACTTTTCTTGAGGTCAAGAGCTAGAGCTTCTATGGCTTCATCTTCCATTTCCATAAAATTTTTTAAAAGTCTTTTCAGTTTTTGCTTTCTTTCATTATGTGTAGATTTTGCTAAAGAAGAATGGTTTTCTACGTGAGAATGAAAAAGAGTTTTAATGTTGGAAAAAGC
>Ga0302137_1000789_pt1 | contig 14113 bp, 12 predicted proteins | sample CBN3_SCM_MG_FD_203127 | JGI IMG/M metagenome (GOLD analysis project Ga0302137, IMG submission 203127) | Marine microbial communities from Western Arctic Ocean, Canada - CBN3_SCM | ecosystem: Environmental > Aquatic > Marine > Oceanic | place: Canada: Western Arctic Ocean | collected 2017-09-15 | reverse complement strand
TCTTGAAATTTTTTAACATTATTCTTGAAATTTTTCAAGAAAGTCTACAAATTTTTTAACAACTTCTTGAAATTTGTAGAATTATCTTGAAATTTTTCAAGAAAGTCTACAAATTTTTTAACAACTTCTTGAAATTTTTTAAGAAAGTCTACAAATTTTTTAACAACTTCTTGAAATTTTTTAAGAATTATCTTGAAATTTTTTAACAACTTCTTGAAATTTTTCAAGAATTATCTTGAAATTTTTCAAGAATTATCTTGAAATTTTTTAACAACTTCTTGAAATTTTTTAAGAATTATCTTGAAATTTTTCAAGAAAGTCTACAAATTTTTTAACAACTTCTTGAAATTTTTTAAGAATTATCTTGAAATTTTTTAAGAATAATCTTGAAATTTTTTAACAATAATCTTGAAATTTTTTAACAACTTCTTGAAATTTTTTAAGAATAATCTTGAAATTTTTTAATATCCAAATAGTCTACTGAAAATATTACCACTTTCTGGTTCTTTTTTTGGTTCAAAAACTGGTTCAAAAACTGGAACGAATGAAACTGGAAAATCGTTCTTCTTTAAAAGTTCCAGTCCAGTTTGTAGTTTGTCAAAAAACGGGAAGTCATCATCCAGTACATAAAGTCCATCTACCTTTACGGTGATCCTTTTCTCATCAGTAGCTTTTTTGGCCCAATCATAGACGTCCCGCAACAATGTTCCTTCTTCACACAAATTTGTCTTAAACAAGTTTCTAAAAGTTTGATATGGATTCATATCATCTTTTGAAAATCCAAAGTCAATGAAGTACGGTCTTCCAATGGAATTAACCATTATATTTCCTAAATGCATATCGTTGTGAGAAATGCCATGCTGGAACAATTTGAAGCAGAGGGCTACTAGTTGACAATAAAATTCATCTGAAACACGGCCTTCTTGTGGTGTTCGTGTATTGAACATGTCAGTTAAACTTCTTTCCATGCATTCCATTGCAATAAAATGAGTTTTGTTGTTATTTTTGTCGCTCTCTACTTCATTTAGTCCATACACATACGGCGCAACTCTTGGACTAAATGAAGCACACAGTTGTTGTAATTCAGCTTCTTTACGCATTTTGTTTTCTAATCGCAATGGATTTTGGTCTGAGGTATAACCAGACATATATTCATAATATTTTAGCAAAGAATCATAATCATTCACTTCAAATTTGGGTTTGACCACATCATCATCGGGCACAGTTTTAATCCAATCGTATAGTCCTTGTGCATTTTTAAAATCGCCGTCATCGTCTTTTGTTAGTAACATGGCTAACGAATCCTCATCATGATAGTTGCCAACCTTTTTAACCACTATTTTCTGGCCGCGTTTTGCAGACACATGCAAGCCAAGCACATCGTCCTCAAAATCAGAGTTCAATGTAAAAATGCGCACTTGACCAAATTCACCAGCGGTGGATGAGGATACATTTTCTTCTCTCTCTTTGTAGTTTGCAAAGTCGTCAAGACCTTCTTCCGTAAATTGAAAAGTTTTAAACATTATTATATAAATAATTATATTTATACCACCTTTTTAATAAAAAATAATTTTATCTAATATTATGTTTACGTTTATATTTTAATATGACTTTAGCCACTCTTATTTTTGTTATATTTAAACGTCCAGCACAACCCCGAATACCATACGAGTTCCCAAAAAAAACTCTGATAATTTCTTTATTTGTTATTTTTGGCATATACATGAATATACATCCAATATATACATTTTATTGTTTTTAAATATGATTTAAATTCTACCCGGTATAAAATCCTCTGGTCTTGGACGTGTATACTCTTCTTCTTGATAGGACTTTCAAACATGCCTAAATCACGAAAAAACAAGAAGAAATGTGCAAACAGGCCCGTTATCTACAGCTACGTCGTAGCTGGTCGAACGTGCTATGTAGGTAAAGCCAAAATCCAAAAAAGAGACAATCAACATAAAGCAGGTTCATTGCGCATTGATAGAATATTGAGACGACAATCAACGTGGCCGGAACCGACTACATTAGAGAGTATTGACCCAACGCGCGAAGAGGAATACTTAAACAACCGCGAAAGACACCACATTAAAGGACACAATACCTATTTCAGAGGTTATAATAAAACCCCTGGTGGAAACATGGGTAAACCACCACAACTTTGGAAAATTTTTACCCGTGCCCAGCAATCCAATGACAGCTACACAAAAGAAATATTTGCAACAACTGGTTACTCAGGTACCATTGCCTCCGATATTTAGAGTTACTATTGATTTGACCATAGGCTCAACGTCCGAAGAATATGAACAAGAACGCTCAGAGCGTATTTGTCAATGGCATGGGACAAATACAGATATCATTTTGCGGACCAAAAAGCAGATTTGATTCAACTCGGTTCTTTTGTTTATAGAAATAGCTTAATAATAAATAACGATTGAAATGTCCCTTAAGGTATATTTTATATTAAATGTATTATTACATAAATTACGACGTTAGAAGTTTGTAATTCTGTAGAAATTTCTTAATTTTTAACAACTTCTTGAAATCTTTTAAGAAATTTCTTAATTTTTTTTAAGACCAACACTCTAAATAATATAAAATGCCGAGCCCAACCATGAACACCATCAACACCCGCCTACTCATGTATTTTGCATTTGGATATACCCAACCGGTCTCGAAAAGTGTCAAAAAACAACCTTTTCCTCCCCGCACGCATCCTAAGCGTATTTTCAAACAGTACAAGCGCCATCGTGGTAATCCTGGTCGGGCTAACCGCCATAAATTTACAAACAAGGATATGAGATTTTGGTAGAATAATTAAAACATAAGTAATATAATAATGAATATACTATATTGTTTTTAAACCCTTTTAAATGGTTTGTATTGAAATAATTAAAGTTATTTTGACGCGTGGAGAAGATTGGGCTTTGATTGAGTATCGTTGTGGTGACAAAACAGGATCTCTTGGGGGAAAATTCGGCTGTCAATCTGATACTCTAGTATCTGGCCAAGTTTTCAAAGGCGATTTGACATTTAAGCGTCAGCGTTCAGGCGAGAAGAAACTATCGTTCAAGGGAATCCCTGCGTCTAGACATGTCCATATTCTCATGTATGAATTAAAGAATGCAGGTGTTAATTATACTGACCGATTGGCGCTTTTCTCTAATTTTAATAAAGTTTCTGAACTTTTTAATGCATTGAAGCATCGTCATTCTTCCGAACTTATGTCTATTCCAAAAATTGGTCGTAAAAAACTAGGTCGTATTTATGCAGCTTACGATTCTGCGCGTGACGAACTGTCTATGTCTCACCAATTGTCAAAGCATTTGCCAACATTGCGTTCATTTATGGATGAAAAAAAACTTTCTTATGTTATAAAATGGAAAGAAAATATTGTCAAATTTATGAAGTTTGTAGTGCATGATCCTTGGCGTATTTTGTATGATACAGAGTATGATTCTTTTCCATTTAGTTGTGAAAAGAGGAACGAATTCTTAAAGTCTACAAAAATCCAAACGCGCCGCAAAATGGTAGAGTGTGTTATACAAGATCTGAAACTAACAAAATCGGACCCGCGTGCAAAACGTGTAGCTGCCATTCATAAACTCCGTACATATATGAAATCGACAGGTTCTTACTGGATGCCTTTGTCTCAATTTGCGATTGATTCCACACCAATAGAACCAAGTTGGCCATGTATTATTAAAAATAACTGTATAGCATTGACACGTTTTTCTGATATTGAAGGATTTATTGAAAAATATCTCAATAATATGGAAGATACACAGCAGCCATGTTGGACACCTCCTGCTGAAGATGCTATGTTAGACCAAAAACAACGACAAGCGGTTATTGAAGCGTGTATGAAACCCGTGATAATTTTAAACGGTGGTGCTGGCACTGGTAAAACAACTGTTTGTGCTGAAATTGTCAAAAGTTTAAATTTTAATGTACTTTGCGCCGCCCCGACTGGTAAAGCTGCTCAAAGAATGGCCGAAGTCACTGGTATAAAAGCATATACAGTGCACAGGTTAGTTTATATGCAAGAACCTCCTAGTGCGAGTACTTTGTTACTTGATGAACAATCTATGCAAGAACCCGAGATTTTGGCGCGTTTATTTAACCGATTAACTTTTAAAAAGGTTATATTCGTGGGTGATATTGCTCAATTGACTTCGGTTGGTCCTGGACAATTCTTTAAAGATTTGTGCAATTCTTCTTTTCCAAAAGTAACGCTTGAAAAAATTTACAGATCTTCGGCTACATCTTTTATTTCATCGAACGGTCAAAAAATTCGGAATGGCATTGAATCTTTGGACCAATCTGAAGAGTCGTTTATCATAAGAAAACATACAAATGTCCAAGAAATTATTGACGCCACAAAATCTATTTATGATAATGAAGAAACAATGCCAATTGTATTATGCAATACAAATGTTGAAGTTTCCAAGTTGAATTATCCATTGAGAGAAATTTGTAATCCAATACGTTCAAATCAATCATCTATGTCTGTGAATATGGATTATTCTAATGGTAAGTGGAGATATGAGAATTGGCGATTCGGTATTGGCGATTCAGTGATCAATACTGTGAATAAATATCATGAAATTGGTCTCCCAAATAGCAATGAAAAAACAATCGAATTGCAAGTAGCGAATGGAGAAATAGGGACAGTCTTCGACATTCGTCAGAATGGCGCTGTTGTTTTGGTTCATTTTGATAGACCTGTCGAATACAATTTGATTGAAGACGATATTACCATACGTCCTGCATATGCATTAACCGTAAATAAAGCACAAGGGTCTGAATATGAACAAGTTATTTATAAGTCAACGTCTTCTTGGGGTGATAAAAGGGAAAGATTGTACACTGCAATAACTCGGGCTAAAAAAAAGTGCATTGTATATGAGGTTGGTTCTTCTGTAAAAGATTGTATAAGAGCATCACCCGCATTCCGTAAAACATTCTTATTTAAATAAAATTAAAACTTAATGGATTTATTCCAAAATTATTCATCTCTCTTTCCTTTGTTTTTCGTCTTGAACAACCATTCTATTTTGTTTTTATAACTTATATACATCTAAAATATACCTTCTTCATCTGAAAAATCAGACTCTAATTCATCATCTATATCCCCAAAATCTTCTTCTTCGTCCCTGACCTGGCCAAGTTGATATTCATTGCCATCTTTTATTTTAGTATTTGGATTAAATAAATACCACAATATCATTCCTAAACAATGTGTACCACAACATATTACAAACACAGTTTGCAAATGCATAAACCTTTTATTGATGAGGATGAGAACTACAAAAATATTATGAGGTATTCTATAGATGTTCATAATAGTGGCTCTGTTTTCTTCAGGAATATAAATAGATCGGAGAGAACCAAACGTTGGAAACATGATACCACACGCTATTTCGAATACTAAAAACGATGAAAATGCAACGAATGTATTGTTGATATATAGAGCTGTGATAAAAGATGAAATACCACCAAGTCCTAAAACCAACCAAGGTAAATATTCTATATATTTGGACAGTAGTTTGAATATGAACGAACCAATGGTTATCATGACCATAAATGTACTGAAAACAATACCATGAGGAATTTCCGAATCTATTTTTAGAACAGGAGTCCATAAAAACACAAAAACATACATACCTCCTAAAAATGCAGATTGTGTTAGTCCTAAAATCCATAAATTTATTTTCATAGACTCTAATCCTTCCTTTACGATTGATACTTGGTTATCGCTTTTGTTGACATCTCGTTCCCATAAAACATAACATAAAATAAAGCCCGAAGTTAGAGGTGCCAATGACAACATAAATGGTGCTACATAACCAAATTGGTTGGCGCTAATTTGTGCAAAAATACCGGCTAAAATTGCAGAACACGAGTTTAAGATAGTGGACGTCGAAAATGTGTCCTCCAAGGCTTCAAGAGGATATTTTCGACGATGGTGTTCAGAGACCATCCAACTCTCTAGTACAGTGGATAATAAAGATGTTGCAATACCGCTCAAAAATCTTCCAAAAATAAGTATATTATAATTATCAAACGCTGTGCATATAGCAGCAATTATATAAATTACAAAATATGCAAGTGACATATTTTTACGTCCAAACATATCCGCCAATGAACCCACAAAAGGACCGAATAAACCAGACGAAACAAACCCAATGATAAATAATATAGCTATATTATCTTCTGAAATATCGTAAGATTCATACAATGCATAAATATATGGTCCTTTAAGCCAATCCGAAAAATAAGCTAATGTATATACAATAAAGTACTCCAATTGAAATCGTCTCATTTCTTTATTTTTTTCAAGATCTTTTCTTTTAGTAATTATATACAAAAGAATAACAACAAATATAGATACGACAAAAGATAAGGTATACACGTCCATTTACAAGGGAATTAACCCAGTAATTATACGAAACTTTTATATTAAGAAAGGGATTTTTAATCAGACATGACTATAAAAAGATTATAAATCATAAAAACCTATGAAATACATCACATTTATAAGTATAGTCATTGTTTTCATGTTTTGTGGTCTTACAATGGTCATGTATTGGAATTTAACTGGAAATTTGCGAGAAATTCCAAAAATTGTACGGGCAACGGTAGATAATAATACTTTGGCTGTATTAATGAAAAAAGATCGATTATTAGAACAGAAGATGCTTTCAATAAATAAAACGTTTCATACATTATTGAGAGCCCATAGCCATTAATAAAATTTGATATTATATAAAGATTTAATTTTTATATATATGTCATATACATTCAAGCCCCCCCCAAAAAAATGCCCTTTTGAAGTTCTAGGGGCTTTTGGAGGTCTTGTAGAAACAGATTGTAGTTGTTATAAAATAAAAGATTCAAGCATTTATTTAGACGCAGGGGCCATAGGAAAAATAAAAGGCGCGGAAAAAAAAACTTTCTTACTCACACATTCTCATATCGATCACATTGGTGGTCTATTGTGTTACTTAAATCAAGACGACTTTTCAAATATAAAAATATATTCAGATTTATCTAAATCTGAATATCAAACGTTGACCGGCAAGAACCTTAATAGTCAGATTTCCCTTCCCTCTGTTTTGAATGAAACAGAAGTCGATGGCTATAAAATAACTTCTAAGCCACTACATCATGGGAGTTATAATGGGGTTTCATATGTATACATACTCGATGGGACCAACAAGAAAGATTCTATTGTATATTTTGGTGATTTTGATATGGATAATAGGAATGCGATAAAACTTTTTCAGAACGCCATTAAAGAAATACCCAAGAGTGGAAAAGTCCATGTTTTAATGGAATGTGCAACACCAACATGTGAAGTGGGCAAAAATTGTTTTGGTCACATAAATAAAAATCAATATGAACTAAACATAGGAAAAATCCAGAGAGCCAAACCCCAAGCCGAATTCACATTTTACGTCACACATCGAAAACCTTCATTTAATACGTCAGATATCAAAAAAATTTCAATTCCGACAGATCTAACACTAAAAGTACCCGTTATACAAATTAAACGTAAGCCTGCGTTTAGTTTGACAGGAGATTGGTCATTTCATAATGGAACTGTGACAACTGAAATTTTTAAAATAGATTCACTTGACCAAATATTTGCACTTTTAGTAAAGATACCACCCCTAATAAACCTGGCGTATGGTGGAAAAAAAGTGATTATACGCATTGATGGTAATAAGGAATCCTTTGAAAAAGTCCTTAAAAAATGGTGCAATGGCAAATATTGGCCGTCGGCAACATTCATATGTGCACATGAAAATATAACGGTTAAAATTGGCGAAAAAAGTTATTTTACTGGCAGTATGAAAGCAGGTTTTAAGCTGACTGAAAAGCTTCACCCCGAGTTTCGTCAATTTATATTAAAATTTGAAAATGGATTTTGTATAATTAATATATAAAGTTAAAATGAAACAATGTATGAAAATATTAACAGGTTTAGTCTCTATTGTTTTTTTTTATCTTGTTTTTACTATTGTAGTTCGTATTCGTTCGCGGCCAAAACGTAAGATCAAAGAAATATTTCATGGTCATGTGTATTGGGAAACTGTGGATAATAGTTCACAAACAAATTTGCGGTTAAATATAACTCTGAAAACTCCAAAAGTTCCACCGCCACCTCCAAAAGTTCCACCGCCACCACCACCAAAAGTTCCACCGCCACCACCACCAAAAGTTCCGCCGACACCACCACCAAAAGTTCCGCCGACACCACCACCAAAAGTTCCAAAAACGTCAAATATTAAAAATCCATCTTGGCGCAACTGTCAACGTATTACATGTTCTAAATCAAAGGAATGTGATAAAACTTATCAAAATCGAAAATCTATGAACTGTTGTTCTGACTCTTTATTTGTCATGCTAAAAGATGTTGTATCTATATTAAAAGATAATAATATAGATACAACTATAATTTATGGCACCTTGATCGGTAGTCTTCGTTCACAAGACATTATATCTTTTACTCCTGATGTTGATATAGCCTTGCCTAATCATGTTTATAATAACATGCACATTTGGTCCAAATATTTGAATGATGCTGGCTATATTGTTTTTAAAAGTACTATTTTCAGAGTTTGTAAAGCAAATAAAGTCCCCGAACCACATAACAAAGCACCTTGGTCACGTGAGTGGTATCCATATATGGACATTTATAATTTACAACAGGGTGGAAATAAGATATGGTCTACACATTTAACTTCTATCCGTTGGCCAAAATCATATGTATGGCCAACTAAAAAATGTATTATACGCAATGTTGAATTTCCATGTCCTCAGAAATCTGAACTTGTTTTGAATTCTTTAAAAAAGTGGTATGGTGATTGGCGCGAAGTCCAAAAACGCGGTACATTAATTAAGAAAGTTCCTTTGGGTTATCCGCCTAGATTGGATATAGTTCAAAAACAATTTAAAAAAAAAGAACCAAAAAATGACAAATATGACGGAAAAGTTATTTTGTGGGGCAATAAAAATGACTGGAGTCAACAAGATTTGTACAAATATGATGCTGTGGCAAATATAATAAATGCATTGAAGGATGTCGGTATTGATAGTTTTTTGACGGGTGGTTCGGCTTTAGGTGCTTATCGTAATCATGGATGGTTTAGTTGGGATAAAGATGCCGATTTAGTTGTTATGAGTACCGATTACGATAAAATCGAGAGGGCGTTGAACTCGATACCTATATATTTTTACGAGACAAAGACTCATAAACATGATACATCTGATATATCTTTAAATGTTGGAGGATTTGGATATCATGTTAGTATTCCAGACGTTGGAAAACACAAAACACCATACATAGATTTGTGGTTGTTTGGAAAAAATAACGATGAAACTTTTATATGCAAAGGGTTTCACAATAACTGTAAGCGCTGGTGTAAAAGTTATTCTAAAAAAACTTGCACCCCAATAAGTCGTACTTACTTTTATCCGTATAATTATATACCATATGGGCCTTATTTGATGCCAACTATCAGAAAACCTTATTTAAAATATACTTATGGAAATGATTGGTCTTCAAAATGTTCAAAAAAAAGAAAGCTATGCTCTTCTTATTATAATTCGGACGTTTTTGTGTTTTATAGTAAAGATAAGTATGGAAATGATATCGAAACAGCAAAAATTGGTGATAAAGTCGTGCATAAATTTATAATTAAAGACGGAGAGTACAAGTTGATGAAACCTGATTCATTATTTGAAATTAGGTAAACTTTTCGATGTATCTGCATTTAAAAAAACGGTGCAAGTTCCATTTTATGACACGTTTATTGACATTCCGATTGGATACAAATCAATTTTGAAAAGTTTTTACGGAGACGATTGGCATATTATTAAAAAAAGAAGAAAGTTTGATAATACATTGGAAATTAATAGTGGTGTATTAGATCCTAAAAATATATGTTAGTTATGATTAAAATTAAAAAAATATGAATCCATTTAATAAACCATTTATAAGTATAATTACTATATTTTTAATCGTAAATGCGTATATTCGCAGATGGCGTTTTTGATTTTTATCACAACGGCCATAGAGAGCATTTCAGCCGTTTAAAAAACATTTCTGATTCCGTTTATTTAATTATAGGTGTCATTTCAGATGAAGAATGCACCAGTTATAAACGAACACCCGTAATGAACGAAAATCAACGACTTAAATTAGTTTCGAAAGATAAACATGTAGACAAAGCGATGATTACACCTCTTGTAATGACCGAAGAATTTATCAAGAGTAATAATATTGATTATGTATATCATGCGTTTGCTACACCCGAAGATGAATCTAAACAAGATAAATGTTTTGCAGTTCCACGCGCGCTAGGTATTTTTAAAACTGTACCTTATAATAAAGGTGTTTCTTCTACAGAAATTTTATCCGAATGGGAAAATATTTGGCAAAAAAAAGGCACTGTAGAATCAAATGATCTCCAATTGTTAAATGGATACGAGGGTACGGCTTTCAATCCCGGTCAAGCATGGGATAAAATAAAAAAAACGATGAATATTCAACATTCAGATGAAATTTTGGAAGTTGGATGTGGCGCAGGCTTCTTCTCGCAACACGTTGAAAACGAATATGTAGGCATAGACCCGTCTCAATCTTTAATATTAAAACATCACAGTATTTTGAATAATACTGTATCTACAGGTTATGCGCACGATATTCCTTTTGCGGATAAATCCTTCGATTATGTTGTCATTGTTGGAATATGTCAATACTTTAAAGACACAGACTACACAAAAGCTTCCATCGCTGAATGGGAACGTGTCGCCAGAAAAGGTATCTATGTTGGAAGTATACGCCATAGTATTCAAGAAAAAAGACCAAAACATATATATAATGGTCCCACAAGTCATTTAACCCATACTATGGAAGATTTTGCATCGTTTAGGCAATGTGAAACGTTTTATGATGATAAATATTATTTTAATTGTTATAAAATAATAGAATAAACGCTCTAAAATAACTATAAATATATATAAAATTTTAATTAATGAGTATTGTGTTTATTGGAGTCGGACCTAGTTGCGTTGCTTTATTATGTAATTGGATTCGTCATCATCGAGAATGGTTTTCACGCCAAAAAATTATTCTTGTTGAAAAAAATGAAAGATTAGGAATAGGTGATATTCACAAATATAAAATAAGGTCAAATTCTGTATTACCGGCATTCAGACATATTATTCCTAAAGAAATTGAAATCAATCCATTGATTAAAATGTTATTGGACAATATTGGCGTTGATTTTTGTCCTTTATCGCTTGTTTCTGAGATGCTTGCATCTATTATTGAAAAAATTGTAAATACGTATGAAAACATTCAAGTTCATATAAACACAACTGTTTTAACAGTGATTAAAAAACAAGTGAAATTAAGTTCGGGTAAACTAATAAATGCGTCACATGTCATTAGTACAGTTGGCGGTCAACAGCAAATGCCTATTGAATACAAACATTTAAAAAATGTCATCCTCTCAACATCTGTACTTGAAAATTGCCCAGATATTTCAGGAAAACGTATTGCCATTATAGGCGCATCTCATAGTGCTTGGTCTGTCGTATGGACACTAAATTTGCATTATATGAAACCTTTCCAAGAAATAAATATATTTTCTAGACATAAAACACGAGTTTTTTTCAGAAACACAGATCAAGCAGATATAGAAAATTATGAATATACACAACATGACATATGTCCAGAAACACATCAAATTCATCGTTTTGGTGGACTTCGGGGAGATGCAAAACAAACATGGAGAAATCAAAAAAATGGTGTTTATCCAAATATACACCATTTTATCACAAATATAATACCAGATGTCTCAGACTTTGATATTATTATTATAGCATACAATTATAAAAGACGAGAAATACCAGGAGACAAATCATATATAAAATACGGAATGATGTCAGGAATGCAATTAAAATGTGGAGAACCATCATTTAAAAGCTCTAAAGATGGAATATGGCTGTATAGTAATGATTTAGCTACACAACTTACGAATATAATTAAAAACCCATAAATTAATCATAAGTGAAATTACAATATAAATACTATTAAATATGTAACAAATGAATCTTAAAGTATATCACCTAAGTTGTTTAACCATACTATTTTTATTCATATTTCACAAATGGACTTCTTTAGCTATACTGACCATTGCATGGACCTTTCAAATCGGATCACTTATCCTCGCGTGGGTCACATTGAAAACGCCAAGATATGACGGTGTAAAAGAGAAAATTAAACGAAAATGCTATGACAATACAGGCGTGACTATTCTAAAGCCATTGTTGGGCAATTTCGATACACTTGAAGAAAATCTCGAAACGTTTTTCACATTAGAATATCCTACATTTGAAATTATATTTTGTGTGGAAGATGAGAAAGATGAATCCTGTGCTGTCGTTAAACGGTTACAAGAAAAGTATCCCGGCGTATCTTGTTTTATTTCTGACGGAAAAATTGAGGGCACCAACCCAAAAGTATGTAATATGGTCACCGGATACAAAGCCGCGAATTTTGATTTAATTTGGATAGCAGATGCAAATGTAGTCGCTTCAGATGCTGCACTACAAGACATGGTTGATAAATGTTTAAATGGTTATCCACTCGTTCATCAAATCCCATGGGGAGTTTCGGGCCCCAAATGTGAACCAACACGTGGGGCTTTAACGTTTGGAGCAGCTCTAAAACGGTGGTATTTTGCTACTGCACATGCACGCCCATATTTTGTTATTAATTATACCATATCCACTTGTCTTAACGGTATGAGTAATTTATTTTCTAAGAAACATCTCGACAATATAGGTGGACTAGAAAAATTCGTTGATGAAATTGGCGAAGACTCCGACATAGGATTAGCTTTTGATCAACATGGATACGAATCAATCATTTGTAAACACCCCGCTATACAGAATTTAAGCTCTAATAATATTTCAAAATATGTAGATAGACGAGTAAGATGGTCGCGCCTTCGAAATAATCATTCTAAAACATTATACGCAACACCATTCGAAATTATAATCGACAGTCATTTATTTGGGTTTTTGTGTTATAGTCTATTTTCTATACATGCATTATACCACGTATTTGCATGGCTTTTGGTAGATTGTGTTGTTTTTGTACTTATGGATAACGCCACGGCATTGCCAATATCATGGCAAAATAATAAAATTTATTGGGGAAAAATAACCAATCATAAACGAGGCGTATACTATTTCATATATAATATGGTCGAACATTATATCGTGTGGATTGTACGTGAATACTTAGGACTGTATGTAAAATTTAAGGCTATCCAATCAAATATTGTCAATTGGAAAGATAAAACAATCCCTCTCAATAAAAAAGAATAATTTCGACACGGTACAAACAATAAAAAAATGTTAGATTCGGTACCAATATTGCACACAAAAACAGATATCATACTTCCATATGCCAAAATACGTATGAAACGCACAAGTATTTGTTTTGAATCATTTGTTTTCAGAAGTCAGGACGGATAGGAAAGATAATAAACATACATTCAAAAATAAATAGACTCTTTTAACATATTTAGAACATTTTTATTCTAAAAATGCAAGGTATAAACCACCAAAATATTTAGGGATATGCCGCAACATTTTCTTAAGGAAGAATGTCGTCAAAGATGTGCGCGGTATAGCTATTGGTGGGCATATAAGGCAACTTTAAACGACGAAATGTTTAAAATAGACGATTGTGTCAATAAATGTGTCTACGATGTCCAAAAAAACATAGAACCGACGCCATCTCCTCTCATAATTTTTCGTGACATTCCAACATAATGTCAAAAGACTCCCAAGTTTTATTTAATCTTTCGTTCACCAGATTGTGGGTAAACCAGGTCCAAACACGCACATCCTCCGACGTTTTAATATAATCGAGCGGGAAAGGGTGCTGAGACAATAATTCGTTAAAATGGTCACGACAATCCAAACATGGGAAATTCTCCTGGTAATCAGATACCGTTTTAAATAAATCTGAGGGTGTCATACATCTATGTAACCTATCCCAATCATAATTATATCCAAATGT
>Ga0302137_1000787_pt1 | contig 14121 bp, 10 predicted proteins | sample CBN3_SCM_MG_FD_203127 | JGI IMG/M metagenome (GOLD analysis project Ga0302137, IMG submission 203127) | Marine microbial communities from Western Arctic Ocean, Canada - CBN3_SCM | ecosystem: Environmental > Aquatic > Marine > Oceanic | place: Canada: Western Arctic Ocean | collected 2017-09-15 | reverse complement strand
AGACGTAATCGTCGAGCATAGCTTCGTCCATTCCCGCCGCATCGTCGGTTTTGAATTCACGCCAGAGGAGGCGGCTTACTTTCCTGGCGCCCGCCATCGCCTAGTAACGGTTAGTCCCAATAACATGCGTAAGGGCCTGATGATCGGTGTGCATGCGGTCCGCATCCTCGGCTGGACCGAAGATAAGAGCCGGGCCCTGCTCGACGACCTACTAGCCCGGGCGACGCGGCCGGAAAACAGCTTTCGCCACGAATGGGGTGAGGGTGACGTAGTGATCTGGGACAACCACAATGCCCTGCATCGGGCGACGCCGTATGATGCGGCCAAATACCGCCGCTTGATGCAGCGGACGACTATATCCACTGGAGTAGAGTCGCTGTATTGAGAGTGTTTCGCCTTGAACTAGTTAAGCGCGCAGTAAGGGTTCAATCTTTTTGGCAGCACTGCATTCTGTTAAACGCATAAACGCGGACTATGGTCGACCGTCATCCTTAAAAAAACCATCAAATCAATCACTTGCCACGACAACACGCAAGTTTGGTGGGCCCGGCAGGACTTGAACCTGCAACCAGACCGTTATGAGCGGCCGGCTCTAACCAGTTGAGCTACGGGCCCTTACTTTGAGGGTATAATACTAGGCGGCGTTTAGGGATTATTTTCTGTGCGGTTTGGTATAATGCAGATTTTAGAAGTCGTCGATAGGGGTAAGCCATCTTAAGACGAGCCCCTCCCCCGCTGTAGCAGGGGTTTTCACAATTTGTAGTGTTAATATTGATTAGTAATCGAGGAAGCTACGTAGTTTGCGGCTCCGGCTCGGGTGTTTGAGCTTGCGCAGCGCCTTGGCCTCGATCTGGCGAATGCGTTCGCGGGTGACGCTGAACTGCTGGCCGACTTCCTCGAGGGTATGGTCGGTGTTCATGCCGATACCAAAGCGCATGCGTAGTACGCGTTCCTCACGGGCCGTCAGGCTAGCCAGTACCCGCGTAGTTGTTTCGCGCAGGTTGGCGTTGATGGCGGCTTCCAGGGGTTGAACGGCGTTCTTATCCTCGATGAAGTCGCCGAGGTGGCTGTCCTCCTCATCGCCGATCGGCGTTTCTAGGCTGATTGGCTCCTTGGCTATCTTCAGTACTTTCCGGACCTTGTCGAGCGGCATGCCTAGTTTCTGGGCGAGTTCTTCCGGTGTCGGCTCACGACCGATCTCATGCAGCATCTGGCGGCTGGTGCGAACTAGTTTATTAATCGTCTCGATCATGTGCACCGGAATACGAATGGTGCGTGCCTGATCGGCGATGGAACGGGTGATTGCTTGTCTAATCCACCAGGTGGCGTAGGTCGAAAATTTATAGCCGCGGCGGTATTCGAATTTATCGACTGCCTTCATCAGGCCGATGTTGCCTTCCTGAATTAGGTCGAGGAACTGTAGCCCACGGTTGGTATATTTTTTGGCGATTGAAATGACGAGCCGCAGGTTAGCTTCGATCATTTCCTTCTTGGCCTTGCCGGCTTCCCGCTCTCCCTTCTTGACTGTTTGCACGATACGGCGGAAATCGCCGACCGGCAGGCCGGACTCGGTGGAAATTGCGGCGACGTTGTCACGAATATCGACAACCTCTTCAGTATGCTTGGTGGCAAATCGCTTCCATCCACGGCCCGGCAGACTGGCGACGGACTCCATCCAATTTGGTTGTAGTTCATGGCCAAAGTAGCGCTCGAGGAAGTCCTCTCGCTTGATCTTGCAATTAATGGCGTAGCGGAGCATCCGCCCCTCGAAGTCGATCAGCATCTTGTTAAGGTTATATAGTTGTTCGACGAGCTGCTCGATGCGGGCATTGTTAAGGTGAACCTGATCCATCAGGTCGACTAATTCCTGGTGAAGCTTGTCGTAGCGCCGCTCCTGCGGTTTTGATAGGTCCTCGCCGAGATGTAATTTTTCCAGACGGGTCGTTTGCAGGCGGTGCATTTTTGCATAGGTGGAGGAAATTAGCCTGAAGGTCTCTAGCACCATTGGGTTCAGCTTGGCTTCAAGCGCGGCGAGCGAAAGATTATTCTCCTCGGAATCTTCATCCTCATCATCGTCATCGGTTGCTTCGGGCTTGGCTTCTCCCTCAACGGCTTTCGCCCCGCCGTTGACTTCGGGTGTTTCAGTGGGGGCTAGGCCGTGGCTATTACTGTTGGCGGCGCCGTTTAAATTCTCGAGCTCGACGGTAACGGGCGTTGCCTCGGAGATCACGCCGGTTGCTTCACTCTCCGCTCCGCCTTCGCCGGGGATTGCGACGTGGGTCGCCTCCAGGTCAATGATGTCGCGCAGCAGAATATCGCCTGTGATCAACTGATCGTGCCAGTTGGAAATGGCGCGCATGGTCATCGGGCTTTCGTAGATGCCGCGGATCATCATGTCACGACCGGCCTCAATGCGCTTAGCGATGGCAATTTCGCCCTCGCGCGACAACAGCTCGACGCTACCCATCTCGCGCAGGTACATTCGCACGGGATCGTCGGTGCGGCCGATATCATCCGCATCGACATTGCCGCTGCCGCTAGTGGTAGTGGCAGTTTCTCCATCGCCGCTATCGGAGGCAGGCGTCGCATCGTCGGATTCTTCGTTCTCAACGACGTTGATGCCCATTTCGGACAGCATAGACATTGTGTCTTCAATTTGTTCAGATGACACTTGGTCAGGGGGTAGGGCGCTATTCAGCTCGTCATAGGTGACGTAGCCGCGCTCCTTGCCGCGGGCGATCATTTTCTTGACAGCGGCGCCCAGTGAATCAAGGAGGGGGCTGTCCGGAGCGTCGCCCTGAGTTTCCTGGGTTTCCGCCGCGTTGGTCGCTTTTGTTGCCATGCTTGATCCGCTCCACTCTTCCCGCCGGAAATAGCCACCAATAGTTCAGCGCCCAATCGTCCGAGCACTACTTTCAGGACTCTCCCTGACCCGCTGCTAGCCGGCGCCGCCTGATGGCGTGTCCTCGTATTGGTCTGCTGCCGAGGCTTCCTCTTGTTGCTGACGCTGTACCAGCAACATTCGCATACGGTCGAAGGCCTCTTCCGTCATGTCTTCGGCAAGACGCCTTTTGGCTTCCTCGATATCGTCGAGGAGGCCCTTGTCCGTATAGCGTCCGTAAGTTTCCTCCCAGCCGATCCGCGCCGTTGCCGCCGGGGTGCCGGGACGAGCAAAGAAGGCATGTTCGAATATCTGCGGACTTGTTACAGACACGACGGCTTCCGCAAATCCACTAAGCCTCAGGCGAAGTTCTAGTGCTTCTCTGTCAAGTCCTTCTTCTTCCGCTAAGGTCTTTAAGACCTCCTGCCGCAAATTGTCAAGATCAGGCACTAAAAACGAAAGCAATCCAAGGCGTTCGCCAATATCGTCAAAAAGCTGGGGGTGGTTAATCAAAGTTGCTAAAAGTATCTGCTCGCGCACCCGGCCCATATCCACCTTGGGTGCCATGGCTTGGTTGCTATCCATGCTGATGAAACCGGTGTTTGGCCGGCGGCTATTATGACTTGATCGCGAAGGCCATAGCCGCTCGCGGAAGCCGCGGCGAAAATGGCTACGAACCGTGGTATCGGTGATGTTAGCGGTATGTTTATCGAGCCGTTGCTGCAATGCAGCCCGGGCCTCTGGTGTTGCGGGGACTCTCCCGCCGCTTTCAATGCTCCACAGGGCTTCTGATAAAGGCACTGCTGCGGCCAATACCCGCGTCATGGCCTCGCGGCCCTGGCTCGTGACCAGGCTGTCGGGGTCCTCACCGGGGGGTAGGAGGGCAAAGCGTAGGCCAAATTCAGGCTTGAGAAGGGGCAATGCACGTTCCGCCGCGCGGGCGGCTGCTTGTTGACCGGCGCGGTCGCCGTCAAAGCATAGCACCGCCTCCGTCGCTAGACGCCATAGCAAGGCAAACTGTTCTTCTGTTAGCGCTGTGCCGAGTGGTGCGACGGCATTCTCGATTCCGGCTCGGTTCAGGGCGATAACGTCCATATAACCCTCGGTGACGATGACGGAGTTTGCGTTACGCGCTGCGCGGGAAGCTTGATTCAGGCCATAGAGGACCGAACCTTTGTGAAACAGGGGCGTTTCCGGCGAATTTAAGTACTTGGGCTCGCCATCGGCAACAATACGGCCGCCAAAGGCGATGGCCCGGCCGCGCCGATCGGTGATGGGAAACATGATCCGGCCGCGAAAGCGGTCGTAGGGTTTGCGTGCTGTATCTTCGATCTCAATTAGCAGCCCTGCTTCGATCAGGGCAGCCTCGTCAATACCCTCTCGGCCAAGAGCCCCCTTGATGGCGGTGCGGGAATTGGGCGCGTAGCCGAGGCGAAATCGGGCAATTGTTTCGTCATCCAAGCCGCGCCCGCGCAGGTATGTCGCAGCAGCCTTGCCTTCGGGCATGTGTAGGCAACGTTCAAAATAGCGGGTGGCCGCCTCGACGACCCCGTACAGGGATTGACGTTTCTTGTTGCGTGCTTGTTCCTCTGGCGTATCCGCCGGTATTGGCACCCCGGCGAGACCAGCCAGCCGTTCTACTGCATCCGGAAAGCTCAGGCCTTCCACCTTCATAACGAAGTCGATGACGTCGCCGTGCTCGCCGCTGGAAAAGCAGTGGTAAAAGCCCTTTTCCGGAACTACCGTAAAGGAAGGTGATTTTTCATTTTGAAACGGACTGAGGCCGACAAATTCGCGACCGCGGCGTGCCAGCTTAACATGCCGCCCGACGACCTCACCAAGGTCAACACGAGCCCGAATCTCATCCAAAAATTGGGGCGAAAACGCCATATTATCCTTCCGCGGTCCTTGTGTTGGGCGTGCTGGTCCGCGCGTACGGCTCTATTCTACGCGAAATGGCTCGTAACGGCAGTGATGAATATCAAACCTTATGCCCGTTATTCCCAGTTCTCCACAGGCTAGAAAAATTCAGGACAAGCGCTGTTTGACAATGGCACTGGCCTTGGCAAAATCCATCTGACCGGGATAGGCTTGGCGCAAGACCGCCATGATGCGGCCCATATCCTTAAGGTTTTGGGCACCGAGATCGCTCAGAACTTTGTCTATGGCGGTTTGGGTTGCGGCTTCGTCGAGCGGGTTGGGTAAAAAACGCCGGATAATCTCGATTTCATTTAGTTCCTGGTCGGACAGATCTTTGCGCCCGCCCTGCTCGTAGAGGGCGGCACTTTCGTGACGCTGCTTCACCATCGACTGCAATAGCGTCAAAATTTCAGCGTTCGGAACGCCGTCCGTGTTTCCGTGGGATCGAGTTGCGATGTCACGGTCTTTAAGCGCAGCAAGGATGAGACGGATGGTCGAAACCGCCGTCGTATTCTTCTCTTTCATCGATGATTTTAGCGCGTCCCTGAGGCTAGAACGGAGCATTGTTGTCCCCACTTAAAGTCTCCAAGTAGGCAGACGGTATATAAGATAGCCGAGAAAGGCAAATGCAAAGAATCATCTAACTCTTTGATATGACACAAAACATTTAACAGCGTGGGTCTTGACTGCGACGTACTATATGATTATCAACGCGCCGGTGCCCCGCGAGTACCATCGATTGCACCACCGATGGCGGCGCAGGGACGCCCCGGAGACGAGGACTGCCCACATGCCGACTGCCGAACGAACGACCGCGCTGCACGTCGCGGCGCCGGCCGTTGCCGCCCGCCCACCAGGAACGAACGCCGCCCTGGTTCTTGCTGATGGCACCATTCATTGGGGGGAAGGAGCGGGAGCTCACGGCACGGCGGTTGGCGAAGTCTGTTTCAATACGTCATTGACCGGCTATCAAGAGATCATGACGGACCCCTCTTATGCCGGACAAATCATCACGTTTACCTTTCCCCACATCGGTAATGTTGGGGCCAATCCCGAAGATGTCGAGACAATAAAGTCTCCGGTTCGCGGGTGTATTTTTCGCTCTTCGATTACCGAGCCTTCTAACTGGCGTGCGACCCAACATCTCAACTCGTGGTTGCGGGGCCAGAATTTGACGGCGATTACTGGCGTTGATACCCGCCGCCTAACCCGGTGCATCCGAAACGGCGGGGCGCCGAACGGGGTTATCTGTTTCCCCGCCGATGGTATAATTGACGTCGCGGCGCTGCTCACCCAGGCGGGCGCTTGGCCGGGGTTGGAGGGCATGGACCTCGCCAGTGAAGTTACCTGCCGTCAGAGCTACTCCTGGGATCAAACGGAGTGGTGCCTTGAAGGGGGCTATGGCCGGCAGGGAAAGCCCCGTCACAGGGTCGTCGCTGTAGATTTCGGCGCTAAACTCAATATTCTGCGCTGCCTCGCGGCAACTGGCTGCGAGGTCATGGTCGTGCCGGCGGATACAGACGCAGAAACGATACTCGGCCTTAAGCCAGACGGCATCTTCCTGTCCAACGGCCCCGGCGATCCAGCGGCGACCGGCATGTATGCCGAGATGGCTATCCGTAAACTGGTCGATAGTGGCTTGCCTATTTTTGGCATCTGCCTCGGCCATCAGCTGCTGGCCCGCTCGCTCGGCGCGACAACGCGCAAGATGCACATGGGTCATCGTGGTGCCAACCAGCCGGTCAAGGACCTGGAAACCGGCCGGGTAGAAATTACCAGCCAGAATCACGGCTTTGTCGTCGATACTGGAACTCTACCTGCCGGAGTTGTTCAGACTCACGTTTCGCTATTCGACGGCAGTAACGAGGGACTGCGGGTGGAGGGTAAGCCGATCTTTTCTGTCCAATACCATCCGGAAGCTTCTCCCGGTCCGCACGATGCGCACTATCTGTTCGTTCGGTTTATCAAGCTGATGGACGATGATCATTAATGCCCAAACGTACTGATTTAAAGTCCATTCTCATCATCGGCGCCGGGCCGATCATCATTGGCCAAGCTTGCGAATTTGACTATTCGGGCGCGCAGGCATGCAAGGCGCTTCGCGAAGAGGGCTATCGGGTCATTCTCATCAATTCCAATCCGGCGACCATCATGACCGACCCGGATATGGCGGACGCTACCTATATCGAGCCGATCACCCCGGATATGGTGGCCAAGGTCATTGCTCGCGAAAAACCAGATGCGATATTACCGACCATGGGCGGTCAGACGGCACTGAACACGGCTATGGCCCTACATCGCGACGGGCGGCTAGAGGAATCTGGCGTCGAATTGATTGGCGCGAGTGCCGAGGCCATCGAGAAGGCTGAGGACCGACTATTATTCCGGGACGCCATGGAGAAAATTGGCCTGAGTTGCCCTCTAAGCCGCCTGGTTACAAACATGGACGAGGCCCACCAGGCCATGGCTGAGATCGGTCTGCCGTTGATTATCAGGGCGTCTTTCACGCTGGGCGGCATCGGCGGCGGCATTGCCTATAACCGGAGCGAGTTCGAGAAAATCGTTGCCTCGGGGATAGCAGCATCACCAGTCCATGAAGTGCTGGTTGAGCAGTCCGTGCTCGGTTGGAAAGAGTACGAGATGGAGGTGGTCCGCGACAACGTCGACAACTGCATCATCATTTGCTCCATTGAAAACATCGATCCCATGGGTGTGCATACTGGCGATTCGGTGACGGTGGCGCCGGCGCTAACGCTGACCGACAAGGAATACCAGATCATGCGCAACGCCTCGATCGCGGTGCTGCGCGAGATTGGCGTCGATACGGGTGGGTCTAACGTGCAATTCGCCGTCAACCCAGCTGATGGAAAGATGATCGTCATCGAGATGAACCCGCGCGTCTCGCGGTCCTCGGCGCTAGCATCAAAGGCGACTGGATTTCCCATTGCGAGGATTGCTGCCAAGCTCGCCGTTGGCTATCGCCTTGACGAGCTGATGAACGATATTACGGGCGTTACGCCGGCGTCCTTTGAGCCGACCATCGATTACGTGGTAACCAAATTTCCTCGCTTCACCTTTGAAAAGTTCCCGGGGGCGGATTCGTTGCTGACGACCTCGATGAAATCGGTAGGGGAGGCCATGGCTATTGGCCGTTGCTTTACAGAGTCGCTGCAGAAGGGGCTGAGGTCTCTGGAGACGGACTATACCGGGCTCGATGATGTCGTCATCGAAGGGGCCGAAGGACCGGACGGCAAAGATAGAATCCTTGCAGCACTGGCCATGCCGCGCGCCGACCGCTTGCTGGTCATCGCCCAAGCATTCCGACACGGCCTCAGCATCGAGGCGATTAACGCTGCATGCCATTACGACCCGTGGTTCCTCGAACAGATCCGCGCCATTGTGTCCGTTGAGGAAACTGTTATACGCGAAGGCCTGCCCGATGACGTCCACGGCCTTCGCAAATTGAAATCCATGGGTTTCTCTGATGAGAGGCTGGCGAGGCTTGCCGGCCTTGACGCGTCGGTCGTGGCGGCGTGTCGCGAGGCACACGGCCTGTATCCTGTATATAAGCGGGTTGATACCTGCGCCGGAGAGTTCCCGGCGCGTACACCCTACATGTACGGTACCTATGAGACTGACGGTGGAGGCGCGCCGGAATGCGAGGCCGATCCCTCAGATCGCGAGAAGGTCGTAATCCTTGGCGGCGGTCCCAACCGTATCGGCCAGGGAATCGAATTTGACTACTGCTGCGTCCATGCGGCTTATGCTCTTAGCGAGGCGGGGTTCGAGACCATCATGGTCAACTGCAATCCGGAAACGGTATCGACAGATTATGATACTTCTGACCGGCTGTATTTCGAGCCGCTGACCGCCGAAGACGTTATAGGCCTGATCCGAAAAGAGCAGATGCGTGGCAACCTGCGTGGTGTCATTGTCCAACTCGGTGGGCAGACGCCCCTGAAGCTGAGCAAGGCATTGGAAGCGGCCAGCATTCCAATCCTTGGAACTACTCCGGACGCCATTGACCTTGCCGAGGACCGCGAGCGTTTCCAGCTTCTGCTTATCGAGCTCGGCCTTCGCCAGCCCGTTAATGGGCTCGCCACGTCAATGGACCAAGCGCTCGATGTTGCCGGGAGAATTGGTTATCCACTGGTCATCAGGCCGTCTTACGTGCTCGGTGGACGGGCGATGGAGATCGTCCATGACGAATCTAATTTGCGGCGCTACATGGAAGAAGCCGTGCGTGTCAGCGGCACCAGTCCCATACTTTTGGATTCATTCCTTAAAGACGCGGTGGAAGTGGATGTCGATGCCATTTGCGACGGTACGGACGTTTATGTTGCCGGCATCATGCAGCATATCGAGGAAGCGGGTATTCATTCCGGCGATTCTGCCTGCTCGCTGCCGCCCCATTCACTTTCTCCCGCCATTATCAGCGAAATTGAGGGCCAGGCCCAGCGGCTAGCACTGGCCCTTGGCGTTGTCGGCCTGATGAATGTGCAGTTCGCGTTGCAGGGAGATGATATCTATATTCTTGAAGTTAATCCGCGCGCTAGCCGCACGGTGCCCTTCGTTGCCAAGGCAACGGGCATACCCGTGGCCAAGATTGCTGCCCGTGTGATGGCGGGTGAAAAACTTGCTGACTTTGATCTTGGCAATCGGCCAAGAACCGGACATGTCGCCGTCAAGGAAGCGGTTTTTCCCTTTGCCCGTTTCCCCGGCGTTGATGTGCTGCTCGGTCCAGAGATGCGCTCGACGGGCGAGGTCATGGGCCTAGACAAAAATTTTGAGCGGGCCTTTGCTAAATCTCAGCTTGGCGCCGGAGCGTCCCTACCGCTGGAAGGAACGGTATTTATTTCTGTCAAGGATCGGGATAAGGCCGCGGTTAGCTTGGTGGCGCGGCGGCTTGCTGCCATAGGCTTTCGGCTGCTGGCTACATTCGGCACCTGCGCCGCCTTACGCGACGTTGGGTTGGAGGTGGTGTGGGTCAATAAGGTGTTGCAAGGGCGGCCGCATTGCGTCGATGCAATTATCAGTGGCGAGGTTCAGATGGTGATTAATACAACCGAGGGAATGCAGGCCCGTGCCGATAGCTTCAGCATCCGTCGCGAAGCGGTAGCTCATGCCGTGCCCCATTATACTACGATTGCGGGTGCGGATGCGGCGGTTGGCGCCATTGAAGCTCTGCGCGCAGGGGTCCTTGAAGTGGCACCTCTGCAATCGTACTTTAAATAATCAGTTTGCAGGGGCTGCCTAGCATAGCGCATCAGTAGCTCCTCCAGACGTTGGAGGAAATCGGCTGTATGTGTCATGCTGCCGTGAAGGATTCGGGATTATGGAAAAAATTCCCACGACTCGTGATGGCTTGTCTCAGCTTGAAGACGAACTGCACCGCCTCAAGAGCGAGGAGCGGCCGGCGATAATTCGCGCCATCGCTGAAGCCCGCGAGCACGGTGATCTTTCTGAGAACGCTGAATACCACGCCGCAAGGGACCGTCAGAGCTTCGTTGAAGGCCGGGTGTTGATATTGGATGATATTATTAGCCGTGCCGAGGTGATCGACACCAGCAATCTTACTGGCGACGTTGTGCGTTTTGGTGCGACGGTCCTTCTTGCCGAGGAGGAAACGGACGAGAGGTCCACTTATGTCATTGTAGGTAGCCATGAATCGGACATCGCTAGCGGCCGCCTATCTGTGACCTCACCTTTGGCTAGAGCCTTGATTGGGAAGTCCTTGGGAGATGTTGTCGAAGTTGCAGCGCCGCGCGGCTTCAAGTCCTATGAGATCGTCCAAGTTACTTACACCGGGTGACCGGCACACTTCTTAGCCGTTGATCACGTCTCTGTAATTGGCACGCCGGGGTCGTCCTTTGACACTCTAATCGATAGTGCTGATTTGACGTGGTTAACGTTTGGGGCAGCTGTCAGGTGGGTTGTTAGGAAGTGCTGATATGCGTCCCAGTCACGGGCAACTACCCTCAATAAGAAATCTGTCTCACCAGCCAGCATGTGGCAGGCGCGCACCTCCGGCCACTGCCGGACGAGGGATTCGAAGGCTTCGAGATCATGTTCAGCTTGGCTACTGAGACCAACCTGAGCAAAGACGGTGACATTGTATCCTAATGCCTTCGGGTCGATGTCGGCGTGATAACCACTGATATAACCGGCGGTCTCTAGGGCGCGGACTCGGCGCAGGCAGGGAGGCGCAGAAATGCCCGCCCGCTGGGCTAGCTCGACATTAGTTATGCGACCGTTTTCTTGCAGGTCGCGAAGGATACTGCGGTCGATGTGGTCGAGTTTGACCCGCTGCATGGGGAAGGGTACTCCGGTGCGCCAAACACGATAAGGATATTACAAGATAGGTCTCGGCAAGCCAACGGTAGTTGGATCACTTTTCACCCGGTCGCATGGCTTGCCTCCACCATGCAGGCTACTTATGTTATAATGCTTCCGCCCGGCGAACAGTGTCAAAATTGACTGCTGCCATCGGCTTGGCACATCTGATAGCGGGCACTGACCGATGCCGACATCCCATCATAGCAAGGTTCTTATCATCGGTTCCGGCGCGGCCGGCTATACGGCTGCCATCTATGCGGCGCGGGCAAACCGGGAGCCACTCCTGATTAAGGGTTTGCAGCCGGGTGGGCAACTTACCATTACCACCGATGTGGAGAACTATCCTGGCTTCGCCGATGTCGTCCAAGGGCCGTGGCTCATGGAGCAGATGCAGGCTCAGGCGGCGCATGTCGGCACGCGGATGTTTGATGATATCATCGTCAGCATTGATCTTAGCCGCCGGCCATTCATTGCCTTAGGCGATTCGGGCACGCATTACAGCGGGGACACGTTGATTATCGCAACCGGCGCCAGCGCCCGTTGGCTCGGACTGGAGGGAGAAAAGCGTTTCATGGGCGGCGGCGTATCGGCCTGCGCAACCTGCGATGGGTTCTTCTTTCGTGGTCAGCATGTAGCGGTTATTGGCGGGGGCAATACGGCAGCGGAGGAAGCATTATTCCTTACTAATTTTGCCTCAAAGGTGAGTCTTATTCATCGCCGTGATCAAATGCGCGCCGAAAAGATTCTCCAAGACCGGCTCATGAATCACGAGAAAATAGAAACTATCTGGGATCACGAAGTCGAAGATATTATCGGCACCGATAATCCACCGAGCGTCACCGGGTTAAAGCTGCGGCACGTCCGTACCGGTGACACCTGGGAGCTGCCTGTCGATGGCGTGTTTGTCGCCATTGGACACGATCCCAATACAGGTCTTTTTAAGGGTCTTCTGGCGCTCGACGATGAAGGTTACATCCTTACCGCGCCAGACAGCACGGCAACCGATGTGCCGGGCATTTTCGCGGCTGGTGATGTACAGGATAAAAAGTATCGTCAGGCTGTTACTGCTGCAGGCACAGGCTGCATGGCGGCGTTGGAGGCTGAACATTTTCTCTCCAGCCATGCGGATGCCAGCTTGGCTGGGGCTTAAAAAAGGCTGGGGTTAGGCGGAGGACCGCTCGCGATGCCGGTGGATTGGGACAAATTGCGCGTGTTTCATGCGGTCGCTGTAGCCGGCAGCTTCACGCATGCTGGCGAAACCCTTAATTTAAGCCAATCAGCGGTTAGCCGTCAGATTTCCGGACTTGAATCTAGCCTTGGTGTTCCTCTTTTTCATCGCCATGCCCGCGGTCTAATTCTTACCGAGCAGGGTGACCTTCTGCATCGAACTGTGCACGAGATATTTGCTAAACTCTCCATTGCAGAGGCGCGCATTGGAGAAATTAAAGATCGTCCGCAGGGCCCGTTGCGGGTTACCACGACCGTGGCTTTTGGTTCCTTGTGGCTAACCGAGCGGATCAAGGAATTTATCGAACTTTACCCGGAAATTTCTCTTAGCTTAATCCTGACCGATAGCGAACTAGACCTGGCCATGCGCGAAGCCGATGTCGGTATCCGCATGATGCCACCACACCAACCAGATCTCATTCAGCGGCGTTTGATGACGTTGCGCTATCATATCTTTGCGGGAGTGGAATACCTGGAACAGCGCGGAACGCCTATGCGGCCTCAGGACCTAGATGGTCACAACCTGATTGTTTATGGGGAAGATGCCGAGGCCCCGGTTGCCAATGTCAACTGGCTGCTCACGGTTGGTATGCCACCACGCAAACAGCGCCGGGCAACGCTTCGTGTTAATAGTATCTATGGGATTTATCGTGCAGTGCAAAGTGGCCTGGGGGTTGGTGCTTTGCCACATTACATGACAATTTCGGACCCAAACCTGGTTGAGGTTCTTCCTAAATTACGCGGACCAACGTTTGATGCCCACTTTATATATCCTGAAGAGTTGCGTAATTCTAAGCGGGTAATCGTATTTAGGGATTTTTTGCGGCGCAAGATTCTGGAAGCAGGCCTTTAGATTTAGAAGCGTGTTAATGCCATGCAATGATTGCATGGCTGACTTGCTAAATTGAGGGTAGTCCTACCCTGTATTTTTCATTACATAAGCTTTTGTTGGTGGTGCATCGAACAATAAAGGCATTTAGAGATTCAGGCGTTTGTCTGAATACCAGGGCTCGATCCTTCCTCTCCCGGAAATCGTTTCCTACGTCTTTCAGACGTGAAACCTCCCTGTAAAACTTGCCGGACCTTTTTAGGTCCGGCTTTTTTTTATGTGTAATTCGGTCCATCTATTTAGGGGCGCAGCAAAATGCTACGGGCGATCGTATCGTTAAAGTAGAATGCTGTCTCTCTGGGAATTGGGCTGATGTCACCGCTAGGCTGCGGCGGTTGCATGCCTGGTCCTGCGCCAAAGAAAAGGGGCGTGAAAGCCCTCCCTTGGAATGCCTACCCTCCCGCTGAGAACAAATCAGGTCAGCGCCGCGCAAGCTCGTTGGATGCGTTGGCAGGCGTCCTTCATCACGTTAGTCGCCGTGGCGTACGATATCCGGAAATGGGGCGACATACCAAAGGCCGCGCCATGAACCACGGCCACGCCTTCAGCTTCAAGCAGGTAAGTAGCCACATCCTCATCGCTTGTGATGACTTTGCCTTCTGGTGTGCTCCGCCCGAGCATGCCCGCGCACGATGGATAAACATAGAATGCCCCTTCCGGCGTTGGGCAGGAGAGGCCCTTGGCCTGATTGAGCATAGAGATAGCCAGATCGCGGCGCTCTTTGAAGACGAGCAGGTTGTCAGCGATAAAGTCCTGCGGTCCTTGTAGGGCCGCGGTAGCCGCCGCCTGGGAAATTGATGCGGCGTGCGAAATACTTTGTGATTGGACCATGTTCATGGCCTTGATTAGGGGCAGTGGTCCTGCACCC
>Ga0302137_1000783_pt1 | contig 14172 bp, 13 predicted proteins | sample CBN3_SCM_MG_FD_203127 | JGI IMG/M metagenome (GOLD analysis project Ga0302137, IMG submission 203127) | Marine microbial communities from Western Arctic Ocean, Canada - CBN3_SCM | ecosystem: Environmental > Aquatic > Marine > Oceanic | place: Canada: Western Arctic Ocean | collected 2017-09-15 | reverse complement strand
GGTCCACCACTGACCGACATCAGGGGTGCGGCCCTCATGCGTGAACGTGTCGCCCCATGCCTGGAAGTCTTGGTATCGCGTGGCGGCGCGGCGCCACGCGGTGGCGCACTGGGGCGAAACTGGAAAGCCATTCTGGGCAAGGGCGATGGCGGGGGCGAGTAACTCTTCAAAATCCATGGTGCCGTGCAGTTTCCAAAGGGCGACCCAGCCCGATACGGCCCCTGGCACGGTGACGGCATCCCATCCTGTTCGTGGTATGCCATCTCGGCAAAGCCGCTCAACATCGATCTTTGCAGGCGATCGGCCAGAGGCATTGATTCCATGAAGCTCTGCGCCGTCCCACGAGAGCGCGAAGGCGTCTGAGCCAAGACCATTTGCGGTGGGTTCCACAACTGTCAGCGCCGCCGCCGTTGCAATGGCGGCATCTGCGGCCGAGCCACCTTCGTTGAGTATGTCTAGTCCCACTTGCGCAGCAAGAGGCTGTCCGGTTGCCACGATGTGGCCAGCGAGCACGGGCATGCGGGCTCCGGGCATGGCATGCGGTGGCAGCGAGTGGGTAAATCGCGTGGTCATTGGCGGCGGGTGACCGAGTCGATCCAGCCACCGCACAGAACCAGTTCACCCTCGTAGCAGACGATCGCTTGGCCAGAGGCGGTTGCTTCTTGCGGACTGCTGAACTCGACTTCAATGCGGTCTTTACCAATGGATCGAACGCGGGCAGGCAGTGGATCGCCATGCGCACGGACCTGTGCGCGACAAGGGTGCCAGTCGTGAATTGGATCGACGTGCCAGCTCGCTTCACTTGCCTCACAGCTCATGGCTGCGAGTTCGTCCTTGGTGCCAAGTGTCACAGTATTTGCAGCGGGGTCTTTCTGGATGACATAAAGCGGATGACCAACGGCAACGCCGAGTCGCCGCCGCTGCCCAATCGTGTAGTGCTGATGTCCTTCGTGTGTCGCAAGTTCGTTGCCGTTGGCATCGAGCATCGCGCCCTGCTTGAAGCGATCTGGATTACGCCGCTCAAGCAGTCCGGCGTAGTCGTCGTCTGGAACGAAGCAGATTTCTTGTGAGTCCGGCTTGGCGTGCACGCCCAGATCAAGTGACTTGGCCTGATCGCGGACTTCATCTTTTGTGAGATCGCCAATCGGGAACATCATCTCGTGTAGCCGTCCAGGTCGCACACCCGGTTGTCCGCCTGCGCCAAACAAGACGTAGGACTGATCTTTTTCAAAGTCGGCAGACCTGCGAAGTCGCGGCGATCCAGTCGAGTAATCAATTCTCGCGTGATGGCCGCTTGCGACCCAGGTGGCGCCTATGCCCTCGGCATAGTCATGCAATTTTCCAAACTTCAGCCAGTCATTGCAGCGAACACATGGGTTGGGTGTGCGACCGGCGTGGTATTCGTTTTCGAAGTATTGGATAATCTGTTCGAAGTCATCTGCGAAGTTCAGGGCATAGAAGGGGATGTCGAGTTTTGCCGCGACGCTGCGAGCATCGTTGGCATCTGAGATTGAGCAGCAGCCGCGGTGGCCTAGGGTGGCACCGGCGATGTCATCACCGGGTGATCCCAGCCGCATAAAACAGCCCACGACGTCATAGCCCTGCTGCTTGAGCATGGCCGCTGCGACGCTGGAGTCCACGCCGCCAGACATGGCGACAAGGACACGATCTCCTGGTTGGGGTTTCATGGCGATTGGATATGATAGAGCCACCAGCACGGCGGGATTGGTATCCTGACCCACTGGTCAGGAGAACCCCCTAATGAGTACAGCTACATCTACTGTTCTGGACCTGCTTGGACCCGAAGCCGACGATTTGCTTGGTCACACCTGCTTGCTGCCCTCTGGCATGCTTCATGTGCCTGGTGGCGACTTTGTCGACCGCGTTTGGACCGCGAGCGATCGAAGCCCCCAAGTGCTTCGCTCGATTCAGGCTCTCTACGGACATGGCCGGCTTGCCGGCAGTGGCTACCTCTCGATGCTTCCAGTTGATCAAGGCATTGAGCATTCGGCTGCGGCCTCGTTCACACCGAATCCGATGTATTTCGATCCAGGAAACATTTGTGAGCTCGCAATTGAGGGTGGCTGCAACGCAGTCGCGAGTACGTTTGGCGTACTTGGCTCGGTGGCTCGAAAGTATGCCCATCGGATTCCGTTCATTGTCAAGATCAACCACAACGAACTTCTGACCTCACCCAACCAGTTTGATCAGGTCATGTTTGGCACGATTGATGAGGCTTGGAATATGGGCGCTGTTGCTGTCGGCGCAACGATCTACTTTGGAAGCGAGGAATCACGCCGGCAGATCATTGAGATCGCCGAGGCTTTTGCGTATGCCCACGAGCGAGGAATGGCCACGGTGCTGTGGTGCTATTTGCGAAACGATGACTTCAAAGTTGATGGCACCGACTATCACGCCTCTGCTGACTTGACCGCCCAGGCGAATCATCTCGGCGTCACGATTGAGGCTGACATCATCAAGCAAAAACAGCCCACGAATAATCGTGGCTACGTTGCGATGAACCAGCATGGCGGCTTCGGGAAGTACGATCCCAAGATGTACGACACACTGTGCGGCGATCATCCGATAGATCTGTGCCGCTGGCAGGTTGCCAACTGTTACATGGGTCGCGCTGGTTTGATTAACTCGGGCGGCGCATCGGGCAGCGATGACTTTGCTCAGGCTGTCCGCACTGCTGTAATCAACAAGCGAGCGGGCGGAAGCGGTTTGATTTCAGGCCGAAAGGCCTTCCAGCGACCAATGGCCGAGGGCGTTCAGCTGCTCAATACGATTCAAGACGTGTTTCTTGATGAGACCATCACGGTCGCGTAGAACTCGGCAGTGGTCGGTTACGACTTTTGGTGCCTTGCCTCTTTTACTCTCCACGCTCGTGGCGCTCATTCAGACCACACAGAGCAATGGCGCCGTAGTCGCCTCTTTGCCGATCTTGCAGCCAAGACGCGTCAGACTCCGGCGATGCGGGCTCTTCTTGCTTCGCTCGCCTCGCGGCGACGATAGATGGCCTGCGCTTGAGCGACGCGGGATTGTTCAGCTTCGCTGAACTCTTCGCCGAATCGAACGAGCCGGAGACTGTTCGCAATAACGACGACGTAGCCAAGGGCGTAGTAGAACGGCGCGAGCCAGAGCGTCAGAATTGTGCCGGTTGCAGCCAGCGCGAGCCCAATGACGGCAAGTAAGAGTGACATGCCAATGTTCATGCTGATCACTGAACGGGTGCGGCGAGCCAGTGAGAGCAGGAAGGGAATATGACGCAGGTCGTCATTCATCAGCGCTACACCGGCTGAGTTGGTGGCAATATCAGAGCCACTCAGTCCCATGGCAACGCCGACGTCGGCCGTAGCGAGAATTGGTCCGTCATTTATGCCATCGCCAATCACCATGGTGCGGTGGCCGCGTTCCATGAGGTGCTTGAGTTCTTGATGTTTCTCTTCAGGAAGGCATTCTGCTTCGACGCTGTCAATACCGATCGCTTCGGCGACACGAGTGGCCACTTGCAATCGGTCGCCAGTAAACATGGCGATGCGGCGACAGCCGAGTTCACGCAATTCAGCGATTGCTTCAGCGGCATGCGAGCGCAAGGCATCTTCGAGTCCGACGGCTCCGAGGTACTGGCCGCCTCGCATGACGTGAACGCTTGACATGCCTTCAATCTTGGCTTCCACAATCGCGACCTGAGCAGCGACTTCAGGGTTAATCTCAAGAAGCCAGGCTGCGCGGCCAGCGTGAATATCGCCAGTGCTTGCGTGGGCAAGTACGCCTCGGCCATGTAGTTCTTCGTATCGATCCATCGTGGCCGGTTCAATATTGGCTAGTTTGGCAGTTGCAAGAATCGACTTGGCGAGCGGATGGTTTGAGTGCTGCTCGCCATCTGCAGCCGCTTGCAGCAGGGCGGCACCATCGATGCCATCTGCGGGGCTTAGACGCGAGACGGCAAAGATGCCCGTCGTGAGCGTGCCGGTCTTATCCATGATGACAGTGTCGACTTCAGCGGCAGCTTCGAGTGTTCGCGTTTGCTTGATCATGATGCCCAGCCGCGCGGCGGCGGCAAAGGCTGCGACCATGGCGGTTGGGTGCGAAATCAGAAGTCCACCTGGGCAAGTCACCACCAGCACGGTGATGGCTCTGAGCGATGCTTCTGCTCGGACGGCTTCATCGCCGCTTCGTGAGGCGAAGAACCACACGAGCGCTGCGATCATGATGACAATCCAGAAGTAGTAGCCAGCAAGCTGCTCGATGATCTCTTGCCGCTTGGTCTTGCTCGACTCGGCTTCGCGGATAAGAGCTTCCACCTTGCCAATAGTGGTTTCAGCTGCAACAGCGGTGACTTCAATGTCAATTTGCCCGGTCAGGTTAGTCGTGCCAGCGTACACCGGAACGCCAGGGCGCACTTCAACGGGTACAGCTTCGCCGGTCAGGGAAGCTTGGTTGATGTCAGACTCGCCTGCCACAATGCGTCCGTCAACTGGAAGGTTCTCGCCCGGGCGTACGCGGACAAGATCGCCGGTTTGCAGGGCGGCTACGCCAACTGTTTCTTCTGTTCCATTTGCCACGCGGCGAGCCGTATCGGGCGTCAGATGGACGAGATCTCGAATGGCTCGCTGGGCCCCCCAGGCCGTCCGGCTCAGCACGAGATTGGCTGCCCACAAGAACAATGCCAAGAAACCGGCGGCGAGATACATTTCGGAGGCCATGGCCGCCAAGACCGCGAGGGTCGCGAGGGCATCACCACCGGGCCGGCCAAGGGCGATTTCTCGCCACGCGCCCATGAGCAGTGGGATGACCAATATGATCGCGCCAATGAAGGCGGGAATCTGAGCGATCTGCGGGTTTACCCCGAGTAGCCCGCCAATCCAGGCGGTGCCAAGCAGCACGCCGCCCCCAAGGGCCACCAGAAGGCGACGCTCAAGCCCTGCGGCCGAGTATTCCTCGCTCCCATGACCTTTGTCTGACATGGTGGGGGATTCCAAATTCTTGCTCAATGCGTCTTGCTCGCTCATCTACTGCTCCGAGTCCTAGTGATCAATAGGGGGGAAGGCGTGGAGTATAGAGTCCCTTCGCCTCTACTGGCCAACCACATAGCAAGCACTACGTCGCGCCCCGCGGCATGGTTCGTGCGGTACGCTTCACACTGGAGCATCTAACGGAGGATTTTGATCTGTGTCTGAGCGAATCGCAATCGTTGGGGATGGCCAGATGGGGCTCGTATTAGCCGATGCTCTCGTGCATCGAGGGCTGCCAGTTCGCCTCTGGGGTCCGTTTCCAGAGGTTGTGAAGCATCTTGCCGCCACGCGGGAGAATGCTGGGCGAATGCCAGGCTTTCGGCTCGATCAGCAGGTGCATGTCACGGCTGAGGCCAGCGAACTCTTCGAGGGGTGCACTATGGCCATCAATGCGATTCCGTCGCAGTTCATTGGCGATGTGTGGTCGCGGGTAGGCCAGGGCTTGCCGGCCGGATGCCCAATTGTGAGTGTGGCCAAGGGGGTTGAGAACGGAACCCTTCGCCGGCCGAGTGAAATACTTCAGGCGACAGTGCCATCTGCAGGTGCCATGTGCGCCCTGTCGGGGCCGACGATCGCGGCCGAATTGGCAGCGCATCAGCCCGCATTGATGGTTGCCGCTTCAGATGACGAACCTGTGGCCAATCGGGTGCAAGCCTGCTTCGATGTGTCGTGGTTGCGAATCTACACCAGTGCTGATTTGGTGGGCGTCGAACTTGCAGGCGCATGCAAGAATGTCATCGCACTGGCCGCTGGCATGTGCGATGGTCTTGAACTTGGCGACAACGCCAAGTCAGCTGTTCTTGCCCGCGGCCTTGCCGAAATCACGCGGCTTGGCGTGTCAATGGGTGCTGTAGCCGAGACGTTTTATGGCATTGCGGGTGTGGGTGACCTTGCCACAACGTGCTTTAGCCCACATGGTCGAAATCGCAGTTGTGGCGAAGCGCTGGGCCGCGGAGAGTCTCTGGAAGAGTACGAGTCGCGGACCGACTCAGTTGTAGAGGGCGTTGCGACCTCGCGCAGTGTGATGTCGCTTGCGTCGCAATATGGCATTGAAATGCCCATCACTGAAGCGGTTCACGCAGTATTGTTTGGCGGGCTCTCGCCAGGTTCTGGCGTTGACCAACTCATGGGGCGTGTCTCTCGCTCAGAATGAGCTAGACCTCGTCAAATCCAGCTTTGACCAGAGCGGCCAGTTCTTGAACGGCTGCATCTGCATCATCACCACTGGCAGCAATGATGAGTTCGGTTCCAGCCGTGGCAGCGAGCATCATGATCTGCATAATCGACTTCGCATCGACGCCGGCATCTTGATCGGTTCGCTGCACTGTGACATCACTGCCAAATTGCTGCGCCGTTTCAGCGAGAAGCATCGCCGGCCGAGCATGTAAGCCCAGCCGGTTGGTGACCTTCACTTTTTGTGTAGCGGATGGAGTCATAGAGTCGTTACGGGCAATCTTGCTCAGGCCGAGAGTTGCTGGGAGTCAGCGTCCTTGAGCAGGGTGACAACTTCCTTCACCGTCGAGGCTTGGCGGAGGAATCTTCTGAAGGTGTCTTGGCTGAGGCTTCCAAACACGGCTTCCATAGCTTCGAGGTGAAGTTCAGGTTGGTCCTCTGGGCTAATGAGCAAGAAGATGGAATACACCGGGTTGCCGTCGAGCGCATTGAAGTCGACGCCTTCGGTGACGTTAGCTATCGCGGCAATTACCTTGGTGACAGACGCTTGTTTGAGGTGGGGGACGGCCACGCCGTTACCGAACCCGGTAGAGCCTCTGTTCTCACGCTTAATGACAGCCTTAATAAAGGGAGCGCGATCGTCTGCGCTGACTTCGCCTGCTTCGACGAGCAGATCAATCAGGGCCGCAATGGTCTCATCGCGCGTGGTGACATCAAGTGAAGGCGAGATGGCTTTGTGTACAACAATATCTGTAAGTTTCATCATTCATCTCCCGATTGGTGGCGGTGATCTCTGTGGTCTTGAAGTTTACTCTTGACGTCGGACACCTGCCGGATGGCTCGATCAGTGCATTTGTCAATAGCGGCGTACATGTCATCAGACGACGCGTGTGAAATCAGTGGGTCGCCGTGGTTGACCGATACGATGCACTCCACAAGGTGTTCTGATTTTTGGTGGTCAATAATGACTTCAATTGCAGAGACTTGATCAAAGTAGTGGGGTATTTTTTCGGCCTTCTTCGTGATGTATTCTTCAATGGCAGTTGTAGCATTGCCATGTCGCGTAGTAATAGTGATCTTCATCATGCGTTTCCTTCGGAGTATTCTTCCGGTTTATCGACGCTGTCTAGCGTCGGGAGTGAAGGTGGGTTGGATTGAGATGGTGGCCTGAGTACGCCGCCGCTGATTGTGAATCCAATCGCTTCCTCGACGGTGAGTGGTAACTCAATTGTTGAGGCGACCGGGACAGTGATCGTGTAGCCAGTGAATGGAGTTGGGCTGCTTGGGATAAAGACTGTAATACCGTCTTCGCCAACGCAGTCTTTGAGGGTGGCGAGGGCACTGCCAGTCTGGAACCCAACGGCCCAGATGCCCTTCTTTGGATACTCCACCGCGACCACCCGCCGAAACTGCATCGCCTTGTCTTGGGGCGAGAACAAAAAGTCCACGATCTGTTTGATCCAGCTGTAGATCTTCTTAATGACCGGGAGCGACTGGATGCCTCGTTCAATTTGGCGATAGGCCACGCGGCCGACCCAGCCACCGACAAGTCGGCCAGCCAAATAGACCGCCAAGACGGCGACCAAGAGTCCGATTATTCGAACAGGCCAATAGTTGTTCCACCATCCGTGAATAACACCACTCTGGTAGTCAAAGACAATCTCAAAATCGTGTGAGGCATCGCCAGAACTGAGTCCCAGTGCCGAGCGGGCCAGATCAACATCTTCCGCAGTGGGTGTGATACCCCAATATTCAGGCAGCGTGGGCCACGATGAGAAGGTCTGCAGCAGTACGTATCGGATGCCGCCATTGATCGGTTCGGCGATCGAGTCGTTGACCCACAGATACGCCTGGGCCAAGATCCACAGCGTCAGCGTTGCGGGAAGAACCACGGCGAGACCCCGCAGGAAGAACCGGCGGAAGTTACCTCGAGATGGCTGTGATGATGACATTGGGATCGATTCTAAGCGTGTAGTGTAACCGGGGCGGCTGCTCTGGATTTTGTTCTATTCGTGGCGTGCATGCCGGCCGATTGCATCAGGCCATCGGTCGCCAGGCTCTGCAATCTCTACGGGACCCTCGCCGAAGCGGACACGGCCTTCAGCAATCATCTGGATGGCAGCTGGGTAGGCATCGCATTCAGTCTTGAAGACGCGGGCGGCGAGCGTGTCGGGTGTGTCTTCTCTATGAACCATGCACGATCGCTGCAGGATGGTGGGGCCATGGTCGTACTGGGCGTCAACAAGGTGCACGGTGCATCCGCTCTCGCGGCGTCCGGAGGCGAGCACCGCCTCGTGGACGTGTCGCCCATGCATGCCCTTGCCGCCGAAGTTTGGCAGCAACGCGGGGTGAATATTGATCACGTTGCCAATCATCCAAGGGGCAATGGGGACGAGCCGCAGGTAACCGCAGAGGCAGATGAGATCTGGTTGAAGATTGCATAGATTGCTCAGCACCCACTCATCAAGCGAAGCGTTGTTGGGTGGGGTTCGCACGGGCAGGCCGCGCTGGATGCAGCGGTCAACTGCGGCAAGTTGCGGCCGCGAGACAATGACCGACTCGATGACAGCATTCAGTGCGCCGGCATCAATTCGGTCTTGCAGATTCAAGATGGTTCGTCCGCCTCCACTCGCGAGGCAGCACAGTCGAATGGGGGTACTCATGGTGTGGGGTGAGTTATCGAAAGCGATGGTGGGCTTGCAAATGGAATCGGCTTCCCGGCGGCGTCAACGCTCACCATGGTGAGTCGAGCTACTGTGACTTCCACGGTCTGGCCCGTCTCAAAGCGTTCTGCCACGACCCGCACACGAATCGTCACGCTGCTGCTGCCGACTCGCTCGGTTGATGAGAAGAGGCTCACGACATCTCCAGCCCACACTGGGCGTCGAAACTCAACCGCGTCCATGGACACGGTGACCCACCGATGGAGTCCATGACGACGTGCTTCATAGAAGCCTGCCTGATCAACGAGCGAGAGGATCGCTCCACCAAATACCGTGCCGGCCACGTTGTTGTCTTTTGGCATCATGTGAACACGGATGGCGAGGTGTTCAGATTCGGTTGGCGTGCATTCTGTGCGGCTATTTGAATCGTTCATTTAGGGCATGGTCCCTGCTTTGCGTGTCAGTGACAAGAGCGGCCTGCTCGATTCAAGTTTGCGAGCAGTTTCGGCATGATCTCCACCGGTCTCAGTGAGCGCGTCGATCGTACGCCGGATGAGTTCTGTATTGTTGAAATCCCAACCAAATCGCCCTTGAGACTCTAGGGCCACCATTGCATCAAGCAATGCCGCGCAATGGCCATTGGAGATCAGTTCGATTTCGAGCTCAGTCTGCCAGTGCATCAAGCGGGGCGTCCGACCTCCTGGCGGGGGCGTTGTGAGCCATCGCCAGGCTGTTGCTCGTGTGTTCAAATCGGGTGATGTAGTGCGGGTGATGTGCGACGTGGCGACGAGCGACGGGGTCACCATGAGCCCGAACAAGAGTCCCATGCTTGCGGCCAATCCAAGTGTCAACCAGGTCCAGTGCTTCATTGTGAGTCGTCTCCGCTGCATCAGGGTAGGCACCTATCTGCACCAGCGGGTCATTCTCGCGGTTGGCCCAGGTCACGATATTCCACAGGAGATGACGCGCAGTCTCACTGTCGTAGCCATGAATACCCCAGCAAGGCCGGCCAAGGAGCCCATGCATGATGTCTGATGTGGCCAGTATGAGTGATCCTCCGCCAGAATGCGTCGCCATGGTGAGGTCGAGCCCCGGGACCGCGCGGCCCTGTTGGTGTGAATATGGACGCCACTTCGGCAAAGAAACTGGATGGCAATTCGGCAGATTGCGTGCTGTGCTCCACGGGGCGGTCCGAGCTGATAATGGCGGGTACCCACTGGCAGTCGCTGCAGCGCTGAGGTGAACAATTACAGCTGGAGGTCCGCATACCAAAACAGTGCTGCCGCTACGAATCGCGCGTTCAATCACGAGCCATGGCGGCACCTGTATGGCTGCTTGGATGACGATACATGGATGGTCTTCAATGTTGTCAAGTGGGGTACGGCGCACAGTCACCGATCGCCCCGTCTGACTCGCCCATGATGCAAAGGCATCAGCAGCGCCTGTTTCGACGGGGTCATCGTCTCCAGCAGCAAATGCCACCTCGTGAGCAGCACCCGAGCGCGGCACGACGGGCAGTTGGCGGCCCATTTCGATTCTACGTGGGAATGGAGATCGCTCTGTTGCGATTGCCCAAATGTTCGGCATGACATCCTGTGATGGGCCGCTGATGAGCACAATGAGTGGGCGGGTCGGTGTGCTCAAGGCCTCAATACGAGGCAGCCGCGTAGTCGGTTGGATCAACGAAGCAATTGGATGATCACGATTGAGCCGTCCCCAGGTTGCGTCGGGTGCTGCAAGAGATCCGATCTGTTTGATTGACCGCGTAAAGCCACTGCCCGATGTCATGGCGACAAGCAGACCACCGCGACGAAGGTAGTCGGCGATGCGTTCAACTTCTTTAATGTCTGGGCGGGGGCTGTGTTCGTTGTGCTTCAGGAACGTGGCAATTGATGCTCTGTGATCGCGGATGAATGTGGGCTCGCCAGCTCCGCGTACGACGATCATGGGTGACTCTAGCCATGCGTCGGTGGTGTCGTGGAGATCGACCTCTTGCCAGCATGTGTGTTGTTCGTGGTGCTCTGCGAGATCTTGAACAAGCAGTGGAACACAGGGCGGCGTTGTCTCATTGTCGCTCAAGCGTAAATGGGCGCAGGCCAATGGTGTATATCCACGGTGCAGGAACATCAGCGCAAAGCAGCGTTGCCGTAACTGGGCAAGTGATCGCCCTTTCTTGATGATCCATTGGCCAGATTTTGACTGCGTACACAGTCGATCGAGCGTGACCGCTGTGGCATCGCGTAGCCAGTCACGTTCGGCAAGACGCCGCCGTCCTGTTGCCAAAGCCATTCGTTCGAGCGAGTACAGCCAGTACATGGGAAACTTGGCGCACCGTCCTCCTCCTGGGCAGGGCGATGCTTCAAAGCGATCGTCGAGCCACGCAACTCCTTTGTGCACTGCAGCATTACGTGCCTTGCTTCGCCTCGAGTGTTTGTGTTTTGGGTTCAAGAGGTTGTCAGCAAGTACAAGTGAGAATACGCCAGCAGCCGTCATTGATCCTGTTGGTGTATCGCCCGCGTGGTATGACCATCCGCCATCGTCCTGCTGCGATTCAATGGTGGCATGTTCGACCCGCTCGAGCAGTGGCGTCGGGATGTGAATGCCCCGCTCGTGCGCAGCATGTAAGGCGAGCAGTGCCACATGACGGGTTGACGGCGACACACGGGGGATACGCTTGACGGGTCTGCATAGGTAATCCCATCCGCCTTGTTCCCAATGGAACGATTCGACGAGTCGATCGACGTCTCGTTGCAGTTGCGGCAGGAAGTGGTCTGGCAAACTTGCCCACACCTGCGCGCGAAACGCCACGGCGTAGGTGCCATCGGGTTCGATTGTTTGGAGATACGTGATGGCCTCGCGCAGCGGCGACGATTGCGCGTCATGTCCTGCAGTGAGCAGAGCGAGCGTCGCCAGGGCGGTGTAGCCACCGAGGTGTTGCCTCGTGCTTTCGCCTTCGGGCATTTTGGCTGGGTCCCAGTGTCGCTTCTTGTGATGCGAGTCAAGGATAGATGTCGAGATCGCGTCAATGGCTTCTTCAACATCCTCGCCGCCCAGAAACGCCGGGTCAGTCGTGCCAAGTGAGGTAGCCAGGGCCGCAATGATGTGTGTCAGCATGCCCGGAGGCTATGGTTGAATTGAGTTGTTTTTCCAAGAACTGCGGAAAGTCGGCCTGTTGAAAAAGAGCAGTACTAGATGGCGGTGGTCGCTCGTGTAGGCACTTCAACGGTGGCGGCGGAGGGGTGTTTGCAGCGTTTGGCTGCAGCTCGAATTGATGCGATAAGGCCATCTACATCGAGGCCTGCGTCGACCAGTTGCTCGCCGCGTGACCCTTGGTGAATCCAGTGATCGGGTAGCCCTGCGCGTTCGATGAGCGACGCATCAGCGCCACGGCTCGCTGCTTCTTCAAGGACAGCGCTGCCGAATCCACCGATAAGGGTGTGTTCTTCGATGGTCAAGATTGGCGTGCCACTACGGAGAATGCGTTCCACGAGGGCGCCGTCAACGGGCTTGGCAAATCTCGCATCCCAGACTTCAACAGTCAATTCAGATTCGAGTTGATCGGCAGCTTCGATGGCAGTCAGCGCTTGTACGCCATAGGCCAGAACGACGACATCAGCATCAGGAGTCGATCGTACACATACTGCTTTGCCGAGTTCGAAGGGTGAGCATGTTTGATTGCTCAGCATGTCGTTGACGTCATCACGGGGATACCGAACAGCGGTCAACCCTTCGTCGTAGGTCCGCATGAACTCAAGCGATGCGCGAAGGCTCTGTTCGTCAATAGCGGCCATCAACACGGCATCTGGGAGTGTGCGCAAAATGGACACGTCGCAGAATCCGTGGTGCACGGCGCCGTCGCCGCCAACAAGCCCGGCTCGGTCCAGGCAGAGCCGCAGTGGCAGGCCTTGCAAGGAAGCTTCTTGGAAGCACTGATCGAATGCACGCTGTAGGAAAGTTGCATACACGGCAAAGAATGAACGCAGGCCTGTCTTGGCCATGCCGAGCATCATGTCGGCGGCGTGAGATTCGCAAATGCCAGTGTCCCACGTTCGGTCTGGAAACTGATCGATAGCTTTCTGTACGCCGGTGCCATCTGCCATGGCAGCCGAGCAGGCCGTCACGGTGCCATCTCGTTCCATGATGTCGCATAAGGCTTCGCCGAATGCGGTCGTAAAACTTCGTCCGCCTGTCTTGATTTCAACACGGCATCCGCTGACGCTGTGGGGCTTTGGTGAATGAAAGGCTGTGGCATCACCCTCGGTGTATTCGTAGCCCTTGCCCTTGATGGTGTGGGCATGCAGGACAATTGGTTTATTGACATCTTTGATGGTGGCGAGTGTTTCGATTAGCGACGGGATGTCATGCCCGTCGATTGGGCCAACATGGAGCATGCCAAACTTTTCAAACCATGGGTCTTCATTGACAACGTCTTTGGCGACTTCCCCAAGTCGATGACCAAGGCTGCGAATGGCGCCGCCACCTGGAATTCCTTCCACCATTCCCTTCGCGGCTTCCTTCATTGACCGGTAGGTGTCACTGACACGCAACCGATCAAAATATGACGCAACAGCTCCTTGGGGGCGTGAAATGCTCATGCCATTGTCGTTGAGGACCACCAAAAACTGGCGGTCAAGTGTTCCGGCATTGTTGAGGCCTTCCATCGCGAGGCCATTGACGATGCTTGCGTCACCGACAAACGCAACAGTGCGGCGACCGGACGGATTCTCTGGAGACCATCCCTCGCCCTTGAGGGTGTCACCACGCGCCATTCCAGTTGCAGTCGAAATTGCAGTCCCAGCATGGCCGACCATAAATAGGTCGTAGTCAGATTCGCTGGGGTCAGGAAAGCCGCCCATGCCGCCACGCTGTCGTAGCTTCGAGAACAGGGGAAACCGTCCGGTGAGCAGTTTGTGTGGATAGCACTGGTGACCGACATCGAAGAGCAGTCGATCGTGGCCAAAGTCAAAGACACGGTGCAGCGCAATAAAGAGCTCAATGACGCCGAGATTGGGCGCGAGATGTCCGCCAGTCTGCTGCACCTGAGTGCAGATCGCATGCCGCATTTCGGCTGCAAGCGTTGGGAGCTGCTCAAGCTCAAGAGCCTTGAGGTCAGCAGGCGAAGAAATGCCGGGCAGAATGGTGAGGTGCATGAGCGTCTCCTTGCGTCAGGCGCTCTGAGCGAGAACGGGGGCCATTGGCAGCCTGAAGCGACTGGGCAGTGTACCAGTGCAATCCGTCACGTCGACTAGGAATTAGCGAGTTCGGATGGCCATCAATTCAGCGATGCAGCCAAGCGAGTGGCCGTTTGGGCCAAT
>Ga0302137_1000778_pt1 | contig 14196 bp, 10 predicted proteins | sample CBN3_SCM_MG_FD_203127 | JGI IMG/M metagenome (GOLD analysis project Ga0302137, IMG submission 203127) | Marine microbial communities from Western Arctic Ocean, Canada - CBN3_SCM | ecosystem: Environmental > Aquatic > Marine > Oceanic | place: Canada: Western Arctic Ocean | collected 2017-09-15 | reverse complement strand
CCGATCGCTTGACTCTCGTAGGTTGTAGAATTGCGAATGTTTTCGAATTCTAAATCCAGCGCACCCAGCGCCGCCCGAATGTTCGACTCGGCGTCGATGTTACTGCCTATGCTTAGAGCCAGTGTCTTCACTTAAAACTCACTTGCAGAACATTATCGTGCAGGAAAAAGTTAGACCTACTTAGCCGTTCGTTCAATTATTATACCCACATCTTTAGAACCTGTGACGGCTCCAGGCTTACCCAAGCGCAGCTTGAGCCAAGGCACGGAAAATTCCCGCAATACAATCTGCGCAATCTTCTCAGCCATAGTCTCTACTAAGAAAAATTCCGAGCCTTCGACGAATTCTATAAGCCGCTTCGCAACCGCCTTATAGTCTAAAGTGTTTTCAATGTCTTCACTGCTCGCTGCCAGAGAAATGTCTGTTCCCATTTCGAGATCCAAACTCACTGTCTGAATCTGTTCTCTCTCCCAATCGTAGATACCTATGATGGTTTCTATCTCGAGCTCACGAATATAAACGATATCCATTCCTAATCCCTCATTCAAAATTCTAAGAGAAGCGCTGCTAGATAGCAGGCAGAGCCTCTAGTGACCAACGCGGTTGTGCACGTATTTCCAAGTCGTCTTTCTGGCCTGCCAACAATCTTTGGCAACCAGCATAAGCAATCATTGCACCATTGTCGGTGCAGAAACGCGGCTTCGCGTAAAACAGTTTCGCGTCAAACTTGGCAACTGTTTTTTCCAACACCTCTCGCAGCTGCAAGTTTGCCGAAACACCACCAGCAATGATCAGGGTATGCATTCCTGTATGAGCTAATGCTCGGCCGCATTTTATCGCGAGTGTCGCGACTACGGCATCTTCGAATCCTCTTGCGATATCTGCTCGCTGCTTGTCATTTAAAGTCCCTTGTGTTCCAGCCTCCTTGGCTATAGCCGTGCGTACGGCAGTCTTTAGTCCACTAAAGCTAAAATCTAATCCGGGACGGTTCGTCATCGGCCGTGGAAAAGTGAATTTGCCGGACTCTCCTTCTACTGCCAGTTTTGCCACATGGGGGCCACCGGGATAGGGCAGGCCCAGCATCTTGCCGACTTTATCGAACGCCTCACCAGCAGCATCGTCTAGGGATTCGCCCAGCAGGACATAACGACCAATGCCCTCGACCTCAACGAGTTGTGTATGTCCCCCGGAGACTAATAGAGCCACAAATGGAAAGAGTGGTGCTTCGTCCTCAAGCATAGGCGCCAACAAATGGCCTTCCATGTGGTGGACCCCGATAGTCGGCACATCCCATCCCATCCCTAGAGATCGACCAATGGAGGCTCCAACTAGCAGCGCACCAACCAAACCAGGCCCTGCCGTATACGCTACTCCGCCTATATCGGATTGCTCAATCCCCGCCTTGGCGATCACTTCCTTGATCAGCGGCACCGTCTTTCGAACGTGATCGCGGGACGCAAGCTCGGGAATTACACCACCATATTGCGCATGTATTTCAATCTGGCTGTACAGGCAATCGGCCAACAGACCGCGTTCGCTGTCATATAGCGCGACTCCGGTCTCATCACATGATGTTTCAATACCCAGTACTATCAACGGTTTAACTCTCTCATTTTTGCTCTCACTATCACTCACAACTCGTTCGCAACCTGCTCTCAATCACAATCGGGGTAGCTGGGAAAGTGGCAATCATGCCAAATATGGAGGCATATCCCAAATTCCTCGTAAATCGACCAGTTTCCTAGCCGATAAGGGCTAATTCTTTTGCAATTAGGGCCTCGGGGCATTAATATTAGCGCCCCTGTAATTCCGCGTCCTAGGATTTTTTTGGAAACTGGGCCGGAACGACAAGTAAACTAGCTTGTTTATACAAAATTAACAGTAAAACTATTAAGGTAGGTGTTTAGTTCAATGCCCCAGGTAAAACTTAAAGATAACGAACCTTTCGACGTGGCCCTGCGCCGCTTCAAGCGCTCTTGTGAGAAAGCTGGAGTACTAGCGGAAGTGCGCCGCAGAGAATTCTACGAGAAGCCTACTGCTGTGCGTAAGCGTAAGGCTGCTGCTGCGGTTAAGCGCCACTTGAAGAAAGTGCAACGCGAAAGCAAAAAGAGCCAGCGCCTGTACTAGTCTTACCACCGGGCAAGCATCGTCTTAATGCTTGCCCTCCCCCTGCGCTGCGCAGGTACTCGGATCAACATGTCTGACAGCCCTCTCAAACAAGCCTTCACAGAAGCCATGAAAGACGCCATGCGGGCTAAAGATAAGCCGCGCTTGGGCACTATTCGTCTTGCATTGTCTGAAATCAAGCGCGTAGAAGTCGACGAACGCATTGATCCAGATGACGCTCGCGTTGTTGGCATTCTGGAAAAGATGATTAAGCAGCGCCGTGAATCTATTCGTCAATACGCGTCTGCAGATCGCCCGGAGTTGGTTGCTCAGGAACAGTTTGAGATCGAAGTGATACAAGAATTCATGCCACAGCCGTTGGAAGCTGACGAACTCGCACAAATTATCAAATCGGCTGTAAGTGAGTCGGGCGCGGCCTCTATGAAGGAAATGGGCAAGGTAATGAATCTAGTTCGCCCGCAAGTGGTCGGACGCGCTGATATGGCCGAAATCAGCAAGCAGATTAAAGCGCTACTCGCCTAGTCAGAGTGAACATTCAGCGTCTCCTTCTCTTCTCTCTAAACTGTTTGCCATAGAACTTGTTCTCCCTAAATTGGCGAACGCTCCCGCAGCAACTACACCTAGATTTGGATACAATAGCATCCAAGCAATGGTTCGGCTCAGTTAGTCACGACTCGCGCTTCACCGCCACTATTTAAAAATTCTGGATTCTTGACCCATGGCTGGACTAATTCCACAAACTTTCATCGATGACCTGCTCAGCCGAGCAGATATCGTCGAGGTTGTGGACAAGCGAGTCACGCTCAAAAAGTCCGGCAAGAACTATTCTGCCTGCTGCCCCTTCCATAAGGAAAAAACGCCATCATTTAGTGTGCAACCCGAGCGTCAATTCTATTATTGCTTCGGCTGCGGTGCCGGCGGCAACGCAATCGGCTTCATCATGAACTTCGATCAAACAGACTTTCCCCAGGCGGTGGAGTCTCTTGCGCGGGACAATGGTATGGAAGTTCCGCGCGAAGAAAATGCCGCGGCAACTCGCAGGCAATCGGAGAACAGCAAGCTATTCGAAGTCCTGGAACAAGCAAGTAAATTCTATTGTCAGCAACTGCGGCGTCATGAGCAACGCAAATCGGCCGTCGAATATCTGAAAGTTAGAGGCGTGAGCGGCGAAGTCGCTCGGGATTTCTGCATAGGCTATGCCCCGCCGGGCTGGGATAACCTTTTGAAAGCGATCGCAGGGGACGCCAATGAACAAAAGTCCCTCCTCAAGGCAGGGATGGTTATCGAGAAAGAAGCTCGAAAAACTGAGGAGAACGATAGCACCAAAAACACCAATGCCATTCGCTATTACGACCGCTTTCGCGACCGCATAATTTTCCCCATCCGCGATAGCCGCGGACGCACTATCGCCTTTGGTGGTCGAGTTCTTGGCGATGACAAACCAAAGTACTTGAACTCTCCAGAGACTCCTGTCTTTCACAAGGGCGCGGAGCTATATGGCCTCTTCGAGGCGAAGAAGGCGAACAACAAGCTCAAACGCATCCTCATAGTTGAAGGCTATATGGATGTAATTGCCCTAGCACAGATGGGTATTCGCAATTCGGTTGCCACACTGGGCACAGCGACCAGTGATCGGCACCTGATTCGACTCTTCCGCCTGGTGCCTGAAGTCGTATTCTGCTTCGATGGCGATAACGCGGGCAGAACCGCAGCATGGCGGGCCTTAGAGGCAAGCCTTTCGGAGATGCAAGATGGCCGTCAGGTGAAGTTTCTGTTTCTCCCCGAAGGCGAAGACCCCGACACATTAGTTCGCAAGATCGGCGAGACTGAATTCAACCTACTGATCGAGAAGGCTACACCGTTGGAGCAGTTCTTCTTCGACAAGCTGTCTGAGGGACTCGATATTAGGACGATCGAAGGCAGGGCAAGATTAAGCAATGTTGCAAAACCGTTAATCGCCAAGTTTCCAAATGGCATATACGGCCAGCTAATGTTGGACAAACTCTCGGAGACTCTGGGTGTTGCCAACGAATCACTCGACAAGTTAATAGACTCGCACTCAAAGAAAACCAGAGGCAGCTCAGCAACCCCTGCGCCGCCTTCTCCTTCTCCGGGCCATTTGCCATCCTCGTCCGAAGTTGCGCCCTATGGCCCTGGTTTCGACCAATCGTCGAAACCCTCGTCAAAATCCTGGAGCCCTAGTCCAAAGTCCACGAGCTCGAATCTAAACGTTTATCGCAAACCCGCGGCCGTGAAGGCAATTGAGTTACTAATGCAGAACCCAGAAGTCGCTCTGTCCATAAATGCGGACCTGTCACCACTTCATTCTGCTGGAGATGAAGGCCGGCAATTGCTGCTATCCCTCATCGATATGGTGAAGCGCGACCCCGATACCGACACCCCTACTCTGCTCGGTTATTGCAGCGGATCCCCCTTCGGAAATCAAATAACGCGGCTGAAAAGCGAGAACATCACCCCAATAGAAGGGCTTGAACAGGAGTTTCTGCAGATTCTGGACAAAATATTGTCGGATGTCGTTAAGAAGCTTGAATCCCAGAAGCGCAGGGAGGCTCTCTCGAAGATCGCCGCCCCCAAGCGCCCTCAACCGGGCGAGGAACCGCCTCTAGATAGCGATACCCCTTCAGCTCCTGAGCTCTAGCGGCTTGAAAATCCAACAATTGTCCCCATTTATATAGGCCTGTTCAAGGCGTAATTTAGCCAGTTCAGCGATATACAAGTCGGGCTCTAAGCCTATATAATGCTCGGCTTCGTTTTATTCACCCACTACCTGGCACCTGCCGGGAGACGAGAATTCATGGCCGACTTAATTGCACCACAATCCACCCTTAAGACATTAATCGCGAAGGGAAAGGAACAGGGCTATCTAACCTATTCCGAGGTCAACGACCACCTTCCGGAGTCTATCTCCGACCCGGATCAGGTTGAAGATATTATCCAGATGATTAATGACATGGGCATCAAGGTGTTTGAAGCAGCACCCGATGCGGATGCGTTGTTGCTCAATGAAGAAAGCGACTCAGGCGCTGACGAAGTCGCCGCTGCCGAGGCTGCAGCAGCCCTCGCCGCCGTTGAAAACGAAGCTGGTCGAACTACGGACCCAGTACGCATGTATATGCGTGAGATGGGTACGGTCGAACTGCTAACACGCGAAGGCGAGATCGTAATCGCCAAGCGCATCGAAGAAGGTCTGCGCGAGCTAATGAACGCCATGGCCTACTTTCCGGGCACAGTCGACCATGTGCTCAATGAGTATGCGTTAGTCGCTAGCGAAGAGAGAAGACTCAACGAGCTGATAACCGGTTATCTCGATATCAGTGATGAAGCGATTCCAGTTGGCCCACCTGCGGTTAGCCAACTGACTGCTCAAGAAAAACAAGATAAGAAAGATGCTGGCATTGAGGACGAAGATGAAGTCCCTGTTGGCCCCGATCCAGAAGAAGCTAGGATTCGCTTCACTGAATTACGTGTGCAATACAAGCTGGCTACTGCTGTAGTTGGCAAGCGTGGACGCCTACACGAAAAATCCAGAGAAGAGCTCGCGACGTTGGGTGAACTGTTCAAGAGCTTCAAGCTAACTCCACGTCAGTTTGAGCCATTGCTTAGCCATGTTCGTGCCGTGCTTACCCGACTGCGTCGTCATGAGCGCACCATCATGAGTTTGGTTATTCGCAGCGCAAAGATGCCACGTAAAGTCTTCATCGCCAGCTTTCCCGGCAGCGAAGTGAATCCTAAGTGGATCGACAAACACATCAAGGAAAAGGAAGCCTACTCAGAATTACTAGTTAACGTTAAGACTGAAGTATTGCGCGCTCAGAAGAAGATTCGCCTCATCGAAGAAGAAACTGGCCTGCAAATCGCTGAGATCAAAGATATCAATCGACAGATGTCGATAGGCGAAGCGAAGTCACGGCGCGCGAAGAAGGAAATGGTTGAGGCTAACCTACGTTTGGTTATCTCCATCGCGAAGAAATACACAAACCGTGGCCTACAGTTTCTGGATTTAATTCAGGAAGGCAACATCGGCTTGATGAAGGCCGTAGACAAATTCGAATATCGACGCGGCTATAAGTTCTCCACCTATGCTACGTGGTGGATTCGACAGGCGATTACACGCTCTATCGCCGACCAGGCGCGCACAATTCGCATCCCTGTTCACATGATCGAAACAATCAACAAACTAAATCGCATCTCGCGTCAGATGGTGCATGAGAAGGGCCGCGAACCAACTCCAGAGGAGTTGGGCGAACGCATGGAAATGTCGGAGGACAAGGTCCGCCGCGTGCTGAAGATCGCGAAAGAGCCTATCTCTATGGAGACACCGATCGGTGATGATGAAGATTCGCATCTAGGTGATTTCATCGAGGATGCCACCGTAGACTCACCAGTGGATTCGTCTATCGATGAAGGCCTGCGCGAAGCAACTAAAGATGTCCTAGGCAGTTTGACAGCAAGAGAAGCGAAGGTATTAAGAATGCGCTTCGGTATCGACATGAATACCGACCACACTCTAGAAGAAGTGGGCAAGCAATTCGATGTAACGCGTGAGCGCATACGTCAGATCGAAGCGAAGGCATTGCGCAAACTGCGCCACCCGACTCGCTCCGATCATCTTCGTAGCTTTCTCGACGAGTAGAGCTTTGAGATCCGGCATCGCTGCCTTGTACGGCGGTGCCGAAATATTCTGCTCAATCTACAACTTCCCGAGCTCCGCATTAATCACAAAACAATACCTATAATTTGGTTTAGCAGGTTTCCATGTCAGGCGTTTCAATCAAAGATAAAGTAGTTCTAGTCTCCGGTTCCAATCGAGGCATCGGCAAGAGCTTCGCGATACAAGCTCTGGAGATGGGCGCGAAGAAAGTCTACGCAACGGCAAGAGACGAATCCAAACTAGCAGAACTCACCACGAAGTATGGAGACAAGATTGTCCCACTTACTCTAGATATCACGAATCAGGATCAAGTGACTGCAGCCGCGGCTGCAGCTGGCGACGTTGAAGTACTTATCAACAATTCTGGCATGGGCGGCGGCGGACCGATGGTCAGCAATCCCAATCCGGAAGGCCAGCGCATGGAGATGGAAGTTAACTATTTTGGCATCATTAGGATGTGTGATGCCTTCGCGCCTATTCTTAAGGCAAACGGCGGCGGCGCCATCGTGAACATTCTCTCGGTTGCCGGCCTAAGCAGTTTTGCTTTCGCTCCAGGTTATTCGGCATCAAAAGCCGCCGGACGCTCACTGACGCAGGCACTACGCGTAGAACTCGCCAAGCAAGGCACACTCGTCTCCGGCGTATTCCCCGGCCCAGTAGACACCGAAATGGCCAAAGCCCTGCCGATGGATAAGGCCTCGCCCGATTCCGTTGCGATCCGCGTCTATGAAGAGATCGCCAAGGGCTCTGAAGACATCTACCCAGACCCATTCGCCGTGCAATTCGCTGCGGATGTACAGGCAGACTTCAAGGCCGCAGAAAAAGCCAACGCTGCGGGCTTTTAGGACTTACCAACAGACGCACAATTAAGTAGAATTCAGTTCCTTTTGTAGCCAGAGCAGTTCTGAGTCGTTGACCAGATTGCTTTGACGCAGCCTGAGCAACGTAGCATACAATGCTCAGAATAAGTCAAAGGGCCTATAACTCAGCTGGTTAGAGTAGCGGACTCATAATCCGTTTGTCCGGGGTTCGAGTCCCTGTGGGCCCACCATTTTCCACATATAAATCAATGCGTTGTAGAGTTTAATCACTTTGTCAGCGCATTTTTTTTGCTTACACACTGCTTGCACACCTTTTCCTTGGCATCAAATCATTGAAACTTGTTGATACACAATTTGTGTGGCAATCCCGAAGAAGAGTCATACCGCATATTGAATGATTTCAGGAGGGAATCTGTGTTTTCGTACATTCTTGTTGAATTCATGCTGAGAATCATCGCAACACAGTGGTTAACTTGTCAGCATCCCCAAACCTCCTATTCTGACTAACTGATTCTTCAAGTTTCAGTTTCTAGTTATTCATTTCAATAATTGGGTAGATAAACACAGCAATTAGACATGTTTTTTATTGCGATGGGCTTATAATATTCCGATCGTAATATAAAGGTATTCCTAATGTCATATTCGGATTCATTGAAGTCAGCGCAACGCCGATTGTTAGAGCTGGGCAATCTATTTAAAATTCGGCCGGTACTAATTGTTCCTACTGGCATAGTAATTTTGTTATTGGCATGGATAACGCTGCCAAATCCTGCGCAGCTATTGACCAGTGAGCGAATTATTCTGCCTGTCTCCGTAGTAGAAATTTACCAAAAATCTTCTTTTGAACTTGTGAATTCATACACGGGTGAAATTGTTCCCCGCAGAACCAGTGAATTGGGCTTTCAAATGGCTGGTCAGATTGAGAAGGTATGGGTTCGTGAAGGCGATCAGGTTACAGAAGGTGCAACTCTGGCCACATTGGATTCACGCCGCATTGAGCAGCAACTGCGTGAAATTATCGGGGCTGAAACGGAAGCTAAAGCGATCTTAAGTGAACTGTTGGCCGGCCCCCGTAGCCAAGAGTTGCTAAGAGCCGTTGAAGGCATCAATGATCTAGATTCCCAGTTAATCTATGCAGAAGCTTCGCTCAGACGTCAGAATGATCTGCTTGAACGAAGCCTGGGAACACAAGATGCGTTTGACCAAGCGTCGGCAACTGTATCCAGTCTCAAAGCGGCGGTGGCCAGCGCCAAGTTAACTCTCGATGAACTGAACGAGGGTTCAAGAAAGGAACAAATAGAAGCTCAGGCTGCCCGTGTCGAACGACTTTCGGCAAACCGCGCCCTAATGGAAATAGAATTTGATGATATCGAACTTCAGGCACCGTTTACTGGCAGCATCGCTGCTCGATACCTCGATGAAGGAAGTGTTGTTAACCGCGGTCAAGCGATCCTCCGCCTTATTGAAGACAGTGCACCTACGGCCTGGGTTGGCGTGCCTTTTGACGTATCGAGGTCAATTCAGGCTGGGGACAAAGCTCAGATTGTCCTAACATCAGGTAAATATATCGAAGGCCAGGTATCGGCGTTATTACCTCAGCTCAACGCGACCACGCGAACCAATACTGTGGTGATCGACTTTGATCCGGAGCTAGCTGAAGCCTTGCCGCCAAGCCAGGTCGTAAACTTTGAAATCAAACAACAGCAGCCAGAAGCTGGATTCTGGCTACCTGCGGATTCATTGGTTCGTGGTACTCGAGGTCTATGGGCCTGCCTAGTGGTGACTCCGCTAGAACTATCGTCAACAGATACAACAACTGCAACTACCGTTGAAGCACGTTATCTAGAACGCCGGGATGTCGAAATATTGCACATGGAGGGGCAGCGTGTATTTGTGAGAGGGCTACTAACGGATGGTGACCTAGTGGTTGCAGCAGGAATTCATAAGGTAGTGGCAGGACAAGCCGTTAGAATTGACCTCATGGGCGAGGGCGAATAGACCATGCTATTTGCCAGAAAGCGATTGCTGATATTGAGCACTGTCTTATTGTTCGTAGCCGGGTATTCATCACTTGGATTGATGCCGAACTCCGAAGATCCATCGCTCACGCAGCGTAATGGAGCGGTCGTAACGACGTTTCCAGGAGCAACAGCTGAGCGCGTGGATGCACTGATCAGCTCCGTTATAGAAGATGCTTTATTCACTTTGGATGATGTCGATTCGGTAAGCGCTACTTCTCGCGCCGGGCTCTCAATAATTGGTGTTCAGCTTGAAGACAGTGTGGGTCGGAACCGAGCGGATGAAGTCTGGACACGAGTCCGCTCGAAACTCTCTGAAGTTTCTGTACAACTCCCCGCATCGGCCAGCGAACCAAGCCTGGAAGATGATGTAGCCGGCTCTTCTTCAATTATCGTTGCGCTTACCTGGAAGCATGATTCGGAGCCCCTGATGGGAATCCTGCAGCGATACGCCCATGAACTGGAAGATATTCTTCTACTCACTCCTAATACTGAAAAAACTAGTATGCGAGGAGACAGCGAAGAAGAAGTACTGATTGAAGTAGAACCAGACAAGCTCGCTGGTTTAGGGCTAACTGTGGGTGAGCTAGCAACTCTCATCAAAGGCCGAGACTCCAAAGAACCAGCGGGCCGCCTTCGAGGTGGAGAGGCGGAAATAGGCATAGAAGTCGCGGGTGGATTTTTCTCCTTGGACCGACTGCGGGAAATACCAATTCAAACATCGTCAACGGGAACTTCTATTCGCCTTAACGACATTGCCAATATCAAAAAAGGCATAGTCGATCCTCCTCGCTCAGTGGCAATCATCAATGGAGAAAGAAGCATTGTGGTTTCAGCCAGAATGCGTTTCACCGCTAGAATTGAGCAATGGACTGATACGGTACTGCAACGTCTTGATCGATTCGATGCCAGCCTCCCGGAAGGGATAGAGATGGAGATACTCTTTCAACAGAACGAATATACTCTTGATCGACTCAATTCGCTTAAGAATAGTTTGGTGCTCGGTGTATTTCTCGTGATACTGAGCAATTATTTCCTCATGGGAGTGCGCTCATCACTGATTGTCAGCGCCGCTATCCCTACCACCATTCTCTTTGCGCTCGTGTTTATGAACCTGTTTGGTCTGGCCCTGCATCAGATGTCAGTGATAGGGTTTATCTGCGCACTGGGTATGATGATCGACAATGCAGTCATTATGATTGATGAAATTCAGCATCAATCTAAAGCTGGGAATTCTATCAATGGAGCCATAAAGAAAAGCGCATCCCACTTGTGGGCACCTCTGCTTGCGAGCACATTAACCAGCGTGCTCGCGTTCCTGCCTATAGGTTTAATGCCTGGACCAGTAGGAGAATTCAATCGCGCCATGGCCATAACAGTCATTATTTGTTTGCTGTGTTCTTATGTACTGGCCATGAGCTGGATACCAGCCATGTATGGCCAATTGCATAAGCTTTCAGAGAAAATCAATGTCCCCTGGCTGCGCTATTCAGGCTTATCAAGCACGGCTCTATTACCACGCTATCAACGATTCTTAGAGCGCTGCTTGTTACATCCTAGGAAATCGCTGTTAGCAGTGGTGGCTCTTTCCTTTTTGGGAGTGAGCCTCGGCGCTAGTCTAGATCAGGAGTTGTTTCCCAATTCGGACCGTAATCAGTTTCCTATCCAAATTGAATTACCGCATTCAGCTTCTACCGAGACAACACTCGCTGCAACTAAGATAGCCACCGATGCCTTACTCTCTAACCCCGATGTCACGGACGTGTATTGGTTTCTCGGGGCTGGCTTTCCTACCTTCTATTACAGCCTTTATTCAGATTCTTCAACTGCACCAAACATGGCGAATGCTTTGGTGGTATTAGAAAAAGGGACTGACATTGTCACGACCATTAATGAAACACAGCAAGTCATGGATAATTTGTTACCGCAAGCCCAAGCTATCGTTTGGCAGATGGGCCAAGGTAGTAACCCGTTCGCACCTATCGCTTTCACAATAAAGGGTCCAGACCTAGTGCAGCTTAGCGAGCTAGCTGAACAACTTCGAGCCAGGCTATCTGCCATACCTCATATCAAGCACACCCGATCGACCTTGAATGATGGGAAGGGCAAGTTTGTGTTTGAAATGGATGAAGCCTCCGCATTCGCCGCGAATCTCAACAATGACGATGTGGCGCGGCAACTCTCAGACGCATTGGAAGGCGTCTACGCAGGAGCCTTGTTAGAAGACACCGAAGAGGTTCCGATAAGGGTTCGGGTGCCTAACTCAGTAAGATCAGAAATAGGGCAGCTGAACTCGATCGAACTAAAACCCCAGCAAATTGCGCAGGAAGCTGTCAATGGTCCCAACTGGATTCCACTGTCGGCTCTTGGCAGAATGCGATTGGTACCCGAGCTTTCTGAGATAAATCGACTAGATGGTGAGCGCTCAGCAACCGTACAGGGATTTATTACACAAGGAATATTGCCGTCCGTCGTTTATTCTGCATTTGAGCTTGAGCTTGGGGAATTTGCTAATTCATTGCCTGCTGGGTATCGCCTGGATATCGAAGGTGAAGCAGAAGCTAGAGGTGATGCTTTCGGTAGCCTTTTGACCTACCTCGGCTTGATTCTAATTGTAATGGTTTCGGTCATCGTGGTTTCCATTCGCTCCTTCCGAGGCACGCTTATTTTAATGGCTGTCGCCGTTCTCTCTTTAGGTTATGGCATGGCGGCGCTGTGGGTCTCGGGCTATGCTTTTGGTTTCTCTGCGATCCTGGGTCTCGTTGCATTAATAGGCATTTCAATCAACGACAGTATTGTAGTCCATTCAGCCATTAAAGCTGATCCTGATGCTGCAAAGGGAGACATTGGAGCCATCAAGTCTGTCGTCGTACGAGCAACTCGCCATGTCCTGGCAACATCTATAACCACCATGGCCGGTTTCTTGCCCTTGTTATTTTCTGCGAGTAATATTTGGCCACCTATGGCGGTTACGATAGGATTTGGCGTTGCAGGAGCAACAATTTTGGCACTTTTCTTCACACCCTGTGCCTACATTCTCCTGAACAAGATCGAGATAATTGACTTAAATGATAATTCTGATGAAAGTAGTTCATATTCAAACATGAAGCCCGCTTAACACAGCAACCAACACAGACGGACACCAGCAATGCGTTATGCAAAAGATCGCAAAGAAAATACCCACAAACTAATCGTCGAAAAAGCAGCAGAATCTTTCGTCGGTAATGGCTATGCTATTTCAGGCATTAAGGAGGTCATGCAGAGTGCCGGCTTGACTAAGGGTGGGTTCTACGCGCATTTTAAGTCTAAAGAAGAATTGCTGGAAGAGGTATTAACTCTCCGCTTAGGCCGAACATTAGCCAATATCACTTCGCTCTTCGAGAAGGGAGAAAGTGACAAAGCAGTACAGGGACTTGCCGATAATTATTTGAGCACTGCGCATCGCAATAACCCGTCAGAAGGATGTCCAATTCCGCGCCTCGCGAGCGAATTACCCCACGTTAAGCCCTCAACTCGTAAGCGTTACGATGATGAAATAGGTCTGATTATCCAAGAAGTAGCTGATCATGTGCCGCTGAAAACATCGGCAAAAAAACGCGAATGGGCAATGGGGTTTATGTCTATGCTGGTGGGTGGCCTGGTCTTATCCAGAAGCATTAAAAACCAAGAACTCTCAGATGAATTACTAAGAGCCACACGTAAAAAAGCGAAGGAACTGGTAATTCTTTACAAGTAGTTACACTCAGCTCAGGGTGGGTATTGACAAGTTAATCGCTCAAGTCACGGGGAACCCCGCTTTCGTAGATCTATACTGACACTGTCTATTCCCAAGACGCTATATGCCGGCGGGATTCTCATAGGTATCCATGCCGTCGGTCAGCCATTCTAGTGAGACACGAGCAAACACATTCTCTTTATGGCTATCTTTTTCAAACAATACTCCTATTTCGCCATTTTCGAGGATGGTTAAAGAGGAATATGCAAACCCTCCAGCGTAAAGGTAGTCGACATACTATTTTTCTGGCAAAAAAATCTTGAGAATCTTCTGCAAACGATTCTTAAAAGGAATGCTTGATAGGGCATCGACAAGTTAACTGCCAAATCGATGAAAATACCGATTAGGAATTTCTACATCCCTACTGCCTTTTCCCAAGTCGCAAAGGCGCGCAGACGGAACTGTCGATAGTTTTCTGCTGAAACCAAATCGCCAGCTTTCCAGTTTCGCAGAATTTCAGTTCCTCACCCTCCCTCGCCAAATCTCAACCTGAGTGTTCGGTTTCGGTTCGGTGTTCGGTTCTTGAAATCACTTGGGAATCTTCAACTTACGCGGCTCGGTCGGCCATCCGATCCCTGGTAGGTTCGGAAGAGGTTCGGTTTCGGTCAGCTTTGGCGGTTCGACGGGAAAGAAACTCTTAGAATTCTTCAAGTTACAGAATCAGAGCGCCCCCAGTTGTACTGCCTCATAATCCGTTTGTCCGGGGTTCGAGTCCCTGTGGGCCCACCAATTAAATCAATGAGTTAGAGCTTGCCACTCTGCTCAGCATCCAACATCGAATAT
>Ga0302137_1000770_pt1 | contig 14227 bp, 12 predicted proteins | sample CBN3_SCM_MG_FD_203127 | JGI IMG/M metagenome (GOLD analysis project Ga0302137, IMG submission 203127) | Marine microbial communities from Western Arctic Ocean, Canada - CBN3_SCM | ecosystem: Environmental > Aquatic > Marine > Oceanic | place: Canada: Western Arctic Ocean | collected 2017-09-15 | reverse complement strand
GGTGCAAACCGAATCGGGTCCAGCCGCCTGTTTGAACTGTCAACGGCACTGGATGTTCCGGTATCATTTTTCTTCGACGATATGCCGTCGGAAATCGATAGCCCCACGCCACGCAGGCCGCGCGACCTGGCCGAAGCGCCAATTTCAACGTTCGAGATGGACCCTCTGGCGAGACAGGAAATACTCGACCTTGTCCGCACCTATTACCAGATTGGAAATCTTGCAGTCCGCAGACGGATGTTCGATCTCTCCAAATCACTCGGCAAAACTCAGGCTAAATAAATACGTCTGTTGCGGGGGTTGGGATTAGCATTTTGCTTGACCTTTCAATCGAAGCTTGGGATTAGTCGTCGTGAATGCGCGTTGCGGCATTACGCCGGCAAAAAAACTTGGTCAATTAAAAGGAATTGCGTAATGCAAGGCGACTATCTGTTTACAAGTGAATCGGTATCTGAAGGCCATCCGGACAAAGTGAGCGACCGAGTGTCCGACGAGGTTGTAGACGCCTTTCTTGCGGCTGATCCTTTGTCACGGGTTGGATGTGAGACATTATGCACCACCAATCGAATCGTCCTGGCGGGTGAAGTGCGCGGCCCGTCAAGTCTTGTGGATTCCAACGGCGTCGTGAACAGCGACGTGATGGAAAAGCTGGCGCGCGACGCGGTCCGTGACATTGGTTACGAACAAGATGGATTCCATTGGAAAAACCTGACGTTCGAATGTCATCTCCATGGCCAGTCCGTCGACATCGCCCAAGGCGTCGACGCGGCGGGCAACAAGGATGAAGGCGCCGGCGACCAGGGCTTGATGTTCGGCTACGCCTGTCGCGAAACGTCCGTATTAATGCCCGCGGCGATTCATTACAGTCATGAAATTCTACGCACATTGGCTGAAGCGCGGCATGCCGGAACAATTTCCGGATTGGGCCCCGATTCGAAAAGCCAGGTCACTCTGCGCTACGAAAATGGCATGCCGGTCGCCACGACATCGATCGTTGTGTCGACCCAGCACGAAGAAAGTTTAGATCAGGCGCAGGTACGCGAAATTGTTCGGCCTTATGTGGAAGCCGTTCTGCCGGAGGGCTGGATGTGCCCGGAAAACGATTTTTACGTAAACCCGACGGGCCGATTTGTCATTGGCGGCCCGGACAGCGATGCAGGCCTTACCGGTCGAAAAATTATCGTCGACACCTATGGCGGTGCGGCCCCACATGGCGGCGGCGCGTTTTCCGGCAAGGATCCATCCAAGGTTGACCGGTCGGCGGCGTATGCGGCGCGCTATGTTGCGAAAAATATCGTTGCGGCGGACTTGGCCGAGAAATGCGTGATTCAGGTGGCCTATGCAATTGGTGTATCGAAACCTCTGTCGGTCTATATCGACACCCAGGGCACGGGCGTCGTCGATGACGATAAGCTCGCTGCTGCGGTGAACGAAATTATGGATTTAAGCCCACGCAATATTCGCGAACATTTGAAATTAAGCCGCCCGATTTATGTGCCGACGGCAGCGTATGGCCATTTTGGACGCGAGCCAACGGACGATGGCGGGTTTTCCTGGGAACGCACCGACCTTGTCGATAGCTTGAAGGCAGCGTTGACCTGATCCACCCGCGACAACCATGAACCAAAGACGAATTTTTCATGGACGGCGCTACGGGCGGCGGCTGCGGCCAAGTCGCGCGCAGCAGTTGAAAGCTGGCCTGGTGACGCTTTCGGTTGATATATCCGCCCCTACGATAGACCCGCACGCACTATTTGAAGGCGTCGGCGGAATCGGAGAAATCTGGTTGGAAATCGGCTTTGGCGGCGGCGAACATTTAGCCGCCCAGGCGGCGGCGCGCCCCGATGTTGGCTTTATCGGATGCGAACCCTTTATGAATGGGGTCGCCCGGTTGATGTCCGACATCGACGCGCGCGGCCTAAAAAACATCCGCGTACATCCCGATGACGCACGGGATTTGATGGATACGCTGCCCGATGCCTCGATCTCGCGATGTTTTATTTTGTTTCCGGACCCGTGGCCTAAGCGACGACACAACAACCGACGCATGGTGTCACGAGAAAATCTCGACGGCCTGGCGCGAATATTGGCAAACGGCGCGATATTACGTCTCGCCAGCGACCATATGGAGTATGTCCGATGGATGCTGGGTCATATTCTGGATCACAATGCGTTTGAATGGCGCTGCCAAGGACCGGAAGATTGGCGGCAACGTCCGGTAGACGCTCTGCCGACCCGGTATGAGGAAAAGGCGCTCGCAAAGGGCGATTCCTGCGTTTATTTGCATTTTCAGCGGCGTAAAAGGTAGGTTCCCAAGAGCCGAGCCTTACGGAAGCAGCTATTTATATCAACACCGCTTAAACTAATGCGACAAAACGCTTGAGAGTTCCGAAGAATGCGCCTAAGTAAGCATCGTGATCCCATATAGCTGTCATGGACGGCTAAACGAGTGGGTGGGCAAGACAGCCCGCCCTTTTTTGTTTCTGAGATTCGCTAAGCTTGAGCTGGCTAAATTTGAATTGGAACAACGGACGACATGGACCCGCAGCGCCGGATTGAATCTCTGATCGAACCGCCCCTAGAAGATATGGGGTATGAGTTGGTGCGCGTACGCCTGAGCGGATCAGAGCGTCGGACCTTGCAAATTATGGCGGAGCGCGTCGACGGCGGTGACATGAGAGTCGAAGACTGCGCCAGTATCAGCCGGGCGCTTTCAGCGATTTTTGATGTTGAAGACCCAATCCGCGGAGCCTACACGTTGGAGGTCAGCTCCCCCGGGATTGACCGACCGTTGACCCGGACAAAAGATTTCGACCGATTTGCAGGGCATTTGGCCAAAATAGAAATGCAAAGTCTCATAAAAGGGCGTAAGCGCTATAACGGAAAAATTTTGGGCGTCGAAGATGATACTGTTCGGCTCGCCACCAAAAACGGAGACGTTGAGTTGCCCGTAGATGAAATTGTTACGGCGACGCTGGTCATCACAGATGAACTTATTGCGGCGTCGCAAGACGGCGCGGTTCATTAAGGCGCATGGGCGCAAGATATTAACACACAAGGGTGAAGGTCTTCGACCAACGCCATTGTCGGACGGTTAGGTAGAAACGGACGGATAAGGCCATGGAAACGGTTGTAAATCTAACAATGGAAATCCTGCAGGTCGCCGATGCGGTCGCCCGGGAAAAGGGCATCGATCGCGAACAAGTGTTGGAGGCCATGGAAGATGCTATCCAAAAGGCGGGCCGGTCAAAATATGGGCATGAACACGACATCCGCGCCACGGTAGACCGCAGCACAGGTGAGATTCAATTGGCGCGCTATCTGGAAGTCGCCGAAGAGATTGAAAACGAAGTCACGCAATTGACGCTGGAACAGGCCCAAGCCCGTAAAGCCGATGCGGCGGTGGGTGAGTTTATCGTTGACCCCCTGCCCCCGATTGATTTTGGACGCGTCGCCGCACAAACCGCAAAACAGGTCATCGTTCAAAAAGTGCGCGACGCCGAACGCGAACGGCAATACGAAGAATATAAAGGTCGTATCGGTGAGATCGTCAATGGCCTGGTGAAGCGGGTTGAATTTGGCAACGTAACCGTTGATCTTGGGCGATCGGAAGCCGTCGTGCGACGCGATGAATTATTGCCGCGCGAACATTTTCGCCGCAACGAACGCGTCCGCGCCTATATCTACGATGTCCGTAGCGAACCGCGCGGCCCACAGGTGTTTCTGTCTCGCACCCATCCACAATTCATGGTCAAGCTTTTCGCCCAGGAAGTGCCTGAAATTTATGACGGTATTATTGAAATTGACGCAGTGGCGCGGGACCCGGGCAGCCGCGCCAAGATCGGCGTGCATTCCAACGACAGCAGCATCGACCCCGTCGGTGCTTGCGTCGGCATGCGGGGCAGTCGTGTGCAAGCCGTCGTCGCCGAATTACAGGGTGAAAAAATCGATATCATCCCCTGGTCGCCCGATCCGGCGACATTTGTTGTAAACGCGCTGGCCCCTGCCGAAGTGGCCAAGGTCGTGCTGGATGAAGATCATCACAAGATTGAAGTGGTCGTGCCGGACGAACAATTGAGTCTCGCCATAGGCCGCCGGGGACAAAATGTCAGGCTGGCGTCGATGCTAACCGGGTGGGACATCGATATCCTGACCGAGGAAGAGGAATCCGAACGCCGTCAGAAGGAATTCATGACGCGCAGCGAAACATTCATGGAAGCGCTGGATGTCGACGATGTTATTGCCCACTTGCTGGTGACCGAAGGTTTCACGGAAGTAGAAGAAGTTGCCTATGTTCCGTTGGAAGATATTTCCGGTATTGAGGGATTTGATGACGATTTGGCCGGCGAACTGCAAACCCGCGCCCGGACGTTTCTGGAAGCCGAAAACAACCGCCTGGAAACGCAACGGCGCGATCTCGGCGTAACGGACGAACTCGCCACGTTAACAGAATTGACAGTCCATATGCTCTTGAAGCTGGGTGAAAACGACATCAAAACGGTGGATGATTTCGCCGGACTCGCGTCTGACGAATTGACCGATCCTGGCGACGGCTATTTGGCGGAGTTTGAATTGAGCGAAGATATCGCCAATGAACTTATTATGAAGGCGCGCGTCGCCGAAGGCTGGTTGACCGAAGAAGAAGCCGAGGAAATTCGTGTAAAGGCTGCAGAGGATGCAGCGGCGAACGACAGTGCGCCCGACGAACCTGCGACCGCTGGCTGAGGTCATGATCGATTATGGAACTCAGTGGCGCGCAAAAGAAAATTGATCCGGTGGCCGATAGTAGCGATTCTCTTATGGAGCCGCTGCAGAAAATCTCTCGTCAATGTCGCCAATGCATCGTGTCGGGCGAAAAATTACCCCTGTCGAAAATGGTCAGATTCGTTATTGGGCCTGACAACACGGTCGTTCCGGACATCAAAGGTAATTTACCAGGTCGTGGAATTTGGTTGAGCGCCGATAGGATAAGCATTAAGACGGCATGTAGACGAAATTTATTTGCGCGCGCGGCGCGACGGTCCGTGCGGGTAAATGAAGACTTAGTGGATCAGGTTGAAGCGCTTCTGGTTCGTCGTTGCACAGAATTACTCGCTTTGGCTCGTCGCGCGGGTCAAGCGGTGTGTGGTTATATGAAAGTTGAAGCATGCTTGCGAAGTGGTGACGTGGCCTATCTTCTGGGCGCTTCAGACGCCAGCGAGAGTGGACGCAAGAAACTTGGCGGGATCGCGTTGGAAACCGCAAGGATAGAGATATTACAACGCGGTGAACTTGGGTTAGCGTTTGGCCGCGACGCAGTTGTGCATGGCGCCTTGGCGTCGGGCGGGTTAGCTGAAAGTTTCGCGGAATCAGCCGCGCGGTTGACCGGAATTCGGCGCTGGCCGGAGAACGAGGAAAAGAATGAGCGAAAGTAAAGAACAAGACGGTAAGCTGAGCTTGAGTAAGCCGGGTCGCTTGGAGCTGAACAAGACGGTCGAGACCGGAAAAGTTCGACAAAGCTTCAGCCACGGCCGCTCGAAAACAGTCACGGTAGAAGTGAAGCGAAAGCGCACTTTCGAACGCGGCGCTGGCGGCAATATGAAAGAGGTCAAACAGGGCCATCCTGCAGCGGCAGAGAACCTGTCCGTTGGAACGTCGGCGGCAACGACGACGCCAACGCCAACGCCAACGCCAACGGCGGCAACGCCCGAAGCCGCCGGTGGAAATTTAACCGACCGGGAGCGAGAAACGCGTGTCCGGGCGCTTCACAGCGCCGCTGAAGACGCCGAGAGAATGCGCATCGATGATCAAGAAGCGCGCCGCAAGGCCGAGATAGAAGCCAAGGAACGCACCAAAGAAGTAGAACGCCGGGCGTCGGAAGAAGAACGCCGGGCGTCGGAAGAAGAACGCAAAAAGGCGGAGGAAATAGCACGCAAGGAAGCCGAGGCCGCTGTCGAGGTTGTGGTCCCACCTGCGGAAAAAACAGTTACGCGAGCGCCGGCCCCGGTGAAAGCGGCGCCGATGGAAGACGAAAGCGCGCCGCGCGGCGGCAAGACGGATGCGAAGCGGACGCAAACTCAACGCTCGCGTCAACAATCACGCCGTCGGACCAGCAAGCTGACAATCGCCCAGGCGCTTGAAACCGAAGACGGCGCGACCGAGCGAGGTCGCAGTATCGCGGCATTGAAACGGGCGCGAGAACGTGAAAAATTACGCGCACGCCAAGCAGCGGGGGGCATTGAAACCACCAAAATCATTCGGGAAGTCATTATTCCAGAGACAATCACGGTCAGCGATTTGGCGAATAGAATGGCCGAACGCGGTGCCGATGTCGTTCGTGCGCTGATGAAGCTTGACGTTATGGCTAATATGAACCAGGTGATCGAAGCCGATATGGCGGAACTGGTCGCAGCAGAATTTGGCCATATACCAAAACGCGTTGCGGATTCCGATGTTGAAATCGGCCTTACCACTCAGACAGGTGACGATGAGGGACAAACGCTTCCGCGCGCGCCGGTTGTCACCATTATGGGGCATGTCGATCATGGCAAGACCTCTTTGCTGGACGCCTTGCGGGAAACCGATGTGGTGGCTGGCGAAGCCGGGGGCATTACCCAGCATATTGGCGCCTATCAGGTAAATTTATCGAAGGGTGCCCAAATTACATTTTTGGATACACCCGGACACGAAGCATTCACGGAAATGCGGTCTCGTGGTGCCAAGGTCACTGATATCGTGGTGTTGGTCATTGCAGCCGACGACAGCGTTCAGCCCCAAACGGCAGAAGCCATTAGCCACGCAAAAGCAGCGGAAGTGCCGTTGATCGTGGCGATCAACAAGATGGATCACCCCAATGCGGACGCCGGTCGCATTCGCACAGAATTACTAAGTCATGAAATAGTCGTGGAAAGTCTTGGTGGCGACGTTCAGGACATTGAAATTTCGGCCCTGAAAAAAACCAACCTTGATGCGCTGGAAGAAGCCATCCTGTTGCAGGCCGAATTAATGGAACTGACAGCGAACCCAGACCGCCCGGCGAGTGGCGCTGTTGTTGAGGCCAAGCTTGAACGCGGGCGCGGCGCTGTTGCAACTATTTTAATACAACACGGCACGTTGCGAATTGGCGACGTTTTCATCGCCGGCGCCGAATGGGGACGTGTCCGTGCGTTGATCGACGACAAAGGCAAGAACGTTAAGGAAGCCGGACCGTCCGTGCCAATCGAAGTATTGGGCATGCAAGGCGCGCCCTTGGCGGGTGACGATTTCGCCGTTGTCGCGGATGAAGGCCGGGCGCGGGAAATTACAGAGTACCGCCAACGTAAAGTGCGTGACGGTCAATTAATCGCGGGGGCGCGGGGCACGCTCGAACAAATGTTCGACCGGATCAAGGAAGGTGAAGCCTCGACCTTGAGCCTCGTTCTCAAAGGCGATGTGCAGGGATCTGTTGAAGCTATCACCAACGCCTTGGACAAATTGGCGACAAGCGAGGTGAAATGCTCCTTCCTGCATACGGGGGTTGGCGGCATCACCGAATCCGACATTGGTCTCGCGGCAGCGTCGAACGGCGTCATCCTTGGATTCAACGTCCGAGCCAATCCGCAGGCGCGGGAGTTAGCGCGCAAAGAAAATGTCGATATCCGCTACTACTCAATTATTTATGACCTTGTTGATGACATGAAGAAACTTCTCAGCGGCATGCTGGCGCCGGAAATAAGAGAAAGCATCATTGGCTACGCCGATGTTCGCGAAGTGTTCAACGTGTCCAAAGTTGGCCGTGTGGCGGGCAGCTTTGTGACGGAGGGCGTGGTACGCCGAGGCGCGAAAGTTCGGCTGTTACGGGACGATGTGGTTATTTTCAATGGGGGATTAAGCACCCTGCGGCGGTTCAAGGACGATGTTCGCGAAGTTCAGAACGCCTATGAATGCGGTATCGCGTTGGAAGGATACAACGACATCAAAGTTGGCGATGTCGTAGAATGTTACGAAGTCGAAGAAATTACGCGTGAACTTTAAAAGTCGGCGAAGAAACTTCCGCCTCTGTCAATACCGTCCCTGTCGGGGGCGGTCTGGGATTTAGATTTCAATCCTGGGACAGCTTGTGGAGTGGCTATTGGGCCGCAATGAGTTTCGTGAGAAAGAAATAACATGGCTAGAGGAAACGCGCCGTCACAGCGGCAACTTCGTGTTGGTGAAGAATTACGGCATACATTGGCCGAAGTTTTCGAACGCGACAGCCTTCGCGACCCGGATTTGCAGGGACGAACGATCACCGTGACCGAAGTCCGCGCTAGTCCCGATTTAAAGAACGTGATGGTGTATGTAATGCCGCTTGGCGGGGAAAATATAGATGGTGTGGTTGCGGCGCTACGCCGTGCATCATCCTATCTTCGCGGCGAAATAGCGCGCCGGCTACGGTTGCGGAACACGCCGCGCCTTTCCTTCGAAGCGGATCGGAGTTTTGAACAAGCCAGCCACATCGATGAATTACTGCGGGACCCTCATGTGTCTCAGGATATAAAGCACGCCACTCACCCCCACGACACTGACGGGACAGGCGGTAATGGCTCGTCGTCATAACGATCGCAAACGCCGGGGCCGCGTCGTCAATGGATGGCTTATCGTCGATAAACCATCCGGCATGACGTCAACCACTGTCGTAAATCGCGTCAAGCACCTCTACGATGCCGCCAAGGCGGGACACAGCGGCACGCTTGACCCTTTGGCCACCGGGTTATTGCCCATCGCTTTTGGCGAAGCGACAAAAACCGTCCCCTATGTCATGGATGGACTGAAGACTTATCGTTTCACTCTGCGGTTGGGCCAGCGAACCGAAACCGACGACGCCGAAGGCGACGTGGTTGAAGAATCCGATGTGCGGCCCAGCGAAGAAGATATCCGCGCTGCATTGCCGCAATTCATCGGGAATATTCAACAAACCCCGCCGATTTATTCCGCGATCAAGGTTAACGGCGAACGAGCTTATGATCTGGCGCGCGCTAACAAGCCGGTCGTGTTGGAGCCGAGACCTATTTATATTGAAGATTTTCAATTGATTGGATACACAGATTCCGACCATGCCGATTTCTTAGTAATAAGTGGAAAAGGTGCCTATATGCGGTCCCTGGCGCGGGATTTGGCGCAGGTTGTGGGAACAGAGGGCCATATCTCCGCGCTTCGGCGCTTGAAGGTGGGCCCATTTACCGAAAACGACGCGATTTCCCTGGACGAATTGGATTCGATTGGGCAGATTGTGGCGCTTGAGCAACGATTGCTGCCGGTCGCGGCGGCGCTGGACGACATCCCGGCGTTAAGGCTGACCGGAATAGAAGCAAGCCGACTGAAAAATGGTCAGACGGTTTCGTTGTTGCGAAAAGTTGATCTTCAACGTATTGCCGATTTTATTGACGGCGATACCGTCCTGGCCACAGGTCAAGACGGGCCTATAGCATTAGTGCGTTATATGGCCGGTGAGGTTCAACCAATACGTCTTTTAAACCTCTAAGAATTAGGAGTCTACGATGTCGATTACTGCCGAACGCAAGAAAGAGCTGATGGAAGAGTACGCCACCAAGGAAGGCGATACAGGGTCTCCGGAAGTACAGGTCGCCGTTTTAACTGAGCGGATACGGAACCTGACGGAACATCTCCAGACGCATAAAAAGGATTTTCATTCCCGTCGCGGATTGCTGATAATGGTGGGGACACGCCGCCGTTTGTTGGATTATACAAAACGTAAAGGTCAGGGGCGATATGCGTCGTTGATTGAACGCTTGGGTCTGCGGCGATAGACCTGTTACGCGCGCCCGGCGAATTGGTTTCGCCGGGATTTGAGCGCGGAGAAAAATAGACTAAAAATCATGTTGAAGGAATGCGTAATAACCGGATAGGCCGGTGAAACGCAGACTCCTGGCGGTTGGTGTGCATGGGCTCACTGCTGCGATTTTTGGTATGATTGTATGTGAAGGATACGAAATGTTTACGATTTCAAAGAAGGAAATTGAGTGGGGCGGACGCCCGCTGATCATCGAAACCGGCCGCATTGCGCGCCAGGCCGACGGTGCCGTTCTAGTGACCTATGGAGGCACACAGGTTTTGTGCACCGCCGTTGCGCAACGGCGGCCGAAATCGGGCATCGATTTTTTCCCTCTGACCATTAACTACCAGGAAAAAACCTTTGCAGCGGGCAAAATTCCTGGCGGTTTTTTCAAACGTGAAGGTCGCCCGAATGAAAAGGAAACCCTGACGTCGCGCTTGATTGATCGGCCGATTCGACCTCTTTTCGCGAAAGAATTTCGCAACGAAACGCAAGTTATCTGCACCGTCTTGGCGCATGATTTGGAAAATGATCCGGATGTTGTGTCATTGATTGGCGCATCGGCTGCATTGACGATTTCGGGCATTCCGTTCATGGGACCGATTGGCGGTTGCCGTGTCGGCTACATCGACGGCAATTTTGTGTTGAACCCGACCGAGGATGAAAAAATAGCCTCGACGCTCGATTTGATGATGGCCGGAACAGTTGACGGCGTGCTAATGGTCGAATCCGAAGCGCATGAGTTGAGCGAAAAAGTGATGCTGGACGCGGTGATGTTCGGTCACCGAGAATCCCAGAAGGTCATCGATATGATTATCGATTTGGCCGAAGACTGCGCCAAGGTACCTTGGGATTTGGCCGCGCCTGACGAAAGCGTCGCGGTCCTCGCTGAAAAGGTTAAGTCGCTTGGCGAAGCCTCTCTGCGCGATGCGTATTCCAAGTCCGTTAAGCAGGAACGTGTTGAATCAGTGGATGCGGCGAAGGCCGATGTGTTCGCCCAATTAAAAGATGACGACGCTGATTCCAACGCCATTGGCGGCGCGCTGAAATCCCTGGAAAAGGATATCGTCCGCGGCGCGATTTTAAAAACCGGCATCCGCATTGATGGTCGCGACACCAAGACGGTGCGCCCGATTGAAGCTCAAGCCGGCGTTCTGCCCCGCGCCCATGGATCAGCGCTGTTCACCCGCGGCGAAACCCAGGCGCTGGTGGTGACCACCCTTGGCACATCGCAGGACGAACAAATGATCGACGCCTTGGAAGGGGAATATCGCGAGCATTTCATGCTGCATTATAACTTCCCTCCCTATTCCGTTGGCGAAGCATCGTTCCTGAAATCACCAGGCCGTCGTGAAATTGGCCACGGTAAACTGGCGTGGCGCGCGATTCGGCCGTTATTGCCAACTAAAGAGGATTTCCCCTACACCATCCGCGTCGTTTCCGAAGTCACGGAATCGAACGGCTCTTCGTCTATGGCGACGGTGTGTGGTTCGTCTATGTCGATGATGGATTCCGGCGTTCCGCTGACGCGGCCCTGTGCGGGCATCGCCATGGGCTTGATCAAAGAAGGCGACGAATTCGCCGTGTTGTCCGACATTCTGGGCGACGAAGATCACCTCGGCGACATGGACTTCAAGGTTGCGGGCACCGATGTCGGTGTGACCTCACTACAGATGGACATCAAGATCACGTCGATTACCGAAGAGATCATGCAAATTGCGCTCGATCAGGCCAGAGATGGCCGGATTCACATTCTGGGCGAAATGTCGAAAGGCATCGAAGGCGTCCGGGACGGCGTTTCCGACAACGCGCCGCGCATCACCACCATGTCCGTGCCGCGCGACAAAATTCGCGACGTCATTGGTCAAGGCGGCAAGGTCATTCGGGAAATCTGCGAAGTCACCGGCGCGAAAGTCGACATCGACGACGACGGCACGATCAAGGTCGCTGCGGTAGATCAAGACGCCAGCGACAAGGCTATCCAATGGATTAATTCTATAGTGGCGGAACCGGAAGTCGGCGTTATTTATGATGGAAAAGTTGTAAAGGTCATGGATTTTGGTGCCTTTGTAAATTTCTTTGGCGCAAAGGACGGCCTCGTTCATATCTCGGAATTGGCGCCAGAGCGCGTTGGGTCCGTCTCTGACGTCGTCAACGAAGGCGACACGGTGAAGGTTAAGGTTCTGGCCGTCGACAATCGGGGCAAAATCAAACTGTCCATGAAAGCCGTCAATCAGGAATCTGGTGAAGATCTAGGTGCCGCGTAACACTGCGATGCCGAAACGACAAAAAGGCCGGTGCTGTAATTTGCACCGGCCTTTTTTAATTACCTACTATTTATCGGCTGAAGTTAGTCGCCTGCCGCCATACCGATAATATTGTAGCCGCTATCGACATACAACACGTCGCCCGTCGTTCCCGACCCCAAATCAGACAGCAAATAAAGCGCCGCCCCACCAACATCTTCCTGCGAGACATTGCGTCGCAACGGCGCATTTTCACCTTGCCATTTGTAGACAAAGCGCGCATTTCCTATAGCCGCTCCCGCCAGCGTGCGCATGGGCCCGGCCGAAATTGCGTTGACGCGTATTCCATCAGGTCCAAGGTCCGCAGCCAAGTATCGCGTGCTGGCTTCCAACGCGGCCTTGGCGACTCCCATGACATTATAGTTCGGCATAACACGTTGCGACCCGTCATAGGTAAGCGTCAAGAAACTGCCGCCATCGGTCATCAACGGTGCCGCCGCGCGGGCCAGGGCGGTAAACGAAAAGCACGATATATCCAGAGTGCGAGCAAAGTTTTCACGTGACGTGTCGAGGAATCGCCCGTTCAATTCCGCTCTGTCGGAAAAGGCGATGGCGTGCACCAGAAAATCTAACTCGCCCCAGGCGTCTTTAATAGTCGCAATCGTCGCGTCGATATTTTCTGGGTTAGAAACATCACAAGGGATCAACAGGTCTGACCCAATCGATTCGGCCAACGGGCGGACGCGTTTTGCAAAAGCTTCGACTTGATAGGTGAACGCCAATGTCGCACCATGGGCGGACAGGGTTTTGGCGATTCCCCAAGCAATGGAATGATCATTTGCGACGCCTAAAATTAGGCCACGCTTTCCCGCCATGAGCGCTGTTGGTGCTTTCATTCCGGATTAATCTACATACCGTTTGAACACCAACGTGGCGTTGGTGCCGCCAAAGCCGAAACTGTTCGACATAACGCAATCAAGCGTCACATTGTCCCGCCGTTCCTGCACAATTGGAAAACCTTCGGCTTCCGGCATTAACTCGTCGATATTCGCCGAGGCCGCGATGAAGTTGTTGTTCATCATCAACATGCTGTAAATCGCTTCTTGAGCCCCGGCGGCGCCCAGTGAATGCCCGGTCAGGGATTTTGTGGAGCTGACAGGCGGCACATTATCACCGAAGACATAGCGCATGGCCTCCAGTTCCTTGATATCACCGACAGGCGTCGAGGTGCCGTGTGCATTGATGTACCCAATGGGCTGGTCCAAATCGGCGATCGCCTGTTTCATGCAACGTTGCGCGCCTTCACCGGACGGTTGAACCATGTCATGCCCATCCGATGTAGCACCGTACCCGGCGACCTCACCGTAAATTTTAGCACCGCGCGCTTTGGCGTGTTCAAGTTCTTCCAAGACTACAACCGCGCCCCCACCCGCAATGACAAACCCGTCACGATTTGCGTCAAAGGCCCGACTCGCCACTTCGGGGGTGTCGTTAAAATTCGACGAGAGAGCCGGCATCGCATCGAACAACAACGTAAAGGACCAGTGCAGCTCCTCACCACCGCCCGCAAACATGACGTCTTGTTTATTCCATTGAATGAGTTCCGTCGCGTTGCCAATGCAATGCGCGCTGGTCGCACAGGCCGAACTGATGGAGTAATTAACGCCGTGAATGTGAAACGGCGTGGCCAGAGTTGCGGAATTTGTGCTCGACATCACCTTGGGCACGACAAAGGGGCCAACGCGTTTGGCATTTTTTTCGCGCATCGTGTCGATGGCGGTGACCATGCTTTTCATTGACGGGCCGCCCGACCCCATGATGAGCCCGGTCCGTTCGTTGGTGACGTCGCCCGGCTCCAATCCTGAATCGGCAATCGCCTCTTCCATTGCAATGGAATTATAGGCCGCGCCATCGCCCATAAAGCGGCGTTGTTTCCGGTCCAGACGTTCGTCCAGATCCATCTTCACGGTGGCGTGGACGTGGCTACGAAAGCCAAGTTCCGCATATTCAGGGCAATGTACGATCCCCGATCGACCTTCTTTTAACGATTCCAGAACTTCTGCTTGATTGTTCCCAATGCTGGAAACAATTCCGATACCTGTGACAACTACTCGACGCATCGCACGACCTTTTAAAAATTTTAATTCGATAGACCTTAATCCGTCTTGAAGAGTCCGACACGAATATC
>Ga0302137_1000768_pt1:0-7500 | contig 14241 bp, 8 predicted proteins | sample CBN3_SCM_MG_FD_203127 | JGI IMG/M metagenome (GOLD analysis project Ga0302137, IMG submission 203127) | Marine microbial communities from Western Arctic Ocean, Canada - CBN3_SCM | ecosystem: Environmental > Aquatic > Marine > Oceanic | place: Canada: Western Arctic Ocean | collected... | reverse complement strand
GTAGGCTATTACTCTACCAACTAACTAATCGGACGCAAATCTATCTTGAAGTGTAAGCCGAAGCCTACTTTAACAATATGCCCCGAAGGGCTTGTTGCATTATTTGGTATTAGCACTGGTTTCCCAATGTTGTCCCAATCTCCAAGGCAAGTTATTTACGCGTTACTCACCCGTTCGCCACTTTAGTATTTATCCGAAGATAAAATTCTCGTTGACTTGCATGTGTTAAGCACACCGCCAGCGTTCGTCCTGAGCCAGGATCAAACTCTCAATTGTATTGTTTAAGTTTGTTCGTATATCGACTCTAGGATTAAAAGACAAAGGTTTACATAGTAAATTTTCAAATAACTAAAAAAATTCTTTCGCATTTTCTTCACGCAAAAGCCACGCAAATTATAACGCTTTATATCGATAACCAAACAAAAAGTTTAAAAATATAATCTTTTTTAAATGACTAGATTAAAAGACCTGCAATTGTAGCAGTTAACCAGGAGGCTAATGCGCCGCCAAACATAGCTTTCGTAACTAATTTTGCGAGATCTTTTTTACGGTTTGGTGCCATTGCTCCGATACCCCCTAATTGAATACCGATTGATCCAAAGTTGGAAAATCCACATAAGGCATATGTAGAAATAATAGCAGTACGTTCAGATATCATTCCATCTGATATAATTCTTTGTAAATCTCCATAAGCAATTAATTCAGTTAAGACAATTTTTTTACCCATTAACATACCTACTATTTGAGCTTCATTCCAAGGGACTCCCATTGTCCACGCCAAAGGTCTGAATATAAATCCAAAAATAGCTTCCATCGATGTACCCAAAAAGGCAAGAAAGAAATTAATCATTGCTACAAATGATATAAATGCAATTAACATAGCTGCAATATTTGCTGCTAGCTTTAAGCCATCTGTAGCACCAGTGCTCAACGCTTCCATTCCATTTGTATGAGATTGCTTGATATCAATATTAAGGTCTCCCATAGTATCAGATACTTCTGTTTCAGGATATATGATCTTAGCTATAACAAGTGCTGCTGGAGCTGACATAACAGAAGCTGCTAGTAAGTGGCCAGCAATACCTGGAATATTTGATAACCAGGAGACATAGATTGCTAGCACGCCTCCAGAAACGGTTGCAAATCCTCCAGTCATAACAGCCATCAATTCTGATTTAGTCATTTTATCAATAAACGGCCTTACCATCAAAGGAGACTCTGTTTGTCCTAGAAATATATTACCAGCAACGCTCAACGTTTCAGATCCGCTAGTACCCATTGTTTTTTGCATAGCACGAGCTATAAACTTTACTAGTATCTGTATAACACCAAAATGATATAGAACTGAAACCAAACTTGAAAAGAAAATAATTGTTGGTAAGGTCTTAAAAGCAAAATTAATTAAACCGGGGTGAAATCCTACCCCATCTATATATGATGTAAATAAAAAATTAGCACCCGAATCAGAAAAACTAATTAAAGTTGTAATTGCTTTATCTAAAAAACTAAAGATTGGGGTTCCAAAAGGAGTTTTAAGAATAAAGACTGCAAAAAGAAATTGTAAGCCTAATCCGAGAGCAATTGTCTTTATGTTAATATTTTTTTTATTTTCAGATAATAAAAATGCAATAAAGAGTAACGTAAAAATTCCTATAAGACCACTAAAATGTCCCATGATAGTTACGGATGATTATGTCCAGCATGAAGATCTGCGGTGTTAGTATCTTTCTCTTTGACTTTTGAATGCTCTTTTAGCATATCCAATATTTGTTGATCTAATAAATCATCTGCTAATTTTGATTTATTAGATTCTTTCTTATAAAATCTTTCAATTTCAGCTTTTTGACTATCATTCTTTTCAATGGCTTCTTTAATAAAAAAATCCACTGCTTTTTCATCAATAGCTATATCTAAATCTTTAATTATAGCTTTTCTTAATAGATACCATTTCAAATTATTTTCTGCAAATAATTTGTATTCTTCTTTGATTTTATCATCATCAATATTTTGCATGTCTTGCTTCGTTTTAACTTCATTCACGATGTTTGCAAGATATGAATCTAGCATAGATGATGGCAAGATTGGATCGACGAGTTTTATAAATTGATCAATAATAGCTGAATTAAACAGTTCTTCTGATTTTTTCTCATATTCTAAGCTAATACTTTTTTCGATATTACTCTTCCACTCTTCAACGCTCTTACAATTTGGATCCATTGTTTTTACAAATTCTTCATTTAATTCTGGTGGGACTCTTCTCTGCATAGATTCAATTGAAATACTGTATTCTTTTTCACCAGAACCTAAGTCAACAGTCATTTTAACTGTATCTCCCACTTTTTTATTTAATAAAAGCTCTTTGTTACTATTAATGAATGGCTCTTGCCCTATGGCAATATATTTTTTTTCTTTTTTACCGATAATAGCTATACCAGATTCATCAATTTCTTGAAAATCTGCTATCATAAAATCGCCTTCCAAAGAACCTTCTTCAATTTTTTCTGTCTTACTTTGAGAATTCAATATATTATTAACAGTATCCTCTATCTCTTTTTCATTAGATATAAAATTTGTCTTTTCTACCGTTACCATATTCTTTTTAAGCTTTGGAACAGATAAAGATGGTTCTATTTCAAATTCAGATTTAAAAGAAAAATCTTTCTCGTATGCAAAGTCTATATCTTTTAATGCAGCTTGATTAATAGGGTTGAGCTTTTCTTCTTGTAAGGCTAGAATATAATATTTTTCTGAAAAATCTTGGACAAAATTCATTTCAATTTGACCTAAGTACTGCGACATTAATATATGATTTGGAATTTTTCCTTTTCGAAATCCTGGAACCTTAATATCTTTCGCTACTTTCTTTTTACATAATTCAAAATCAGCTTGGATATCTTTCCATTTTGCTACAATAGACAGCTCATAAGTGAACTCGTTAACTTTTTTAGATTTAATTTTTAAATTCATGTTATTGTTTTAACCTATAAATACAACCTTCGATAGTTTTAATGAACGTATCTAGTTGATTCTGTGTGCAAATTAAGTCTTCTAGCTCTTCATAAGAATCAGATGGATAAGATTCTCGATCATATTGTCTTAAAAAATTAGACTCAAGCTTTACAACCATATCTTGTAAGATTTGTCTATGTAGATTTTTACCTCTTAGAAAATTTAATTGAAGATTGATTTTTCCATTAGAAGATAATCGAAATAAAGGTAGAACTCCATAATCAGAATGACATCTAAAAGTCATTGTACCATAACCATCTCCAGTACCCCATGTAATTTCATCAGAATTTTTTTCAGAAAAATCTATCAACTGCAAACAGTTAATAGCCACATCATTTTCACAACTTTTATTGATATGTTCAATGAATGTTTTTTTGCACCATTTTGCCATAATTACTCTCCAAATTAACCATATTCTTTTAATAGAATATGGTGAGCAATTTACAGATATAGACTCTCTTTTAAAAATGAAATTTTATTTATCTGATAGAAAAATAAAAGGTACTTTTAGTTTCTTAACGGCTTTCCAGTCTTTAAGAAGTGAGCAATACGGGCCTGGGTTTTAGGTTCTCCAGCTAATGACATGAAGCACTCTCTCTCAATATCTAAAACGTGCTGTTCATCCACTTTAGACATTAAGCCTCCTTTTTTACCACCACTTAAAACATATGCTGATTTTGAATTTACTAATTCATCATGATCAGAGATTTTTCCTTGGGCTTTCATTGCTTTTGCTCCAACAGATGCCATAGTTCTTAATGTCATACCTGGCAATGTTAAATCATCTCTATATTTTGGTGGTTCATATCCAGCATCACTCATTTCGAGAACTTTACTTTTACCAATAGCTAATAAATGTTCAGAATTCATTACAATAGTATCGCTCTTACGCAACCAGCCTTTTTTCAAAGCATCCGTTGCACTTCTCGATACTGTCATTGGATTAATAAGCTGAATAGCTTGACGCCCAATATTCATATTCACATTTTTAGCATCATTATTCTCTAATAGATTGAGCAATACTCTTAAATGTCCACCTGCGCCAGGAATTAAGCCTTGAATTGCCTCTACTAGACCAGCATAAAGCTCACCAGAGGCCACTGTATGAGAAGAACAAGCATAAAATTCAAATCCTCCACCTAAAGCTAAATTGAAAGGACAGGTAACAACAGGATACTTCGAGTGTCTGATACGTTGAGTAACAGTTTGCATCTCTTTAACACCTGCATCCATTACTTGCAAATTTCCAGAATCGATTGCCATTTTAAAATCGTTAACATTGGCTCCAGCACACCAATTTTTTCCCTGATGACCAATAACTAACCCTTTATACTTACCAGTTTCTAGCAAGTCTAAAGCGTGTTTCATAATATCATTCATAGATCGATCAAGAGGATTAACTGCTGGGACAAAAATAGAATGGAATTCTACGTTTAATACGCCATCACCAATATCATGTATACTTGCACTCCAGTCACGTTTTAAAGTATTTTTTGTATTCTTATACAAGTTAAGATTAAGAGTCTTCTTATTCTGTTTATGTACAAGAGATTTCTTTTCTACGGGACACCAATATGTCATTTCTCCATTTTTAATATCATAAAAAGACTTTCTACCCGATGCAAGCATCTCTTCTACCCATGCAGGCACCTTTCTATTCTCTGCTTTCATTTTATTAACAGATTTTTCAACGCCAATTGCATCCCATGAATCAAACATACCAATTTCTCTTGCAAATCCCCATCTCATAGCGTTGTCAATTTCAACAATACTGTCAGCAATTTCAGGGATTAGCTCTGCTGTATAGATAAGCATTGGAGCATTAACTTCCCATAGAAATTTTGCTCCAATATCATCCAAATATGTAATTGCAGCCAATCTCTTTTTAAGATCCTTGATAGGTTTTCCAACTCTAATAGTGTCAAACATTCTCTTTTTTGTTGGCGTGTATTCCATTGTATCTAAATCAAGTGATAAGATTTGCTTACCTTCTTTTTTATACCAACCAGATCCGCTTTTTTGACCAAGTCTACCTTGCTCTACAAGCTTAACAAGCATGTCAGGAGCTTTAAATTTTTGTCTTTCTTCTTCGGTTTCAGTAGTAACTCTTTCATACATATTATTCTGAACATTCAATGCAGTATCTAAGCCAACAACATCTTGAGTTCTAAAATAAGCGCTTTTTGCATTTCCAACTAGTGTACCAGAAAGAGCATCAACATCTTCTACAGTAAGTCCCATTTCTATAGCTTTATGATAAGTTAAAGGTCCCCCAGCATTGATTAGTCTGTTACCAATAAATCCAGGAGTATCTTTTGCATGTACAATACCTTTTCCTAGTGTAGTTTCACCAAATTCAGTCATTGTTTTATAAACTTTATCTGATGTTTTTTTTCCTTTTACCAACTCTAATAATTTTAAATATCTTGGAGGGTTAAAGAAGTGTGCAATTAAGAAATTTTTCTGAACATCTTCTGGAAGAACTTCTACTAAATTTGCTAATGGTATTCCTGATGTATTTGATGCAAGAATAGCATCACTTTTTAAGTGTGGTAGTAAATTTTTATATACTAAATGTTTGATTTCAATTTTTTCAGCAACAGCTTCAATAATCAAATCACAATCACTTAATTTTTCAATATCATTTTCATATGTACATGGGGTAATAAGAGAGGCATTACTACTAGTAAAAAGAGGTGCAGGCTTTAATTTTGTTAATCCATCTACTCCTTTTTGTGCAAGATCTTCGTTTATATCAAATAGTAAGGATGGTATCCCTGCATTTGCTATATGCCCTGCAATTTGTGCTCCCATTACTCCAGCGCCTAGTACGGCACATTTTTTAATTTCAATACTCATCTGTTTTATCCCCTTTTAATAATCGTTGTGATTCCTTGTCCTGTTCCTACGCACATCGTTGCAAGACCAACAGATTTATCTTGTTGTTCCATTACATTCAGAAGAGTAGTAATGATTCTTGTACCTGATATGCCAAGAGGATGGCCTAATGCAACAGCACCACCGTTCATATTTACTTTATCTAAATCCCAGTTTGCTTCCTTCACACAATAAAGAGCTTGCGCAGCGAATGCCTCATTAATTTCCATAACATCAATATCATCTATTGATAATCCAGCATTCTTCAGCGCTTTAGCTGTAGCTGGAACTGGACCCGATCCAAACATTCTCCAATTTACACCTGCGACTGCTCTACCTTCAATGTAGGCTCTAATCTTAAGACCATGCTCTTTTGCATATGCTTCGCTAGTTAAAAGCATAGCAGATGCTCCAATAGAAAATGGACTACTTGTAGCAGCGGTAACAGTTCCATCAGCTTTAAATGCAGGATTTAAAGATTTAATCTTTTCTTTATTAGGCACTCTAGGACCACTATCTTTATCAAAAATTGATCCATCTTCAAGAGTGATTGGAATGATCTCATTATCAAACTTTCCAGCCTCTTGGGCAGCAACTGCCCTATTATGTGACCTATAACAGAACTCTTCTTGTTCCTCTCTTGAAATATTTAATTTGTCAGCTAGTAATTCGGCTCCTTCACCCATAGAAATGTAATAGTCGTCCTCTGCTAACTTAACATTAAAATCAGGAGCAAAACCTCCTTGTGGAATACTAAACATATCTTCTACACCACCTGCAATACCAACTTCAATGTCTCCTGCTTCAATTGCAGAACTAATTAAGTGAAGGGAAGTCATGGCAGAGCCACAATATCTATTAATAACATTAGCAGCAGCAGTATCTGGTATGCCAGCTAAGATTGAAGCTCCTCTTGCTACTAGCATCCCAGTAGGACCTTCAGGAAAAGCACATCCTAATGACACGTCTTCAATTGCATTAACATCTAATTCTTTATTACGATCCAAAAGACCTTTAATAACCTGACCAGCTATTTCATCTGGTCGCATTCCAACTAAAGCACTTCCTTTCGTACCAATAGGAGATCTAACTCCATCTATAATTACAGCTTTATTACTCATAATTTCCTCCTTAGAAACTTTTAACAGGATAAGCACCTGCTTCAACGACTTTTTCACCTATTATCTTCTTTAAACCAATTGTATCAGTTTTTAAAGATAATCTCTTTTTTAAAACATCTAGTTTTTGTTCAATATCAGCTGAAATATGACTATCAAATATGCTATTAAAAATCTTGTTTGCATATTCCATAACCCTAATACCTTGTTCAGCTGTGTAAACTTTAGCACAAAGCTCTGGAACTACTTGATTACTGCTATCATAGAACTCTTTATTTTGTATAACTCTTGAAAGAGTAGAATCAGCTACGTAACAGTAGATTAAAATATTAGCTAAGTTTTCTATTACCACTTGCTCTGTTCCGATATCTTGACCATATTTATTTAAAGACTCATTCAAAGCTAAAGCATAAACAGCCTTAGCAGCTTCAATACACTCAGCTTCATCTTTATAATGTCCTTCATAACTACTATCAAGACCTTCATTACAGTATCC
>Ga0302137_1000761_pt1 | contig 14311 bp, 20 predicted proteins | sample CBN3_SCM_MG_FD_203127 | JGI IMG/M metagenome (GOLD analysis project Ga0302137, IMG submission 203127) | Marine microbial communities from Western Arctic Ocean, Canada - CBN3_SCM | ecosystem: Environmental > Aquatic > Marine > Oceanic | place: Canada: Western Arctic Ocean | collected 2017-09-15 | reverse complement strand
TGCTCCGATCCGAAATAGCTCGAACCGATAAGTTCGGGCCCGGCGGACGGGGTGCCGCCGGGCCCCGGGGCGGCGTCGGTCGGAGGGGTCTGGCGCCGTTATTTGAGCCAGTCGCGGACCATGGCCCGCTGCACTAATTGTTGAAGGGCGACGAGCGGCATGGGCTTGTCGATCCCGGCGAAAACGATATCGCCCAGATCGGACTGGTTCGCCTGCGCGACCCAATCCGGATTTCCGGACATCAGGATGATACGCGGGCGAAATTCCAGCTCGCGCGCGAAGGCCGCCAAATTCGATCCCAAATCCGATCTCTGGACGCGCATCACGATGTTTCAGGGCGCGCCCCTGCCCGATGACTTGACTGCGCCCGAGGTCGACGATTGGGCCTTCCCCGTCGCGCCCGCCCCGGCCACCGCTGCCGTCGTCGTTTGATGATCGGGCAGCACGGTCCCGTTCCGCTCAACGAAATCCGCTTCGTCTTCGGGCGCGCGGGTTTCGGCGCGGGCCTGCCCTGGGGCCTGGCCGAGGATTTCGCCGAATCCTGTATCCGCCTCGCTCGCGCCGGACTCGATCCCGGCCCGGCGGCGGCCGCCGCCCTTTACGCGCTGGATGAGGGGGCATGCGGGCGTGGCGTCGAACTGGAGGAGACGGGCCAGGCAGCGACCTTGCGGGCGGATGGCGGCGGGATTCTTTCCGCGCTCTATGGCGGGCCGGCGGCGGGGGACTGGCTGGCCTGCAACCGCGGAGGGCCGAAGGCCTTGCGGCTCGCGGCGGTCGATTGCCCGCTCCTGATCCTTGGCGCCCTGGCCGGTCCGGACCATCCGCCGAGCCGTTGGGCGATATCCTGGTGGGCCTTGTCCGATGGGGTCGATGGCGCTGCCGTGATCGGCCCCGAGGGCGGATTGCATCTCGGACCGGAGGACGCGGCGCGGCTTTCGGCGGCGGGGCCTGCGGATATGGCAATCGCGCCGGCTGACCGAGAGCCGGATCGCGCCGCACTGGCGCTGCCCGAAGTCTTCGAATCCGGGGTCTGGATCGACGCCGGGTCATGGGCGGCGATCATGGCCTTCTTCGGTCGTTCCCTCGTGCCCTCGACAGAGGTGGACCGTCTGGCCGGGGCGGGCGCGGGGCTGGTCGATACGGACTAGGCCGCGGGCATCACCACATGCTCTGTTTCGCGCGCGCCGACCAGGCTTGGTCATAGACCTCGCCGCCCACGCGGTCCTCGCTGGTCTCGGTCAACATCTGCCCCGCGCTGGGCAGGTTCTCGGCCCCGGCCTGGATGGCGGGATTCCAGAGATCGGCGCGGAGGACGGCCCGCGAGCACTGGAAAAACAACGCCTCCACGGTCAGCACCACGACGGAGCGGGGCGGTTTGCCATCGACCGCGAAGGAGTCCAGCAGGGCGGGGTCGGTCGAGATCACGGCCTGGCCGTTGACCCGCAGGGTCGTGCCCGAGCCGGGCAACAGGAAGAGCAGCGCCGCGCGCGGATCGCGCAGGATGTTGCGTAGGCTGTCGACCCGGTTGTTGCCGCGCCGGTCGGGGATCATCAGGGTTTTTTCGTCGGCCACGCGGACGAAGCCCGGCCGGTCGCCCCGGGGCGAGCAGTCCAGCCCTTCCGGCCCGGCCGTCGCCAGGATCGCGAAGGGCGAGGCCTCGATCAGGGCGCGATAGGACGGGATGATCCGGCCGACCTCCTTGACCAGGGCGGCCTCGCTGGGCGTGCCGTAGAGGGTTTCCAGTTGCTCGATGCTATCGATGATCGCCATGGCGCTGCCCCGGTGATGGCTTGGGTTGCGCAGTCTACCCCGGGCGCGGTTATGGTTGCGAGATGGCGAGATATCCCTGGTCGATGGCCGCCTCGCCCGCTTCGTTCAGAAGTTCGAACCGGAGGACCCCGGGGGCGGTCTCGGCATGGCGCAGCCGAACGGATGTGCCCGGCACGACCATGGCGGCGAAGCGGCCGGAGAGGCGGCGGATCGCCGCCGGACCGAAGCCATGGGCGCGCCGGATCTCGCGCGCCGCGAGGGCCCAGCCCGTCGTGCCGTGCAGGATGATATCCGGCAGCCCGGCAGCCAGGGCCGCCCGGCGCTCGGTATGGATCGGATTCCAGATGTCCGTCGCCTCGGTATAGAGATGCGGCAGGGTCCGGGGGATGACGATATCGACGGTCGTCGCGTCGTCGGGTAGCGGCGCCCGGCTCTCGGCCGGCGGCGCAGGCGTATGTTCCATTCGGCGCTCTTCGCCCTTTAGCGCGACGCCGCGATAGACGAAAGTCGCGCGCGAGACAGCGACGGGATCGCCGCTTGCCGCTTCCGTGGTGACCAGGCGCAGCGCGGCGAGGGTCCCAGCTGGGATCGCCCGCGCCTCGGCCAGAACGGCCTCGCAGCGCAGTCGGTCGCCGGGCCGGATGGGGTGTTGAAAGACAGTGTCCTGGCCGGCATGGACCACCCGGCGCATCTCCTTGGGGGTGAGCCGGCCCAGCCCGGCCTCCCGCGCGGCGCGCAGGACCGGCCATTCCGGCACGACGCAGAAGGATGCGGGCGCGACGATCCCCTCGGGCCGGGCATCATCGAAAACGACCGAATCGGTTTCCCCGATCGCGGCGGCGAAGGCGAGGATACGGCGGGTGTCCACCATCGTTTCCACGGCGCCGAATGCTCTGCCGACTTCGTTTGCACTGAAAGGCATGCCGGTCCGGTCCATTTCGCTTCGCCGTCATCCTAGCAGGCTGCGCTCTTGCCTCGCGCGCCGATTCCCCGAGAATGGCGCGCCGAGGGAGGGCGCTATTCATGGCCGAGGACACGCTTATTTTCGCCTGCGAAGGGGCGGAATACGAAATCGAGCTGACGGCGGACTACGCGCCGCAGACCCTGGCCGTGCTGCGCGAGAGCCTGCCGGCGGCGGCCGATATCCACTGTGCCAAGATCGCCGGCTGCCACATCATGTGGCCCGTGCCCTTCGTCCACCGGGTCGAGAAGGCGGCCGATGTGATGACCATGGCGCCCGGCTCCTTCTTCTATTGGCCGGAACGCCAGTATCTCGAAATCACCTATGACGAATTGCAGACCGAATCGGCCGCCGTCAGCGTGCTCGGTCGGTTAAAGGGCGATGTCGCCTGGCTGCGCGACTATGCCGACCGGAACCGGCGCGAGCAGGGCAGGCGGCTCTTCACGGCGGATGTCTTTCTGAAGGGCGGGCCGCGCAGCGCCGAGGCTGCGCCGGTGCCGGACGGAACCGATCCCTGGAGTCGCCTGCGCTCGGCGCGCCAAGCGGCCTGGATGGCGGAACCGACGGAGATCGGCGCCCTGATGGCGCGCGAGGGATTGATGATGCCTTTCGGCCCTCTGGCCATGGCCGAGGGCGAAATGCGCAAGCTACACGAATTGCTCTGGCGGCTGTGGAATGAGCCGGCTCGCTACACGGACGCCGAGAAAGCGGCGATTGCGGGCTTCACCCTGGAGGCGGCGATTACCCGGGTCGCCGGCTTCTGCCATCTGACGGAGACCGGCGCGGCGCTGCGCTACGGCATCGAATGCCTGGGGTTGGGCGAGCCGCCTCTGGAGGCCGTTTTGGAGGAGCTGGTGCTCTATGCCGGTCGCATCGCCGCCTGGCTCGACCTCCATATCCAATGGTGGGGCATGAACGAAATCACGCTTGGCGCCCGCGAGGGGCGCTGAGGTCATCGGCAACATAGAAAAAGGAGCAGGCAGCATGGCCGACAAACGCGAAAATCTTTCCTCGGGCTCGGTCTTCGAGGAAAAATTCGGCTATTCCCGCGCCGTCAAGGTCGGGGACATGGTCTTCATCTCCGGTACGGTCGGGATCGACTACAAGACTGGCTCGGTCTCGGCCGATCCGCATGAGCAACTGCGCCAGATCATCCGCAACTTCCGGCCCTCGCTCGAGAAGGCCGGGGCCAAGATGGCCGATATCGTGCAGATCACGACCTATGTGACCGAGCCCGAGATCTTCCACGAACTGGGCCCGACCCTGAAGGAGATCTTCGGCCCCATCAAACCGTCCAACGCCGCCCTGGTCGTCGCCTTTCCGGTGCCGGATGTGGTGGTCGAGATTTCCGCGACCGCGATCATCGGCGCGGGCGGCTGATTCCGGTCGGGTTCAGCCCAAGCCTTCCTTGGTGAAGAACAGGTGCTCGACCTCGCGCAGCACATCGTCGGGCTCGTCGTCCGAGACATGGCTGTCGAGCACCGCGCCGCCGCCCGATTTCTCCAGGGTGATGGTGTAGCGCCCGGGATTGGGATTGAAGATGCAGCGGGGCATCAGCATGTGGTGATGCCAGTCCGCGCCCTCCTCGGTGAGGGCGCGGGCATGGCCGAGCAGCGCGGGCTCGGTTGGTTTGGCGCCATCGCCGCCGTCCGATCCGGCGCTTTGCGTAATGTTCTTCCCGTGGCGTAGCTCGACGATGTATTTCTCTTCGGCGATCGGGTTGATCTTGTCGAAATAGGCTAGGATCTCGCCCGTCGTGGTGTTCTCGATGACCAGGCCGTAGAGGCCTGGATGCGGGTTCAACAAACAATCGGGTTTGAGCACATGATTGTGCCAATCGTTTCCCTCCGCCGCGAAGCGCTCCGCCGCGGCCACACAGTCCGCGACCGTGGCCGGCGCGTAGTCGAATGCCTTGCGTTCCATCTCGTCCCTCCCGTTGCGGATAGCTCCCGTCCTTTCGGCCATAGCACGGGGCGGCGCGCGGGCAAAGGCGCGGCGCGATGACGGGCTTTCCCCGCTGCGACGCCGAACTGGACGGCGTGATCTGGGCGAGGACCAGCAAGGAAGCACCGATCGCGTCGACCCCGTTGGCGGAGGGCGCGTCCTACGACCTGGCGGTGGTGGGTGGCGGCTTCCTGGGCCTGAACATCGCCCTGCACGGCGCGCGCATGGGCCTGAAGACCGGGCTGTTCGAGGGCGGGACGGTGGGCAGCGGCGCCTCGGGCCGAAATGGCGGCATCGCCGCACCTCATTTCCCCGGCGCACTCCGGCCCAGCGACGTGGCGGCCGGCCTGGGCCGGCGCAAAGGCGAGGCCCTGGCCGAAATGGTGACGACCGGTGGGCGTTTCATCTTCGACCAGATCCGAGAATTGGGCATCCAATGCGATGCCGAGCAGAACGGCTGGATCCAGCCCGGCCATTCGCCGAAAGCCCTGGGCAAGGTGCGTGCGGTCCATGACGACTGGAAGAGCTTCGGGGCCGAGATCGAATGGGTCGATGCCGATTACCTGCGGCACGAGTTGGGCGCGGCCGGCTATCTCGGCGGCTGGCGCCACCCGATGGGCGGGACGCTGAACCCGCTGGCCAATTGCCGGGGCTTGGCGCGGGTAGCCCAGGCGGCAGGGGCGGCGATCCACGAGCGCGCGCCGGTCACCGCGATAGCGCGCGCTGGCGACGGGATCACCCTGACCGCCGGGGGAATGCGCTGCCGGGCGCGCAAGCTGTTCCTGGCGACCAACGGCTATACCGACGGGCTCTGGCCCGGTCTCGCGGGGACCGTGATCCCCTTGCGCCTTTTCCAGACCTTCACCGAGCCGCTGGCCGAGGATCAGCGGAACGGCATCCTGCCGAGCCGCCAATGCTTCACCGATCTGCGCAAATCGGGCGGCTTCTGCCGCTGGGATTCGGAGGGCCGGATTATGTCGGGCTGCGTCCATTTTGCCCTCGGCAACGGCCATGCGCGAGGCGTGCGCCACACGCGGATGCGCCTGATGGAGCTCTATCCCCAACTTGCCGATGCCAAGCTTGAATTCTATTGGGAGGGCTATTGCGCTCTGCGCCCGGATTTCATCCCGCGTTTCCAGATCTTGGACAAGGACATCTATTCCCTGGTCGGCTTTTCGACCCGCGCAGTCTCCCTGGCCCAGACCCTGGGCAAGGTGACGGCCGAGTTTTTGGCGGAGCGGCGCGCGCTCGACGATATTCCCCTCGCCGTCTCGGCCCTCGATCCGGTGCCACGCCAGGCCTTCCGGCGCATGGGGACGCGGGTGATTTATCCCTATTTCCGGACCCTCGACCGCTTGGGTTTGACCTAGCCCCTGACGCAGGCGGGGCTGGTGGGCTAGTCTCCGCCCACGATAGAAAAAACGCGCAAGGACCAGAGAGAGCCATGGCCGATTTGTTCCTGGAGAAAGAAGACCTGACCATCTGTTTCGCCCATGCGGCCTACGCCCTGGGCGACAAGTTTGCGGAGCGGAAGACGGGGCTTTCCTTCGTCGAGATCCGCGATCCGGCCGAGCTGAAGGCGCGGATCGGCGAGATGGATGTGGTCGTCACCTCGGGCATGTGGCGGAACGAATTGCTGGGGCGCGCGACACGTCTGCGCTTCGTTCAATCGATCAGCGCGGGTACGGACCAATACGACAAGGCGGATTTCGCCGCGAAGGGCATCCGCCTGGCCAGTGCCCAGGGGGCGAACGAGAAGGCCGTGGCCGAACACGCCCTGGCCCTGATGCTGGCGATCAGCCGGCATCTGGTCGATGCGGTCGACAACCAGCGCAAGCGGTATTGGCGCCCGATGATCGCCAGCCCGGATGCGCGCGAGGCGGAGCTCGGCGGCCAGACCCTGCTGATCATCGGTCTGGGTCGGATCGGCCAGCGCGCCGCCGCCCTGGCCAAGGCTTTCGGCATGACGGTGACCGGCGTGCGCCGCAATCCCGAAGCGGGCGGGGGCGCGGCCGATTCGGTCCATGCTTTCGGCTATCTGCCGAATCTGCTGCCCAAGGCCGATTTCGTGCTGCTGACCTGCCCGCTGACCCCCGAGACGGAGAACATGATCGGCGCCGCCGCCCTTGCGGCCATGAAGCCAACCGCTTATCTGGTCAATATGGCGCGCGGGCGCTGCGTCGATCAGGACGCTCTGATCGCGGCCCTCGACAGCGGCGGGATCGCCGGCGCGGCCCTGGATACGGTGCCCGAGGAGCCGCTGCCCGAATCCTCGCCGCTCTGGGACGCGAGGAATATCTTCATCACCCCCCATGCCGGCGGCGAGACCCAGCATTACGAGAACCGCATTATCGATCTCCTGATGGAGAATCTGGGGCGCTTGGAGCGCGGCGATGGCGAACTCAAGAACCAGATCGTCTAGCAGGCTGTTGAAAAAGGAATGTCGTGCCAATCATCCTTCGAGACGCTCGCTTGCGCGAGCTCCTCAGGATGAGAAAACAGTGCTTTAACCTCACCCCGAGAAGGCCCGCAGGGCCGTCTCGAAGGGTCTGTCTGCCTTATTCAACAACCTGCTAGGCCGCATAAACGACCGGAGAAACCGGGATGAGTTGGCAGCCGGCGAAGGACGCGGAGAACAGGGCGGCGGCGACCTGCCCGCGCCGGGGCGGCGCATGGTCGGGCCGTTCATTTTCTTCGACCAGTTGGGCCTGGCCGTCTTTCCGGTGGGCGAGGGCATGGATGTGCGGCCCCATCCCCATATAGGCCTGTCGATCTTGACCTAGCTGTTCGAGGGCGAAATCCTGCACCGCGACAGCCTGGGCTTCGTCCAGCCGATCCGGCCGGGCGAGGTCAATTGGATGACGGCCGGCTCGGGCATCGCCCATTCCGAGCGCACGCCGCTCGAGGCGCGGACCTTTGGGCTGCAGAGCTGGATGGCCCTGCCGCGCGACAACGAGAAAATCGCGCCGGGGTTCCAGCATTATGCGGCCGCTTCGCTGCCGGTGATCGAATCGGACGGCGTTGCCGCCACCCTGGTCGCCGGGTCGGCCTGGGGCGAGACCTCGCCTGTCGCCGTCCATAGCGACACGATCTATGCCGATATCCGCATGGCCGTGAGCGGGCGGTTGCCCGTGCCGGCCGAGCATGAGGAGCGCGCGCTCTATATCCTCGAAGGGGCGGTCGAGATTGCCGGAGACCGGTTCGAGGCGGGCAGTTTCCCGGTGCCGCGCCCGGGCGACAGCATCACGGTCGCGGCGCCCATCGCCTGATGCTGCTGGGCGGCGCGACCGCGGACGGCCCGCGCCATATCTGGTGAAATTTTGTCTCCCATTCCGAGGAGTGGATCGAGCAGGCCAAGGCCGATTGGCAGGCCGGCCGCTTTGCCGCCGTACCGGCGGAATCGGAGTTCATTCCGCTGCCCGAGGCCTAACCCCGGCGCGCTTCCAATTCACGCATGCGGCGGAAGGCGGCGTCGAAGGCGTCGCGCCAGAGGCTGTCATAGCCGGCCGGGCGCAGGACCTCATAGGCGGCCGCCGCCACCCCGCCCTCGGTCGCCAGGCCCTTGACGAAACTCTCTCCCGACCGCTCCGGATGGGCCGCCATGATGCGTGCCGCGGCCTCGAAATGGGTCGCGGCGATGCGCCGCGCTGTGGCCGGGTCCAGCCCGTTGGCGGCGGCCCAATCGGTGGTCCGTCCGACCAGGTCATGGGTCAGGGTGAAGGCCACAGCGAGGGCGGTGACTTGGGCGATTTCCGCCTCCTCGCGCAGCACTTCGACGAGGCCCAGGGGGGCGAAGAGGGCGGCGGTTTCGGGATTGTCGGGATAGATTGTCGTCGGGCTCAGGCCGATTTCGCAGGAACTCATCGGCATGGAGCGCGCTATCTTCGGCGCAGCGCCGGCCGAGGCCCGAAGCTTGGCGATGGTCGATCCGGCGCAGGTCGAAACCAGAAGCTGACCCTCGCGCCAGGGCAGGCCGGCCACGGCCTCGACCGCCTGGGGTGGGCGCACGCAGAGCAACACGGCATCGGCCTGCGCGACGAGATCGGCATTGTCCCGGGCGACGGAAAGTTCGTGCGCCGCCGCAAGGCCTTTTGTTTCGGATCCGCGCGGCGACAGGATCAGGCGTTTGGGCGGAAGGCCCGCGGCGAGATAGCCGCGCACCAGGGCGCCGCCCAGATGGCCGACTCCCAGAATGCCGATCCTGTTCGGTAGGCCGTCGAGACGGTTCGACTCCGCGCGTGTTGCGGGTGAAAAGGTCATCCGGGTCCTCATGAGCTCAGCCAGTCCGGGGCGGCACGGTGCCCAGGCATGGGCGCGGGGTCAAATGCCGAATGAGCCGGCGCGGGACCGGGCGGATGCGCGCTCTAGGTTTCGATCGGGTGCGGCCGGTGCATTGCCCTGGATCAAGGCGAGCCGGCCGGGGGTAGCACAGTCTCGATCAATCGCCGAGCGTCCAATCCTACCGCCCTGGAACAGGAAAGAGAGGCCATTCGTGAATCATAAACATCGCAAGGTTTTGCACGCGCTGTTCGCCCATCCGATCAGCGCGAATATCGATATGAAGCAGTTCGAGGCCGTGTTCGGTGAATTGGGTGCCGAGGTCGATAACCGCCACGGCGCGCGCATCGGCGTCACTTTCAACGGTCATACGGCCGTGTTCCATCATGCCCAGCACGACCTGCCCAAGGGCGAGGTGCCGCAAATCCGCAAGTTTCTCGAGGATTGCGGCGTCGACCCGGTGCGCGACTACCCGGTCTAGGCGCGGGTCCGCTGAACTCGGGGCATGGCGGCGCGGCGTGATGGCGGGATGACCAACCGGGACAGGGACTGGGCCGCCTATTACGCGAAGACAGCGGGGCGGCCGCCACGGGACACATTGCTGGCCGCGCTCGACCGGTTCGAGGCCGAGGGCGTGACAGGCTTTGCCGTCGATCTCGGCTGCGGCGGGGGACGCGACACGGTCGAACTGCTGCGCCGCTGCTGGCGGGTGCTGGCGGTTGATGCTGAGCCGGCAGCCATCGCCCATCTGCGGGCCCGGGCCGATCTGCCCTCAAGCGGCGTGTTGGAGACCCGGATCGCGCGGATGGGAGATGCGCCACTGCCGCCCCGCGACCTGGTCAGTGCCGGCTTCGCCTTGCCGCTCTGCCCGGCCGGTGGATTTTCCGCGCTTTGGGCACGCATCATCGCGGCCTTGAGGCCGGGCGGCCGCTTCGCCGGGCAGCTTACGGCGACCGGGATTCCTGAGCCGAGGACCCCGGCCTGACTCATCACACCCGCGCCGAGGCTGAGGCCTTATTTGCCGGTTTCGAGATCGAGTCCTTTCGCGAGGAGGAAGAGGATTCGACGACCCCCCGCGGCAAAGCCAAGCATTGGCATGTCTTTCACGTCGTTGCCCGCAAGGCGGGATGAACGCGGCCTAGACCCGCCGGCGCAGCAGGGGAAAAGCGGCGAGGCCGAAGGCGAAGCCGCCGAGATGGGCGACCCAGGCGATCGATTCTCCCCCCGGACCGCCCATCAGGCCGAAGACGACATTCATGACGATCCAGATCGCCGCCACCGGCAGCAGGCGAACCCGGCTGCCCATCGCGCCCGCGGCGGTGAGCAGGCGCAGGGCGGCGGCGAACAGCCCGCTGATGCCGCCCGAGGCGCCGACCATGGGAATTAGGGAGGTCGGATCAGCCGCCCATTGGGCCAGGGCTCCGGCCAGGCCGGCGGCCAGGAAGAACTGGACCATGCGGCGCGCCCCGGCCAGGCGCTCCACCCCGCTGCCGAAGGCCGCCAGGGCGATGCCGTTGATCGCCAGATGGCCCCAGCCGCCATGCAGGAATTGATGGCTGATCGGCTCCACGATTTCCTGCCAGCTGAAGGCCGGGGACAGGCCGTAATAGGCGGGCACGAAGGCCAGATTGGTCAGAATCCAGGCATTGGCCTCGGGCGGCAGCAGGCTTTGTAGGCCGTGGATCGCAACCATGATGCCGATCAACCAGGCGGTCGCCGGCGGGAGGTTGAAGGCTGGCTGGCCCGCCCCGGGCGGTGGCGGTTGTTGAGGTCCTGGACTGGCGGGCATGGCGTTCTCGGTCGATGGCGGGGAACGGGGAAGATGCCCCATTTGATCTTGATCCACCACGCCTTGCCGTCAACGCGTTGCGGCGCAGCGGAGGGTGTGGAATCGTGCCAGGTGAATAGGTCGGGGGCATGGGAGGAGACGGCGAGATGACGGAAAGCGGGACACGGGTGGCGGGCGAGAGCCGCGGCCAGGCCCCCAGGGGCGAAAGCCCTGGTCACGCAGTGGTGATCGGCGCGGGCATCGTCGGTTTGTGCACGGGCGCCTATCTGCAGCGCGACGGCTGGCGGGTCACGATGATCGATCCCGACGGGCCGGGCGAAAGCTGTTCCTTCGGCAATGCCTGCATGCGCTCAGACGGCACGGGTCTGCCGATCGCCACGCCAGGCATCTTCTGGAAAGTGCCCAAGATGCTGATGGACCCGGACGGGCCGTTGGCCATTCGCTGGTCCTATTTGCCCCAACTGGCGCCCTGGCTGATCCGCTTCGTCGCGTCCAGCCGGCGCGACCGGGTCGAGAAGTTCGTCGCCGATTTTGCCACCCTGATGGCCAGGGCGCGGCCGTCCTACGAACCGCTGATCGAGGCAGCGGGCGCGCGCGACCTGATCCGCGATTGCGGCTCCATCGAAGTCTTCGAAACCAAGGAGGCCTTTGACGGCGCGCGCTGGGGTCTGGACCTGCGGCGCAAGCACGGTGCACCGCTGGAGGCTATCGGGCCCGAGCAGATCCGCCAGATCGAACCCTCCCTGGCGCCGATCTTCGTCGGCGGCATTCATCGCACCGATGCCGACCGCATCATCAACCCCTTGCGCCTGAGCCAGGCGATCGCCGAGCTGATCCTGCGCGAGGGCGGCGAGATCAAGCGGGCGGCGGCCAGGGCGATCCGGCGCGGGGCCGGGGCGGGCGGCACGGTCGTGACCGAGGCGGAAGAGATCGAGGCCGATCTGATCGTGGTTTCGGCCGGGGCCTGGTCGAAGAAATTCGCCGCCGATGCGGGCGCGCGGGTGCCGCTGGATACCGAACGAGGCTATCACGTCCTGTTGCCGAATCCGGGAGTCGAGGTCCGCATTCCGGTGAAATCGAACGAGGGCGGCTTCTATCTTACGCCGATGGAATTGGGCCTGCGCATCGCGGGCACGGACGAATTGGCCGGGGTCGATGCGCCGCCCAATTACAAGCGGATCGATCCCATGCTGCGCCGCGCCAAGCGCATGGTGCCGGAACTGAACACCGACGGCGGCGTGCCCTGGATGGGGCGGCGGCCGTCCATGCCGGATTCGATGCCGCTGATCTCGCCCGTGCGCGGCTCGCCCGGCATCTATCTGGCCTTCGGTCACGGCCATTACGGCCTGACCTTGGCGGCGGTGACGGGCAAGGCGGTCGCCGACATGGTCGCTGGGCGGCCGACGGATATGGCTATGGCGCCGTTCAGCGCCGATCGTTTCTAGCAGGCTGTTGAAAAAGGGGCATTGTACCAATCATCCTTCGAGACGTTCGCTGACGCGAGCTCCTCAGGATGAGGGAAATCAATGCTTTAGCCTCATTCTGAGGAGGCCCGCAGGGCCGTCTCGAAGGGGCTACTCGCCTTTTTCAACAGCCTGCTAGCGCGAGAGGCCGAGAATACGGCGCACTTGGCCGAGACGCTCCGGCGCGGGGACCAGGCGGGGGAAGAAGACGGCGTAGACCAGGAGCGGCATCAGCACGCCGATATAGGCGCCGACCAGCACGTCGCTCAGGAAGTGGACGTTGATGGCGACCCGGCTGGCCCCGACCAGGATGGCGACGGGGATCATCGCCAGTCCGATGCGCGGCTTGAGCAGCAGCAGGATCGTCGTGACCGTCCAAATCACCTGGGTATGCCCGGAGGGCAGGCTGATCGATTTTGGCACGAAGGCGAGCGGGGCGAAACCGTAAACGCCGTCGGTTAGCAGCATCGAGGGCCGGAAACGGCCCAATGTGTGTTTTAGGATGGTGACCACCGCGCCGGAGGCGAGCAGGGCGGTGAGGGCGAAGCCGCCATAGGCGGAAATTCGTCTGTAGCGTTCGGTTGCGGCCGGTTCCGGGCTTTGCGCTGCGAGCCAGCGGAAGCCGAGCCAGAACAAGGCGCTGACGGTGATATAGACCGTTCCATTGCCGATTTCGGTTATGGCGTGGAAGAACCCGGCCACGTTCGGGTCGATATCTTCGGCGAGGTAGAGGCTGACCGGGCGATCCACGAACAGGATCAGGAAGGTCGCGACGAGGACGACGCCGAGTCCGATGCCGAGCATCGGCCGCGCGATCAGGGCGCGCCCTATCCGCTTCAGGTCGAAGCGCCCGGGCCCTTGTTCCGTGTCGAATGTCACCGCCGCCCCGTCTCCTGCAGATCCTGATTTACCCGGCGCTTGCCGACCCCGGTTGGCATAGCCGATAGCGCCCAGTTTTTGAAGGCACTCCTGCTCTCCAGCAGCCGCTTTCCGAGGGCGAAGAGCGGTTTCGTCATGCGCGATCCGAGCAATGGCTTGCCAGGGTCATTCTGCGCACGGATCATGCCGACAACTTCCGCACCCGATCCGAGAGCGCATGATGGGCGAAATAGAGAGCAAGCCGCGCCGACTTCTTCCGGGCAACCCGGTGCCCTAGTTTATCACGCCGACGGAGCACAATCCCAACTTCCATGTCCACACCGTCGGGGGCCGCTTTCTGGTCCTCGCCTTTATCGGTTCGGCCGCGCGCGAACCTGGCAAGACCGCGCTTGCCGATCTGCTCAAGAATTGCGCCCTGTTCGACGACAATCAGGTGAGCCTGTTCGTCGTCTCGGTCGATCCGGAGGATGAGGCGGCGGGCCATTTGAAGACAATCGCCCCCGGGATCCGCTGCTTCCGCGATTTCGACCGGGCGGTCAGCGGGCTCTGCGGGGCGGCGGGCGAGGACGGCGGCGACTACCGCCATTCGATCTTCGTCATCGATTCGGGTCTGCGGGTGCAGGCCGTCTTCGCTCTCGCCGAGCTGAAGGGGATCGGCGGCAGGATTGCGGCGTTTCTCGGCGGCCTGCTGGCTCTGCCCGCCCCGGTTCCGGCGCCTATCAGGCCCCGATCCTGATCGTGCCGAATGTCTTCGAACCGGCTTTCTGCGACCGTCTGATCGAGCTCTATGCCGCCGAAGGCGGGGTAGATTCCGGTTTCATGCGCGAACGCGACGGCCGGACCATGGCGATGCTCGACTATGCCCATAAGCGCCGGTCCGATCATGTCCCGCAGGACCCTCAGATTCGCGAACACGCGCGGGCGCGCATTCACCGGCGGGTGCCGCCGGAGGTGAAGAAGGCCTTCCAGTTCGAGGCCGCGCGGATGGAGCGCTATATAGTCGCCTGCTACGACGCATCGACGGGCGGCTATTTCAACGCCCATCGCGATAACACGACGCGCGGCACGGCCCATCGCCGATTCGCCGTCACCTTCACCCTGAATGCGGGGGAATACGAAGGGGGTGAGTTGCGATTCCCGGAATTCGGCACGCGAACCTACGTTCCGCCGACCGGGGCGGCACTCGTCTTTTCCTGCTCGCTGCTGCACGAGGTGCTGCCGATCCGC
>Ga0302137_1000760_pt1 | contig 14330 bp, 14 predicted proteins | sample CBN3_SCM_MG_FD_203127 | JGI IMG/M metagenome (GOLD analysis project Ga0302137, IMG submission 203127) | Marine microbial communities from Western Arctic Ocean, Canada - CBN3_SCM | ecosystem: Environmental > Aquatic > Marine > Oceanic | place: Canada: Western Arctic Ocean | collected 2017-09-15 | reverse complement strand
GATATTCAGCGAAAGCTCGCCAGTGGAGACCTTCATACCGCAGGCGAAATGATAGACAGGCTTCTATTGGAATTTTCAATAGATCCTAATCTTGGTTACCTGAGCGCTTTGCGCTATAGGCTTGGTGGCGATGCTACCCGTGCGCTGCAAAGCTTGTCTGATCTGACTTCGAGTTTTCCAGGGATGGCCAGAGCTCACCAAGAGGTTGCTATTAATTCGCTCAGTCTAAATTTACCGGAGCAGGCCCTTGAGGCGGCTGAAAGGGCGGTGGATTTAGATGGATCTTTAATGACTTGCTGGGAGTTACTCGCGCCACTTTACGCCCGTTTCACACCTGAAAAACTTGATACGGCCGAGCAGCAAATTGCATTTCTCAAGTCACTGCCGCAGGAGCTGAGAACGGTAATGAGCTATCTGTCACAGGATTTACTTAATGACGCTGAGCGTTTATGTAAATACTTTTTGAGAGACAACAAGACACACACAGAAGGAATGAGATTGCTCTCGGAGGTACTGACCCGAAAAAATATATTGGACGAGGCTCAGTTCTTACTGGAGACATTACATGAGCTAGAACCCCAAAATATGGCGGCGTCTATCCAGCTGTTTCACGTCATGATGCGACGTCAGCGCTTTCATTCAGCATACGATCTTGCGGTAAAACTGCGTGCAGAACAGCCGCTAGATAATGATCAGATTGCAAAGGCTTACGCTGCAGCTTGCTTCGCAGTGGGTCAAACTGACGAAGCCGGGTTGCTATACCAAAACCTGCGACAAGCGCATCCCACCGATCATCTGATTCCTATCAGTCAGGGGCATATCTATAACTCCAGTGGCGACAGGGCGGCGGCGATCAATGCTTTTAAAAGCAGTGCGGCTATAAAACCTGATCATGGAGACGCCTACTGGAGTCTTGCGAATACCAAGTCCTACAAGTTTGATGATAACCAAATCATGCAAATGAAGGATTTGGAGCAAGACGCAGCTATTGGCAGTGTTGATCGGATTCAGATTTGTTTTGCCTTAGGCAAGGCGGTGGAAGACAGGGAACAATTCGATGCGGCTTTTGAGTTTTACTCAAGGGGTAATGCCCTGAAGTTACCCACCACGCACTTCAATGCGACACAGCTTTCAAAGCGTATTGATGCACAAATTGAGGTTTGTAATAAGGAATTATTTGAAAAAGTAGGTCACACCGGGGTGGCGGCTAGGGACCCTATTTTTATTGTTGGATTACCACGGTCGGGATCGACGCTTCTTGAACAAATCCTCGCGTCTCATTCCCGGGTGGATGGCACGATGGAACTTCATAACATTCTCGACCTTGCAAAGAGGCTGCGTGGTCGTGATGAGGCGGGTCAAGCGGTACCGCGTTATCCCAAAATACTCGGAGAACTGGACACCTCACTGTTTGAGAAGTTTGGGGAGCAGTTTATAGAACAGACGCGGGTGTACCGCGGCGATGCCCCATTTTTTATCGACAAGATGCCCAATAACTTTTTCCATATTGGCCTCATTAAATTGATACTACCCAATGCCAAGGTAATTGATGCTCGGCGTCACCCTATGTCCTGTTGCTTTAGTGGTTTTAAGCAACTGTGGGGTGAAGGGCAGGAGTTTTCCTACGGCCTGGAAGAGATTGGTAGCTATTACAAACAATACACACAGTTGATGGATCACTGGGATAGGGTGCTGCCGGGTTTTGTTTTAAGAGTTGATCACGAGAATGTCGTTGACAATTTAGAGGGGGAAGTGCGGCGGATTCTCGATTTTTGTGCCCTGCCATTTGAAGACGCCTGTTTGGATTTTCACAAGACTGAGCGAACGATTAGGACACCCAGTGCAGAGCAAGTGCGTCAACCTATCTACCGGTCTGGATTGGACCAATGGCGAAATTTTGAACATCATTTGGACCCACTTAAACAGGCCTTGGGTAGAGAGCTACTGGCAACCTATGGTGTAACCGCGTCCGAATGATTTTTTCTACAAGCCGGCAGTTTGTTTTTTTCGCTGTTCCTAAGACCGGCACCCATGCAGTGCGCGAATTGCTGCGGCCTTACCTCGGTGTGGGCGATTGGGAGCAGCAGTTGCGGTATGGGCAGCAGCTTGCCCCCTTGGCAGAAATCGCTGCGGTCAATCATGGGCACGTGGCGTATCGACAGCTCGTTAAGGCCATTCCTAAAGCGGAGCTAGATCGTCAATTTAAATTTGCGTTTGTGCGCCACCCTTTTGATCGTTTTGTTTCGGTCTGTGCTTTCCTTGGGCGGACTGACCCAAGTTACCGCCAAGACCCTGCTGTCTGGATGAAGCAAGCACTCACCCGGCCACAATTTCGGAGGCGGGTTCTTGTGGCGTCACAAACCTCACTGTTAACGGATGAAGCATCAAATGTTGTCGCCATGGACTTTGTAGGCCGTTATGAGTCGTTGCAGCGTGACTACGATCATATCTGCAGCGTTCTCTCGTTACCCACGAAACCCTTATCGAAGAAGAACAGCTCCGAGCATAAGGAATATGCTGAGTTACTAGACGAGGAACTTCGGCAAGCTTTGGCGACGATTTATGCCGATGATTTCACGACCTTTAACTACGACCTGTAGCAAACTCTTCAGCTCGATGAGGCTGCAAGGCGGCACCTAGAATTCGCTGCATGATGATGGGGTTTATGCCTATATTGTTAGAGCTTGTAACCAATACTCTCGGGCCTTGTTTTAAAGACGACCGGGCCCGGGCTAAAAGCTTCTGGTAGCCGCTAATGCCCTCAGGCGAAAATCCATACAAAGACCACTGTCGGCGCCAGTCGTGTACCAAATCAAATAGTAGGTCGTGGTAGTGCTCCAGTATTTCGCCATCATTCTCTGCGTTGGCAGCGCAGTCACTCAATAATTCGGTAACGATCGCAGACATCTCACCAGGCGCCATAATGGGTGCGTAGGGAAACTGCTCTGTGACGAGTTGGGGTTGCATGCTAGGCTCGAAGGCAATCGATTGGAGTGGCGTGTCCCCTTCGGTACGTTGTAACCGACGGATTGCTCTCCAAAAATTAGCCGATCCTGCGATGTCGATAACAAGATGAATGCGGTCTTCGTCGCTATTATTTATCACTCGGTGTCTTTGCCAGGAATCAAATAGCCAACTCTCGCCTGCCGCCATGTGAACTTCTTCAGGCCCACAAAAAAAGCGCACGGCTGGGTCGGTCACAATCGGTACGTGAATCCTCACCCGGCTATACCAGTGGTAATTAAAATCAACGTGCTCTTGAACCACTGCGCCTGGCGCGAGTTTCATGAGTCGACTTCGGGCTACCACTTCATCGAAGCTGGCTACGACCTGAAGCAGGTAGGGCGATTGAAGTAGGTGAGACGTGGGTGCCATCGCCCCATCAAAGCCATCTTTGGCAACACCGTTAATAGAAACAAGGGGAACGGCGCTGTTACCCTCGAGTCCGGATGGGTGTGGTAGCCAGGCATCAGCTGCTAAAGCCGCCACTTCCTTGCACAAGGGTGATGCGTCAAACGTGTAGGGAAGACGTAAGAAAGGTCGATCTAGCTCCAAACTGGCACCCCTTAAGGTTGAGAATTCACCCATTCTAATATGGAAAAGAAATCGCAAGCACCGTTACCGTCGTCTTTGTGTCAGATATTTTCCAGGCGCAGCATATCATGCGACATGCACGATAGTATCTACACCACTACAGGTTTCAGACCACCACTCAGCGGTCTCGCAAAATAAATCAGGGCTGGTAACAATCTGCTGAGGATAGGATTTATAATAGGGCTTTTCGAGCGAAAGTCTGAATATCGAATCAGATTGGTTGCCTGCTTGTTTTATGAAAGAGTGGCGCCGTATGACGAGTAGTGGTTAAACGCTACCAAGTTTTTTGTTGTTTGTGGTTATTGGCTGACCTGGTGCTGGGCGATTAACCAACGTAATTTTCGGATGGCGTAGGGATAAATGCGCTGCCGTGGATTCAACCATCAGATAGCGGCAAAGAGATCGTTTTGCGGCCCTTGACCGGGTCTTTGCCGCAGCACAGCGGACAGACAGAAATATCGATATCAAATACACGCTTGAGCCGCTCTGCCCAACTCAGTGGCGTGCTTGGCAGTGCTTGATCGAGCCGGGTGGCGCGGCGTCGTTGTCGCCCCAGTGTTGTGTTCATCTGCAGTATTATCTAGCAGGGCCTGTTCGTTTTCTGAAGCGGGCGGGCTAACTAGTCCTCGACCGGCACGGTGTAGTTCAATGCAGCGCGCCCACCATCCGGATAAATGGTCTGTCCTGTTAGATAAGACGCATAGTCACTGGCAAGAAATACCGCAATGCTGGCCACTTCCGCTGGCTCACCCAGCCGTCCCAGCGGGGTGCGTGAAAGTATCCTTCGTCTTGCCTCATCGTCAGTCATTACGGCGTCAAGAACCTTGGTTTTGATTGAGCCGGGCCCGATAGCATTAACCCTTATGTTGTGTTCCGCGAGCCTGAGCGCGGTCGCTTTGGTCAATTGTTGCACGCCACCTTTTGATGTGACGTAGGCTAGTTGATTGGGTATCGCCAGAATCGAATTCAAAGATGCCATGTTGATAATAGCGCCCTCAATTTTCTTTTCTATCATGTGCCTGGCGACAAGTTGGCTTAATACAAAATAAGACCGTAGATTAACATTCAGGACCCTGTCGAAGTCGTTAGGGTCAAGGTCCAGCACGTCACCGGTGACGATAATGCCGGCATTATTGAGTAAAATGTCGCACTGGCCATAACGATCAATAGTCGTTTGAAGGAGCGCTTTGAGGTCATCATCGATGCCGACGTCGCAGGTCACGGCGATACAATCCTGACCGGTTGCCTGTTTCACCTGATCGGCAGCTTCCCGGTTTAACGTGTCTTGAACGTCTGCAAGCACAACCGTTGCTCCGTGCCTGGCGAAAGCCAGTGCGGAGGCGCGACCGATGCCATCAGCGGCACCCGTAACAACAGCGACTTTTCCAGATAGATCCATAGGCGACATTCTGGCATATCACTGCGGGTTAAACGACAGCTACGCCAACAGAAAATGACGTTGGCTAATCGTCCATCAGTAGGTCAGCCGCTAACCACAAACAACAAAAAACTTGGTCGCGGTTAACCACTGCTGGTCATACGGCGCCACTCTTTCATAAAACAAGTAGTCAACCGCGCTGACTTGATACTCAGACCTTCGCTCGAAAAGCCCTGTTAAAATGCCTATTCTCAGTCTGCAGGTTTTTAGCTTGTCAGATCCAGCCCTTCTAAATCGCCCTGCGCACGCCAATTGCGGAGCACTTTGCGATAGGCCCCGAGGCCTTTGCCGTAGGATTCCAACCGAACATCGCGATACCTTTGGGCTGTGCCTTCCTGGTTGTAGTAACCGGGCGTGCAACTGTCTGCGGAGCCGCCAAGCACGAACAACGCGTTTGCTCCTTCTGGGCTTAGCTGGTCTTCGATCCACTGTTCTTCGGCAGATCTACTGACGTTTGCAGATTTCACGCCGCGTTTCGTCAGTTGACTCACGGTGTAGGCCACTTGTTCAGCCTGAACATCAACACCGTAGGCGTAATTTGCCCCTAATTGGAAGACGAACAGCCCGCCACAGAGGAAAAGATTCGGGAAGCCGTGTGACATGAGGCCATGCATGCTGCGCATGCCTTCGTCCCAATGCTCATAAATGGATTGCCCATTGTTACCAAAAATAGGAATACCGATCCTCCGTTCGTAGCTACTGGTGATCTCGAAGCCGCTGGCGTAGATGATACAGTCCACCTCATATTCACGTCCGTTTGCGACCAAACCATTTTCAGTAATTCGATCCACGCCTTTAGCGTCACTGACATCAACCAGTTCTACGTTGGGTCGATTGAACGTGGCCAGATAGTCGTCGTTGAATGTCGGGCGTTTGCAGAATTGGTTGTAGAACGCCTTTAATTTACTGGCAACCTCGGGATCCTCCACGGATTCGTCAACAAGACTGCGGATCTGCTCCATGGTTTTGAAGTCTGCCAGTTGAGCGAGATTGGCTAGCTCTTCCATGGGTACATCGCCGGCTTGCTCTTTGAGAGCCTGAAGATTGCGCACCATGCGTGTCCAGCCTTCGTCCTGAAACTCAGGCGCTATTGGTCCGCCAAGAAAAGCGTCCCCAAATCGTTTCTGTCTGAGCGCTTGCCATCCTGGTTTGAGGCCGGCCGCCCATTCTGGATCGGTCTCAGAGTTGTTGCGAGCATCGACGGAAGAAGGCGTGCGCTGAATGACATATAGCTCTTTAGCACTGGCACCCAGTGCTGGCACACACTGGATGGCCGTTGCGCCGGTGCCGATAATGGCCACCTTTTTGTCAGCGAGGTTGGTCAAATTTCCATCGTGATCGCCACCGGTATAATCGTAGTCCCAACGGCAGGTGTGAAATGTGTGGCCTTTAAACTGATCCGCGCCTTCAATACCTGGTAGACGGGGGCGATTGGCAGGGCCTGTGCCCATGCAAACATAGCGGGATTTCATCTCATCGCCACGGTTGGTCGAAACTAACCACATCGATTCGTCTTCGAGCCAGCGCAGTTCCGTTACCCAAGTCTGGAATACAGCATCCTTATACAGATCAAAATGTTTTCCGATCCTCTGGGCGTGCTCGAAAATTTCTGGTGAATAGGAATAGCGCAACTTCGGTACATAACCGGTTTCTTCTAGCAGTGGCAGGTAACTGTAGGATTCAATATCGCATTGTGCTCCGGGATAGCGATTCCAATACCAAGTGCCGCCGAAATCTGCCGCGCTTTCGACGATGCGCACATCGCTAACGCCTGCCTGGGTTAGTCGTGCTGCGGTCATCATACCGACCCAGCCCCCGCCAATAATGATTACTTCGCGTTCATCTTTGATTGGACCCCGCTCCAGAGGTTCACAGTAGGGGTCATTTTCAAGATACTTGTTGGCGAAAACGGAATCGTGGGTGACCTTTACAAACTGAGACTCGGCATCAGCCCTTACTCGCTTGTCCCGTTCGTGGCGATAGCGATCAGCGAGCTGATCGGGATTGAAGCCTAAGTTTTCAGGTGATAGTGCCGACGGAGTAACTGACATGCTTGGGTACCGTGAAATGATACCTTAGTTTTAGTGCATTGTTACCAGCAGATCAAGTCGGGATCCATGAATGGCTTGGGCGAGGGGCAACAGGCGCCAGAGGATAGGAATTATAACAGGGCTTTTCGAGCGAAAGTCTGAGTATCGAATCAGATCGGTTGCTTGTTTGTTTCATGAAAGAGTGGAGCGGTATGACGATTAGTGGTTAAACGCTACCAATTGTTGTTGTTTGTGGTTATTGGCTGACCTGGTGAAGGGCGATTAGCCAAGGTGCTTTTCTGTTGGCGTAGGGACAAATGCGCTGCCGTAGTATCAACTATCAACTAGCGGCAAAGAGATCGTTTTGCGGCCCTAGCCCCGGCTTTTGTCAGCGCACAGTATCAGGTGGCGCGCGTTGCTTCAGATGCGCCAGAATGGTCTGGATCGCGTCCGGATCGGTGACATCTGCGATCACCCGCAGGGTGCCGCCGCACAGCGGACAGACAGAAATATCGATATCAAATACACGCTTAAGCCGCTCGGCCCAGCTCAGTGGCGAGCAAGGCGGTGCTTGATCGCTAGAGGTTTCAGTGGAGGAGATCGTTTCGCGGGAATTTCTGTATTACGGTGCCCTTTGATCCTTCCTCGTAACCATGAAATACGCGAAAGCAATCGATGCTGTAGTCTTGCCAAAGCGGTTTTCTTTTTTCCCACGGAACAATAATCAATTCTTGCCAGTTGATTGTTGTATTGGAATACATCACTGCTCCGATGTTTGAAGTCACATCGCTATAACCGTAAGGTTTTCATAGAACGGGTGAATCGGGCCCGGCACTTTAAAGATAAGTGCAAGGTAGTGTTGGCCCATTATGGCTGTCGCCTTGGCATCAACTGCGAAAACGAGTTGCACATTAACGCAACAAATTAACAATTGGAAACCCAACGCGAGCAGCAGCATTTAGCGATATAATCAGCCGATTCCAGTAGCCACAATAGTCTCCAACACTTATGAGAATTGTTTTAGCACCAATGGAGGGCCTTGCAGACGTGCACTTGCGACGCCTGCTCACGGCCCAGGGCGGTTTTGATTGGGCAGTTTCCGAGTTTATACGAGTCGTGGATCGAGCCTACCCTGACAGGGTTTTTTATAACATTTGTCCAGAACTGCTAAATGGCGGAAAAACCGATTGCGGTACGCCAATTCGGGTTCAACTTCTGGGAAGCGATTCAGGTGCCATGGCAGAAAATGCACGGCGGGCAGTTGAGCTCGGCTCTTATGGCATCGACATCAATTTTGGCTGCCCAAGTAAGACCGTCAATCGCCGCCAGGGTGGCGCTGCGATGCTAAAAGAACCAGACAGCCTATACAGGATCGTTAACGCTGTGCGTCGCGCGTTACCACAGCAAATCACCGTTTCCGCCAAGATGAGGCTTGGCTATGACGATGTATCGCTGATGCTGGATAACGCTTGCGCCATTGAAGCTGGCGGCGCAACCGAGATGACCGTGCACGCCCGCACTAGGCTGCAAGGTTATGCACCACCTGCACACTGGGACGAACTGGCAAGAATCAAAAGCGCTATCAACATTCCACTTATTGCCAACGGTGATATTTGGACAGTGGAGGACTACCACGCTTGCGTTGCTACTTCAGGTACAACGGACGTGATGTTGGGCAGAGGCGCGGTGAGATCCCCAGACCTTGCCAGCCGAATTCGCCAAAATAAAATGACAGAAGCGCAGTGGCAAATGGTACGTCACTTGTTAATCGATTTTTGGCACGACATCAGAAAAACGCTGCCGGAAAAAGATTGCGCAGGAAGACTCAAACAATGGGTCAATCATTTACGCAAGGTACATCCCGATGCTGAAGCGCTTTGGCATGAAATTCGAACAGAGAAACAGTGGCCGAAACTGGAACGCTTAATTGAAGCTGCGTAGATGAAACAAGGGTGTCACACACCCTCCGTGGTCCGATTGAGCGACTGCAGAGACTATTTTCGGAGGTGCAACGAGGGCTTTTCATTCCCTGCGATCAGATCACCCTTAGCCAAACCAAAAATATTCAAATCACTCGTCCAAACCAACAATACCTACACAAAAGGAGTCCCTCTCTGTGAAGTGGAAGGAGGGGTACTGTTAAGCCAGAAATGTTAGCCATGTAGGTTGGGAGTAAATAATAGCGAAATTATCCAGTGTGTTGCTATTAGCAGGTAGGATAATGGGCGTTATTTGTTTGTATTTCATAGATATACGAGGGTATATGTCGCTCTGGTTCGCACTTTAATCGGATAGGTATCAGTGAACACGTTTCAGAAACTGTCAGGACCTCCTAGCAGAGCTCCAAGATCTTGAATTTTTCGAGAAATGGCGAGTTGAGTGCAAAGACAACACGAAAAAGCTCACGGATTCTTTTGATTTTTATGAGCATTGCTAGTGCGGCGGTTTACTCTGAGCTTATGTCAAAACCATAACATAGAGATGCCAAAGCACAGAACATCTCACAGCCATTTTTGAGAAGCTCCGCGAAAACAGTAGAATTAATACTGAACCAAAATTACTTTGGTCACTCGAACCCGCTTTGGTTTCTGTCAAAAAACTTGAAAATGTCGCACTCAACCTAATGGACTAAAGAGGCCTTTAGTCTCAGTCGTATCATCTTTAAGTCGCAACGGACAAAACACTAATCTGTTTCAAAGAAAACCCAGCTTTTTCCAAAGATTTTACATAGTCAGCGCCTATTCGGCAGAAAGTCGAACCAAGCTGCCCTACAATAATTCTCGCGATTCTTTGCTCAGCAATCTCACGATGTCCCGATTGAAGCGATCTAAGCGTATGCATGATAAGTAACTCATCTGAGCTTAAAAATGCAGAGCATTGGCATTCCACCACGACATGACGCAATGCAACAGTCGCCAGCAGTGTCATCAACTCTTCAAATGTTTTTTGGGCCTCTGGTATCCCCGCGAGCGTGTATGTGTTTTTTAGAGTTGTATCAACACGATCACTAAGACGACGTCTCTGGACCCATCTCCGGATACTCCATAAGACCAATTGCCCGCTTTTTGACAACTCTCTGACAGGCAGCGCTGTCTTTAATTGATCTGTTGGAGTCGGCGTGAAATAGTTTACGACCTTTTTTCCGGTTGGCGCAACGGCGAGGTTCAATGGTGTTTTTTTCATCATCTCTAATCCTTAAGTACTTCATCAAAAAAAGTTTCCGACTCTACCGGATGGGCAAGATATGTTCCTTTTGGTGCGATAATTTGACTATGTACTTTGCGAAAACTGTCTGAAGCCGCCCAATATTCAAATGCAGACTTAGACTCCCAAACGGAATGGGATGCGTAAAGGACGTATGCATCGGTGACAGGTCCTTTCAATAACGCGAACCGTTTAAACCCAGGCGCCTGAGATAAAACAGAATCTCTTTCTCGCCAAGACTTCTCAAATCCAGGCTCAAAACCTGACGTGATCTTGAATCGGTTCATCACAAGAAACATCGGTTTCTCCTTTTTTTATTGGGTGTAAACAACTAAACATTTAAGTTCGGGATGCTCGTTAACGCTTGTGGCGAGGTGTAAACATCCTGTTAAAAACAGATGATTTTTAATGTAGCCTCACTTTATCGCGCTCAAAGTCGGTCATCGCACGGTCAGTCAGTCCGCGCCATTGCAGGTGGAGACTTCTTCCAACATCCCGCAAAACCTTAGACCCACATTCCGGATGCTGGTGAAGAAGTTCAAAATGCTCGGACACAGCGTTAGCGGTTTCTTTTCTCGGCGAACCAACATACTGCGACATTAAATAAAAGAGAGATGCCAAAATCACTTCGAATCTCGGTAATTTATTCCTGTTTAGCTCTCGGTTCATAAATAGACCCCTTCAATAATTAAGCTTTATAGGTGAAGCGATTGTGTAAAAAGCGTTAAAGGTAATTTTCACAACACTATTCTCGAAAACTCAATAGCCCTTCAGCCCACAGCTCGCATTTTGCAGAGAGAGCGGCAACGAAGTTTTTCGTAACGCTCCCGGATTGGGTCCTCTGTATTGCCTGGAAAAGCGCCTCTCCTGAATCGCGTGACGACATCGTTATCGCAGGGAGGGTCCCGCATCACAAAACACACGTTCAGGAGAGGCAAAACTTTTACTCCAACTTAAACTCTTCGCGGAGCGTCACATTCCAAATACTGAGCCTTTACGAAAATCGTCGAGTTACAGAAGTACGCCCACTTTCTCAAAATCAGTTACTGCGTAGATCTGGCCAAACCTTAATTGCTTTACGCCCAATTGCCTTTAATACGAATGATAACCATTATCATTAGAGTTACGCAACACTAACGAGGAAAATATCTATGCGTTTTTACAACAAGACTATCCCACAGGCCAATTTTCAGATGCGCACACGAGATGAAGCAATAGCTGGAGACAGCCGGTATCGCGGGGAAAGCGTTTCAAGTGATAACGTCTTTTCAGGCGCAAGAGTAATTGTATTTGCGCTGCCTGGTGCTTTTACGCCTACTTGTACATCAACGCATGTGCCGCGATTCGACCAACTCTACGAAAGCTTTAGAGCTGAAGGCATTGATGAGGTTTATTGCCTTTCAGTGAACGATGCCTTTGTCATGAATCAACTTTGTCTCGCGGCTTGATAGACGAGAGCGGCTTCATCAAGTTCAAGGTCCGGTAGTTCTTCTCGTTCGACGTAGTAGTCGGTGTTGAATAACCACGGTGCGTGATCTTCAAGTTTGGGCATAAGTGGTAGCGCTCGCTTTAAATAGCTACGAATGGTTTTTCAAAAACGAAGATCAGACTCGAGCCATGGTTCTGGAACTATACGAAAGTTCGGCCGCGATGCTGGCTACCATGGGGCGGGTGGCTGAAGCTGAAGAGGCTGAAGAACCTCACTATCCATACGACATGATTAAAATTGAAACCTTTGGTAATGTATCTGATGCGCTACGCGAAGGGCTCGATGCGGGTAAGTCGAAAATCGAGTATTACAACTACATCGATGGGTATACAAGGTTATGAGTGCATCAATTGAATCTCGGCTGCAACGCGTTGAGGCGTTAGAGCAAATCCGCTTATTGAAAGCCAAATACTGCGATTTATGTGATGACGGTTACCCAGCCGATGCATTAATCAGCTTGTTTACCGATGATGGTGCATGGGACGGTGGTGAAATGGGTGTCTTTGAGGGTCGAGATGCTGTGCACGGCTTTTTCACAAATATGCCCAATGTAATGTCATTTGCGATTCATCACGTTACCAACTCCGCTATTGAGGTAAGTGAGGATGCGACCTCTGCACGCGGACGCTGGTACCTTATGCAGACAGCCACTCTGAAGGCAGACAACCAAGCGGTTTGGCTTGCGGCTCGTTACGAAGATGAGCTTGTTTATGAACAAGGGAGTTGGTTGTTTCGACGCGTTACCTTGCGTAGCCGCTTCTACACCACACACAAAGACGGCTGGGCTGACGTGCCGCATTTGCTGGAGCGATCATGAGCGATATGAAACTCGCGGATAGCGTCAAAGGACGATTGCATTTTCTGCCCACAGAGTCTGCTGGCGGGCTGCTGGTGCGCAATGATCTGCGTGCGCCTGCCGCGGGGGGGGCTGCTGATGGAGCAAGCGAAGTACTAGTAACAGATGCCCGTGACGTTGCTGGCTTAGGACTGCATGAGAGTGGTTTTGAGCTGGTGAACAGCCCAAGTGCGGTCAAAAATTTTTATGACTGTGAAGAAGTTATCGCCACTTATTATGCCGAGTGTAAGGCGATCGCTGTGAGCCTCACAGGTGCACGCACGACGTTTACGTACGATCACATTATTCGTGAACCGGGTAAGCAATGGGTGGGTAACGCGCGTGATGCCTCGTTTCGAGAATGCGGTATTGAGAGTGGCGGTGGCTATATTGGCAACGTCCACATGGATTACACTGATCGAACGACGTGGGATCAATACCTTGGTTTGCATGGTGAGCAGGTACCGGACCATGCGAGTCATGTATATGCGCTCAATTTCTGGCGCCCCTTAAGTCCATCAGTAGACGACAATCCGCTTGCGGTGTGCGATGCGCGCACAGTGAGTGAGCGGGATTTGTTAGAGGTGGATGTTTACGGTTATGGCGCGGACAATTACAGCTGGCATGACATAGGCATTGAGACTTTCAGCGTCAGCGCGTCTGAGCAACAGCGTTGGTTCTACTATTCGGGCATGACGCCTGATGATGTGCTGGTGATCAAGTCCTATGATTCTGACGGCGTGATCGGCACCACGTGCCCGCATGCGTCATTTCCCCATCCAGACCCTCAGGGTATTCCACGGCGCAGCATCGAGCTGCGCGTGCTCTGTTTTTGCTAGCTGTTGCCGCACCCCAAGTAGGGATCGAGTTGACCTACGATTTGAACTAGGCGGGAATTCAAGATGTAACCAGACAGGTAGTCGATGTAATATGTGTTGCGTCAGGATTGCCTCAGTCTTTCAACAAATAGACCAAAACCAAAGTTCCAGCATCGGTCGCACTGCTCAACGCACCGAAATTCAAATTAATGCCAATTCTAAACAACAACAGGTAACCCTATGTTAGATCAGCTATTTTCCATGCATGATAAAGTCTGTGTCATCACCGGTGGCTCATAACAGGGCTTTTCGATCGAAAGTCTGAGTATCGAACCAGAACGATTGGCTGCTTGTTTTATGAAAGAGTGGGGCTGTATGACGATTAGTGGTTAAACGCTACCAAGTTTTTGTTGTTTGTGGTGATTGGTTGACCTGGTGATGGGCGATTAGCCAAGGTGCTTTTCTGTTGGCGTAGGGAAAAATGCGCTGCCGTGGTTTCAACCATCAACCATCAACCATCAGCTAGCGGCAACGAGATCGTTTTGCGGCCCTTGACCGGGTCTTTGCCGGCGTACAGCATCAGGTGGCGCACGTTTCCGCAGTTGCGCGAGAATCGTCTGGATCGCGCCCGGATCGGTGACGTCTACGATCACCCGCAGCGTGCCGCCGCACAGCGGGCAGATAGAAATATCGATATCAAATACACGCTTAAGCTGCTCTGTTGTTTGATGTCGAGCTGTTAGCGCATTTTATCTTTTCTGCCTCGGTCATTTTAAATGCGCGGCTGGCCCGAGGCTACCACAGGCTTCATTTTCCATGCTTACCAGCACTTTAGATTTTGCTCGTAGCAGTTGTTCTGATTGTAACCGACAACAATATCGACAATATATCTAAGGGGCGAGAATCGCATTGGCATGCCTAG